>OLPV01002884.1_pt1 | contig 10798 bp, 7 predicted proteins | sample 1671961 | NCBI WGS metagenome assembly OLPV01 (sample SAMEA3136630, study PRJEB25190) | human gut metagenome | biome: human gut; feature: human-associated habitat; material: faeces | place: Austria | collected 2013
AAGTGTTCGCGAACTGCTCCGCCTTCAGGCCCATCGGATACGTACCCGCATCAGTGCCCTTTGCAGTCGCTTCGCCGGTGAATCCAATGTAATCTACCTTATACAGATCGTTGCTGATGCTCTCCACCGTATAGCCGGTTACGCTCTGTTCCGTTCCGTCGTAGGTTTCCGTCTTCGTGTTGCCCACGATTGTTACGACTACCTCGGTTTCGCTGGCGGTAATCGTCAGCGTGCCGGGCTCGTAAGCGACAGTATAATACTTAGGTAATTACCGATTTAATCGCGAGAGGGAATGTGATAAAATAGAGCGGTGAGGAGCGAAGCAGAAATGAAGCAGCAGAGTTTTACGGAAATAGAGTACGAGAACAGAAAACGACGCACGAAGCGGGATGAGTTTCTGGAGCGGATGGAACGCCTGATCCCGTGGAAAGAGTGGTGCGCTTTGGTGGAACCGTACTATCCATCCGGCAGGCGCGGTCGGCCGCCCCGCGGGGTGGAGATTATGCTGCGGATGTATCTGCTGTCGGTCTGGTTCAATCTGTCCGACGAAGGCGTGGAGGATGCGATCTACGACAGCTATGCGTTTCGCCAGTTCCTGGGGATTGATTTCTGGGCGCATGAGCAGGTGCCGGACGCGACAACGCTGTGCAAGTTCCGCAAGATGCTCACGGAGCAGGGCGTAACGGAGCAGCTGTTCGAATCGATCAAGGCGCTGCTTGAGGAAAACGGGCAGATCATGCACGGCGGAAGCATCGTGGACGCGACCATTATCGAAGCGCCCAGCTCTACGAAAAACGCGGAAAACCGGCGCGATCCTGAGATGCATCAGGTAAAAAAAGGCAACGAGTGGCATTTTGGTGAGCGGATCCATATCGGCGTAGACGCGGGAGCGGGCTACGTACATTCTCTGGAGGTGACTGCAGCCAACGTGCCGGAGCGGGATGTAGTTCCCCGACTGGTGCGGCCGGACGACGAAACGGTAAGCGGCGACGGCGGCTACACGGGAATGGAAAAGCGCGAGGAAATCAAAAACGATCCGCATCTGTCAAAGGTTATCTTTCGAGTCACAAAGCGAAACCGCTACCACCTGAAACCGCGCGCGCCGGGGTTTGACTGGGACAGGCATATCGAATATCAGATCGCACGAACAAGAAGCAAAGTAGAGTACGTGTTTCTGATCGTGAAGCGCCTGTTTGGCTACCGAAAAGTGCGTTACCGAGGCATTTTGAAAAACAAAGCCCACGCATATACCCTGTTCACTTGCGCCAATCTGTACATGCTGGCGCAGTCAGGGTTCTGCGCGGGCGCTTAATGTGCCCAAAATGACGCGTTTGCGCCAATTGAGGCCGAGTGAGCGCACCGCTTTGCACGGTTTACTCCATTTGGTTTCATTTTTTCGTTCTTGGGTGCTTTGTTCAGCGGTTACCTAGAGCAGTTTCTTGTTTTCCTCTTATAGTATTCTTGTAATTCATGTTTTCTCCTCATGTTTTCCCTTCAGACATCGCTCAATGAAAACGCCCTTTTCCGTTCTGTAGCCCAGTCTGTCCCACGGGTACTTATCCGCAAGGCGTATCTTGAGTGCGGCGTATTCTTCGCAAAGCGCGGGCGACGTTTGAAGCAGGTGCAGGAATGCCATCTGATCCTTCGCCACGGGATTGTCCGGCGTGGTCAGGTGGATGTATGCCGCATTATGCTCGTTATCGCCCATTGAAAAGAACCAGCGTCCGGCGCGACCGCACTCGCCAAGGCACAGGAACTCTTCCGACAATCCGCGAACGGCGGGCAGCAGATCTTCCGCCTTCACCATGACCAGTATGTCCACAATGGGCTTGCTGCACATGCCCGGGACAGCCGTTCCGCCCACATGGCGAACATCGCATTCGATGCCCTGTGCCAGCAGAATGCCAATGATTACTTCCTTTGTCTGACGGAAGCGCTTCCGCCGCCACTGTCAGAATCGACAGAAAACAGCCGACGAGGACACACAACCAAATGGCCATGCCGTTGGAAGCACAATGTAATTTATTATAATTCAAGATGTTACCCCCCCAGTTATCAAAACGGTTGGAAAGAGCAACGATTGCGCTATTAATAAATCCTACCGCCATAAATTAAGAACCAAATAAAATTATAAGTGTTCTAACAAACCACTAACTTACCAAGCACAATAACATACATCAGCATTCCAGCTGAAGTGCCACCGGCAATCTCGCCGCAAATGTAGTAATTTATAATTATTAAACAATATCCAACAATCTATTTAGAATTTATCAAAACCACAACAGTAAAAGGTTTAATATTCAATGTTTTCAATCAATTAGGTTTTTCCTGATCCAAGATAGATAAAATCCATTAGAATAAACATTCAATCCTTTAGAACAATATACACTACGCAAAACAAAGAATAGGACAGTGCTCACACCTGTCACGGAGTCGGCACACGTCTGGTCACTTCGACAAGCTCAGTGACCACAATGGAACAGAGAAGATGATCAGATGGCGCGGATCTGTAACTCATTGCAAATCAGAGGATGAAGCTACACCCTTTGATTTGCAATGAGTTACAAGTTCGTGCCGGGAGAATCTGGAGGGTACCGTTTCGCAACGAATTAATACAAAACACATTAGACATCACGCTTTTTTGAAGGTAACTCCAATCCTAAGAACTTACGTGCTTGCCACTCATCGGCTACTGTATCACGCACAGGCCAAGAACGCTTACACCATCCTTGACTGCACAGGTGCAAAAGACAGTGAAATAAACCAGACAATCCTCAAGGCTGTAGAATATTACCGAACCGTTCAAGGATCGTTGGTAAACGTGATTAGGCGAACCGGACAAGAATCTCCTGAGCTTCATTGCTTTCCCTCATTAAAGTTTAACATAGCTATGCGGCGTGTGACACAGTACAGATTGGCTTTCAATCAGTCCGTTGGTCACACGACGTTACAAATTTGTAAAATAATCTATTTAGTAATGATTAAAAAATATCCCTAATTATCAGCAAGTTATCCGCCACGGAGATTCAGACGGGGAACCAGACGGAGAGCCAGACGGGGAGCCATCCTATGGCAACCTGACACCTTATGCGAAATACTCATCCTTGAAGTTGACGAGGTAAACCTTGGCGGTGGCACGGGTGAGGGCGGTGTAGAGCCATTTGAGGTCATCGACTGTGAGTTCGTCCTGCCAGAAGGGGTTGTCGATGAAGACGCAGCTCCACTGGCCGCCCTGGCTTTTGTGGCAGGTGATGGCGTTGGCGTACTTTAGCTGGAGAGCGTTGTAGTAAGGATCCTCACGAACGGCCTCGTAGCGCTTTTTCTTGGTCGGGATGTCGGCGTAGTCTGCGTTCACACCGTTATAAAGCTGGTTCTGCTGCTCGTAACTCAAGGATGCGGACTCGGACTCAAGGGTGTCCAGACAGACTTTCGCGACGATCTCGGTGTCATCGTAGTCCGGGAATGAAAGGCGGGCATCGGCGAAATGGAGGCCGTAACGCTCCTCGAAATTCTTGATTGACACGAGTTTGGCGATGTCACCGTTGGCGATGTAGTCCATACACTTGACACCTTTCAGGAACTGGTAGCAGTTCTTCACTATCATCAGTTTCTCGCCACGGACCAAGCGCTCCTCATCATAGAAGACCTGGGCCCGGATGCCGGCATTGTAGCGGTTCGCGCGCTTGTTGGAGCGGCAAAGCACCACCGCGTCGTCTTTTGAATATTCAGAAAAATACGCCGAGTTAAGGGTGTCGATAAGTTCGCCGCCGGTTATCCTCACGATGTCATCGAAACCGTCAACGGTCAGACCCAACTCATCAGGAGTGTACATCCCGTCACCGTAGAGATCCGAGGCAATCAACTCACGTAATTTCGTGGCGTTGAACAAGATACCTGATTCTTTTTGCTGGCGGACGACCTCGGTCAGGCTACTGTAACAGACTCCACCGAAACCGTCCATATATTCCTTCGCCAAAGCGGGTGAGGCGTCCATCCCGACAGGAGGCAGCTGGGCTGAATCGCCGATCATTATCAAGCGGCAGTCGTTGCCGGCGCGGACATATTCAATCAAATCCTTCAGAAGGTCTCCGGTACCAAATTGGGTCGTGCCTTGCCTTTGGGCATCGTCTATGCCTATCAAGGAGACCTCATCCACGATGAAGAGTTTGTGGGAGAGCTTGTTAGGGGCTAATGAGAACTGGCCGAAGCCGTCATCGCCGATAGATTTCTGGCGGTAGATGCATTTGTGGATAGTGCGGGCAGGCTTGCCAGCGTACAGGGATAGGACTTTCGCGGCGCGGCCGGTGGGGGCGAGGAGGTAGCATATTTCCTCATATTCATCGGGAGCATCCTCTACCGTATTCCGGTGCGCTTCGTCAGTTGGTGGGCCTTGTCGAATCTCTGGTTCAGCGGCCCGCTTGTCCACTCGTTTCGGCCTCAAATCATCAAACGCCCTGATCACCGCCGCGATCGCCGAAGTCTTTCCCGTACCAGCATACCCGTTAACCACCAGAATATCAGCGTCATCACAAGTAACAAAATCCGCAATCTCCCGGAACAACCGATCCTGATCCTCCGTCCCATCATAAGGAAAATTATCCTTGAAACGCTTATAGAAAAACTCCCCCCTGTACATAGCCTCTACTTGTTTCTCCGGCTGAAAATCATCATCACAACAGCCAGAATCGGATAGATCTCGACACGTCCGAGGAACATGTCAAGCGTGTAGATGAACTTGAGGGAGGATGGCTCTCCGCTATAGCTGTAGATTGAGCCGAGCTGGTCCACCGAAAGTCCAACATTGCCAAGGGACGAGAGTATCGCCGTGAATGACTGGTTGTTGTCAGGGTCGAGCGTGAGGCAGGCCGCGAGCGAGATGATCACCACAAGGCCGTAGAGGGCGATGTAGAGGATGTGCGGGGCGATGTCGTTCTGCCGGATCACCCTGCCATTCACCCTTATATCTTTGACGGACGCAGGATGCAGAACCATCCTCAACTGGTACTTAACCTCTTTGCACAGAAACATCATCCTGTCGGACTTGATGCCGCCGGTGGTGGAGCCGGCCATGCCGCAACATACTCCCATAAGCACCAGTATGGTGTCCGAAAGAACAGGCCAGGAGCTGTTGTCAGCGATGCTGAACCCTGTCGTCGAGGCAAAGCTCATGACGTGGAAGAAGCCGGAGAGGAAGGAGCGCCCCCAGGCCTCCTCGAACCCGTGTGCCTTGATCGAGATCGACACGATCACCCCCGCCACAACCATCATGGAAAGATAGAACTTGAATATCTCGTTCTTGAACGGCTTGAGGGATCTTGTCACGACAGCCACGAAGATCATTCCGAAATGGACGGATGAGAGTACCATGAAGAGCATCGTGATAAGGTCGATCGTGATCGAGTCATAGGCACCGATGGAGGCGTTCCTGGTGCTGAAGCCGCCTGTCGCCACGACGCTCATCGCATGGTTGATGGCGTCGAAAGGACTCATGCCGGCCAGCATGTACATCAGGAACGAGGCTGCGGTCAATCCAAAATAGACATAAGTGAAGATATAGACTGTCTTGTTCGCGCCGGATCTGTACTCCCTCTTGGACAAGGACGAAAGCTCAAGGGTAGTCAGCCTCAACCTCATCTGAGACGAACTCGGGATGATCAGCAGCAGGAAGACCACGACTCCCAAGCCTCCGATGAAGTGCGTCGAGGAACGCCAGAACAGCAGGCTGTTCGGCAGCGCCTCAACGTTGTCAAGGATTGTCGAGCCGGTCGTCGTGAATCCGGAAACACTTTCAAACCAGGCGTTTATAATCGTGAACGGCCCGCCCCAAAGCGCATACGGAAGCATCCCGAAGATGAAGGACAGCAGCCAGGACAGCGCGATGATCATATAGCCGTCCTTAAGGGTGATGCCAGCCGATTTCCTTACGAATATGAACGGGAACACACCGACGGTGAAGGTGATCGTGAAGCTGATCATCAGGGCGGCGAGGGCACTGTCATTGCCGTTCGCCACAGAGACCAGAATGGACAGGAACATGAACAGCGCACTGACAAGCAGAGCGTAGCCAACGTTTCTGGATATCACCTTGATGTTCATTTGGATATTCTTTAATTATTATTATGAGCGGAGCCTGTCGAAGCGACCTTGGCCCGCAGGTTGGCCACCCTCTTGCGCAGCATCTGATTCTCCCCCGTCAGTTCCGTGATGCCGTCGTTAAGTTCCGCCAGCTGGTCATCACCCTCGAAGGAGTAGGAGTATTTCTTGTTGTAGGATCTGTAGTTGTTCAGCCCGGAAAGCATCCTGTAGATAGGATTCACATAGAACACCAGCAGGAAGAACAACAGCATCAGCACAAGCAGCAGCCCGACACCCACAGCCACAGCACCCGGAATGATGCTCCTGTAGAACCCCCTCTGGAACGTCAGGGAGTTCTTCTTCAGGTCATCGTAGATTGCCTCGTTGAGCACATCAATGTAGTGGTTCAGCCTCCTGAACTTGGGCTGAAGCCTGTCGAAGTACCAAGCCCTGGTGTCGATGAAGTCCGACAGCATCACGTCGTTCAGTTCCAGCGAAGTCAGCATGTATGCTGAATACGCATAGACAACAGAATCAGTCAGCGGGACCATCTTGTCGGAAGTCAAGGAGTTGCGAAGCGAGTCGCAATGCCCCATGAACTCCTTCTGATGGAAGTCCGGAAGAGTGTTGACCGAGTTGTCACCGATCAGGGCCAGAAGATCCAGATTGTACTTGTTCGTGACTTCGGACAATTTCTGCGCGACATTGACGCTCCTGATGTTGTCCGCGATGAGATCCGACACATAGTTGCTCATCCTATAGTACTCCATGATGGAGATCACACTGGAGACAAGCAGTGTCACGGCTATCGCGCTGAGGCTCAGCGTCAGCTTCATCCTCATCGTGAGCTTGAACTCCTTCATTCTGTCCGCAAGTTTCCTAAACATTTCCTGACTGTCTGTTTAACCTGCAAACTTACACAAAAATCACGACAAAAGAAAAGTCCTGCGCCAAGCTTCTTGCCAAGCGCCTTTGCATACGGCCAAAGGAGCGCAAACGAGCAATATTGCTCCTGTCGATGGCAAAAATGATTATGACGGCAGCATTATATGAAGAAAATGCTCCTGTTGTGATCAAAGAAGTTCTCGGGCAACGTTTTCGGGTTAAAACGTTGCCCAAGAAACACACTTAGACTTAAACCGAACGGCAGATAATCCGAATGGCAAGTAGGTTTCACACTTCCAGATAACCTTTCTCGAAGGCTGATGGGTAACGGAACTTTGATTCTCGGTCGGTGAATTTAACAATCAGATAATCCTTATCAAGGGCCACAATGGTGCCGGGGCCGAGACTTTTGTGGGTGACGGCATCGCCAGGACGGATGGTCTCCCACGGCTTACGGGAAATGGTCTCACCACCCCCAAGGGGATCTTCGACATATTCTGAGTTATTGTCCACGACTCTGTCTTTAACCGGTCCAGTCTTAGAGGTGTCGATGGCGGTGTCCCAAAGGCCGACAACGGCGCCGGTGTGTCTGTCGATGCCGGTATATTCAAGGGAAGAGTCCTCGTAGCGTTTGAACTTGTAAACGGCATCGTTCATCAGTTCGCTGTTGAAGACTCCAAGGCTTACCAACAAGCTGAAATCCTTGAGCGTTAGGCCTGTGACCTTACGAAAGAGAGCGGGTTCAAGCTGTTCGATGACATCCCTTAGGCAATATTCCCGAAAGTCCGTGAGGTACATAAAGACAGGGATGCGGGTCGCGAATTTGATGAGCTTGTCCTGAATTTCCTTGCGCTTGCTCTTGTACTCTTTCTCTTCCTCGGAAAGTTGCCTCTTTTCCGCCACCGAAAGGCTGTCGCATTTCTCTTTCTTGGTGTCCTTGACGTGCTCGGACTTGTTGATGATGGTCTCGATGTCCGAATTGAGGTTGCGGAATCCCTCGATATTCATCAATGCCCTCATTGCGTCAGGGCTGTTCATCAGGCGCTGGAGCGTGGCGTTATCCACATTGACCAGCACGGCGCTCTCCCAGCGGCGGGCCAGCAAGGTCGCCGTGGTGCCGCTCATCGCCATATCCAGCACTCCCGCGGCATCGATCTCCTTCATCGACGAGCCGTCGAAAGCAAGTATGGGAAGGAACTTTATGAAATCCTCCACCTTCCTCTCCGGATTGGACTCATGGACGTTGAGTTGGCAGCTATATTCCTGCACCTGCCTCAGCGCACGGTTGGGCGCGAAATCAAAGACATAGCAGAAAGGCTTGAGTATGATATCCTCCCCATGTTCGTCCTTTGCCGTCCACGGGGACTGGACACGGAACGCGGCCTGGAAATATGTCTCCGGGGAAGTCGTGTTGCGTAGCATCAGTATGCCTGTCCACGGCTTGACGGTCACACCGGTGGAAAGTTTGCCGCACGAGAGCGTGATGGTTTTCGTCCGCTGTGGATCTTCCATCGCATTATAGACAGGCTCCACGGCCTGCGCTCCCATTCCGGCCTCGTTCCCGGCCGCCACAATCACCTTGTAATCATCGAAGAAACGGTTGGAGCGTTTTCTCAGGAGCACAGACATGGCCCGGCAGGCGGCTACGGAAGGCAGGAACCAATATGTGTGCTGGAGATAACTGAGCAGGCGGCTGTCGGAGAAGGGCATAGGCGGTTTCTCCTTGCCCAGTTTGAGTTCCGTCACGATGTTCTCGGTGTAGGCTCCGCGGATGAGGTCCAGCCATTTCTGGACATATTCCTCGTGCAGGAAGCGGTCGTCCTCAGCACGGAAGAACTCGTTCAGGTCGAACTCATCGAACTCACCCCGGGAGGCAATCTCGCTGATGCTGTCCGGCAGCTGATAGGTAAGCATCACCATCTTGGGAAGCTGCGCGTAGGGGTTATGCTCTCCCTGCCACGCTTCCTTGGCGGCCTGTTCGTCCGAATATGTCCAGTTGAATATCTGCTCTTCGATAAACTCACCCGTGGAGATGGCGCGGAACGGTGTTCCGGAAAGATAGAGGTATGCACCCGTACGCAGCGGCATCAATCCTTCGTCATACATCTCGCGGGCCTCCAGCTCCCGAGCCGAGGAAGCGTCCTCGGTGAGAATCTCGCAGACCTCTTCCGCACGGCGCAGGGCAGGGTCTTTCCTGTCATAGAAGTTCTTGGCGTTCCTGCCCCACGCTCCGTAGTGATACTCGTCCAGAACTATGCAGTCCCATCCGACGGTCTGGATCCACTCGTTTGTGGCCTTGATGCCCCCGACGGAGTTCCTCCCCAGAACATCCTGAAAGGAGGCGAAGCAGACGAAAGGCCGGCGTTCGTCCACACGGTTGAACTCACGGTCATCCTGCTTCTGGCAGAACTGCCAGCCTTCGAAATCCTTGTGGGTCAGCAGATCTTCTTCCCAAGCGGTCTTGACAGCAGGTTTGAAGGTGAGAATCAATAACTTCTTCCAGCCCATCCTGAGAGCCAGTTGATATGCGGTGAAGGTCTTTCCGAAACGCATCTTCGCGTTCCAGAGGAAGTGTGGGATAAGTCCCCGGTTGGACGGATCTTTCCTGAAGGCGTTGAAATATGCGGAGGTTTTCTCAACGGCTCGTTTCTGCTCTGGACGCATCTCGAAGTCCTCGGTTCTTTCCATCATGTTGTCCTTCCCTGCCACAGCCGCCGCGATCGCCTTCTCAACTTCCCTCACACCGCAGACGCACCATTCCCCTTCAGGATTGGGAATATGATCCTTTCTGAGAATGTCTCGGACAAGTCGGTCATCAAACGTGGACCCGTCCTTGCGCATAGCCGACCGCTCCAGAACTATCTTGAATTTCACGTGACTTGTCTGATTCTGTTCCCGCACGCGGATCTCTGCGGTGCGTGTGGTGTAGCCAACCTTAAGCCACCCCTTGTGGGCCGGATAGTCAATATGCTCGTAGGCATATATGGTCGGGGTCGCGGTGACCCTGCCGCGAAGTAGGTCTTGAGCTGACATTTATTCAATTATATTCGTGCGTCAAACATAGATACTATTCCATCGGACGGATCATAGACTCGATGAACGCAATCTCCTCATCATCAAGTCCGTACTTCTTGTACAGCATCTCATCGGTCCAAGGGTGCGAGAAGTACGGACTTCTTGTAAAGTTTTTCATCAGTCCAATGCTCTTTGAATGACACAAGAGGTATAAAATCAAAAACAGTTTTTGTTACCTGCATTGTTCCATGTCCGTAGTAAAGGAGAAACTGAAAGAAATGTGTATGAATATAATCATTACAATTCTTCATTTCCTCTTTATTGGCAAAAGGGCCGAGAAGCAAGAATGTTTCCGTGCACACTACGCCTGGCTCTCCAACAATCGGTTCCGGAGGGATGGTCGCATTGGTTGAGTATGTCGTGGTAAAGAAGAGTTTGTATTTATCAATAGACTCAGAGTTTTCCGTCACTGTTTCACGCGTGATATAACCTTGACAACGGCGAGCACCTCCCTTTATACCCTTTACGCCATGTATCAGTACGCTTCCGGAGAACTTTGTATCAGACAATTTTGCCTCTGGATATCTTCCGGGCTCGTTGAATAAGTATTTCCTGATGCCAAATGGGCGTGTCGAAGAGACAATAGAAGAAAACTTTCTTTCATTTTGAAATTTCTCTAAAATTGAGATTATTCGGCCATCTCTAATAACATATTCAGAGAATGTATTATGCAGATAGTGTTTAAACGTTGATTTTGTGCCGTTGTTTGCAGTATATACGTGTTCAGTTTTGCCATCATATTTCTCATCCCACAAAAAATAGC
>OLPV01002886.1_pt1 | contig 10795 bp, 7 predicted proteins | sample 1671961 | NCBI WGS metagenome assembly OLPV01 (sample SAMEA3136630, study PRJEB25190) | human gut metagenome | biome: human gut; feature: human-associated habitat; material: faeces | place: Austria | collected 2013
GGCCATCACCCATGATATTGCCTGCCCGCTCTGCCGCAAAAAGTACGGAAACACCAACGGCAAATATCAGGAGCAGGAAGGCGCACTGCTGATACGGGAGTTCTTGGCTGATACCGGCATGACGGCGGCACAGATCGACCGGATGTTCTATCGTGTCGGTGGGACTTCTGGCGGTCGGCCGCTGTAATGAATCCAAAAGGAGAATATCATGAAAATCATTCGTGTTGTGGCCGCTGTGATCTGCGATTCCATTTTCCATGGACTGCTTCTGGTGTGAGGTGGTTTCCGGTGATCTTGTGCTGAAAGAAGCGGAAGCCGCACGGTGGCTGACGAAGGAGGATTTTGATTCGGTTCTGTGGCTCCCGGCGGATCAGACCATTTTGGACGCTATCAAAAGCTCGATGCTGGAAAAATAAAAACTGCTTCGATAAGTGCAAAACCGGCGGAGCGGTTTCTTGCGATGCTGAATGCACGGTAACAAAAATGCTGCCGGAAATCGACCGTAACAGTCAATTCCCGGCAGCAGGGAACGTGAAACAGATTATTTCCGGCGGGTAAGCCGGTTGAGCAGCATCACGGCCAGAACAATGACGCCAATGACGAGAATAATGCCGACCATCCCGATGAGCATCATGGGCAGCGTGGTCATCCACGAAGAAAGATGAAGCATAAAGGCACCTCCATTAAGCCATCAGGGTCAGGATCAGGCCGCCTGCAATGACGGACGCAATCTGCCCCGAAACATTGACGCTGATGGAATACATCAGCAGGAAATTCTGGTTGTCTTCTTCCAACCCCATCTTGTTGACGACACGTCCGCTCATGGGGAAGGCGGAAATGCCGGCCGCGCCGATCATCGGGTTCAGCTTTTTGCCTTCGGGCAGGAACAGGTTCAGCAGCTTTGCAAACAGCACGCCGCCTGCGGTGTCAAAGACGAAGGCCACCAGACCCAGCGCAAGGATGAGCAGGGTGTCGGGTCGGACGAACTTGTCGGCGGTCATCTGCCCGGCCACCGTCAGCCCCAGCACAATGGTGATAAGGTTCGCCAGCACATTCTGCGCTGTTTCGCTGAGGGCGTTCAGCACGCCGCATTCCCGCAACAGGTTGCCGAACATCAGGAAACCCACCAGAGCAACACTGGCCGGAGCCACCATGCCGGCGATGATGGTGACGGCAATGGGGAACAGGATCTTGGTCAGTTGGCTGACGCTGCCCTTCTCATAGGGCATCCGGATGCGGCGTTCTTTTTGCGTGGTCAGCAGCTTGATGACCGGCGGCTGCACAATGGGCACCAGAGCCATGTAGCTGTACGCGGCCACCATGATGGCACCGAGATACTGGGAGTTGAGCGTGTTTGCCACAAAGATGGCAGTGGGACCGTCTGCCGCACCGATGACGGCAATGGAAGCGGCATCTTTCAGGTCAAAGAAGAAGCCTGCCAGAAACAGCGTGAAGAAGATGCCGAACTGCGCTGCCGCACCAAAGAGCATGAGCCACGGCTTTTCCAGCAGCGGGCCAAAGTCGATCATGGCACCGATGCCGATGAAAAGCAGCAGGGGAAACAGCTCGTTGGACATTCCGGCTTCAAACAGAGCGGAAATGGGGCCAACGATGTCTCCCTGCGTGATGGCACCCGACAGGGGCAGGTTGACCAGAATGGCACCAAAGCCCATGGGCAGCAGCAGGCTCGGCTCCATCTTTTTGGCGATGGCAAGGTAGATGAGCAGGGCACCGATGCCCCACATCACCACCATCTGCCAAGTCAGGTTCCCGAAGTTGGAAAACAGACTTGCGAATGTGTTCAGAAAGTTCATGTTTTTCTAGCCTCCTTGTGTTCCGGTACGGCGGCAAGAAAAAAGACTTCTGCCACAGTACCTTGTCTGTGACAAAAGTCTCAAGCGAACACATGGCATCGGGCATTTCTGCCGTGATGACGCTACCATGCAGCAGCTTCCCCGAATCAAAAATCGGAAAACTGCCCTTTACTCCCTTTTATCGAATGTAGTAAAGCAGAAAACAGGGGAGTTGTCAAGGAGAATCCGAAAATCTTTTCTGGATCTTGTACGAGATGCAGCCGCTTTTACAGAAGTTTGTTGGAAAAGTCCCAGATCATGCCCATCAAAGCACCTTTGCACCATTGGCCGTCAATTTGAACGCTGCCCCCAGCAGATCGGCAGCCCCGCGGCACATCAGCATCCGCTGCAGGAAAATCTCAAAGTATTCGTACATGCTGCAAATATCGGTGTCGATTTGCAGGTTCAGTGAGATGACCTTTTTCTCGGTGTTGATCTTCAAAGATTGGTCGGTCACGGCGTAGTTGACCCGGTCGTGGATATCAAAAGATGCCTTGGGCTTTTCGCGCACACGGCTGCGGCGCACGTCGGTCTTGTCGCCGATGATGAGTGCCGCCGAGATGGGGTCCACGGCCCCGCCGGTGGATTCGTCGTGGTTGGAAATGGCGGACACGATGGTGATGCGGTCCGGGATGCTCAGGTCATACTGCTTCAGAATTTCGTTGGCCAGCAGTCCGCCGTATTCGGCGTGGCGGCTGCGGTTGACGGCGTTGCCGATGTCGTGCAGATAGCCTGCGATCCGGGCAAGTTCAATGTCGTGCTCCGGATAGCCGAATTTTTTCAGGATGTGGGCGGCAGTCTCTGCCACCCGGACACAGTGGGCTTGTGAGTGGTCGGTATAGCCCAGCAGGCCCAGATTCTGGTTGCCCTTTTTCAGCAGCTCGTTGACTTCTTCGTTGTGCTTGATGTCTTTATACGTCATGGTGTTTGTTCCTCGATTCTCTTGTGAAAAGAAAGCAGTTATGATTGTACGATCATTTCAAGGCGGCTGCAATCAAATTGCAGTAAAATTTGTGTGCGGAAGCGATTTTACGAGTTCTTGACAAATCCCCGATTTTTGATTTTACGTTTGCGCAGTACAATAAAAGCGTTTGCATATGCAGGCATTTGAATTTTTTGTCAGGGGAAAAGGAAAGAGAACGATGGAAAATACCTATCATTGCTATGCCAACCGTGAGCTTTCGTGGCTGCGGTTCAACGAACGGGTTCTGGAGGAAGCAGAGGACACCCGTCTGCCGCTGTGCGAGCGGCTGAGCTTTTTGTCGATTTTCCAGAGCAATCTGGATGAATTTTTCATGGTGCGCATCGGAAGCCTGCAAGATCAGATGCTTCTGGACAAGAACGCACGGGAAAACAAGACGAACATGACCAGCGGCGAGCAGATTGAGGCCGTGTTGGCTTCTACCCATAAGCTGACAGCTCGCCGCGATGCCGCTTACAACGGCCTGCTGGAGCAGCTGGCAGAGCAGGGAATCCGTCTGCTGGACTTTGCCCACATGGAAGAAGAAAGCCGCGCGGAGCTGGAAAAGCTGTTCCGGCAGGACTATCTGCCGCTGCTGTCCAGCTTCATCGTCAGCAAAAAGCAGGCATTTCCGTTCCTGAAAAACAAGGGCATCTATGCCGTTGCAGTGCTGAGCACCAAGGCTGAGAAAAAGAAGATCGGAATCGTGCCCTGCGGCAGCGAGATCTTCCCCCGGCTGGTGCCGGTGCCGGGCCGTACCGGCTGCTTTATCCTGTCGGAGGAGCTGATCCTGCACTTCCTGCCCCTGCTGTATAAGGGCTACAAGGTCACCAGCAAAACGCTGGCCCGCATCACCCGCAATGCGGATATTGACGCCGACCTGATCTATGACGAGGACCTGAACTACCGGGACCACATGGCCGAAGTGGTGAAGAAGCGCAAAAAGCTGGCTCCCGTTCGTCTGGAACTGAGCCGGGAGATCGACGAAGAGATCATCCAATCTCTGTGCAAAAACCTGAAGCTGGACCCCAAGCGGGTGTTTGAATATGATTCGCCGCTGGATCATTCCTTCCTGTTCCAGATCCGGGATCAGCTGCGCAGCCATACCGACCTCTTCTTTGCGCCCCGCCATCCGCAGTCCAGCCCCGCACTGGACGAGCGCAAGCCCATCATTCCGCAGATCATGCAGGAGGACAAGCTGCTTCATTATCCGTATGAGAGCATCCGTCCTTTCCTGCAGCTGCTGCACGAAGCCGCCTGCGACCCGGAGGTGGTCTCCATCAAGATGACCCTGTACCGCCTTGCCAACCACAGCAAGGTGGTGGATGCACTGGTGGAAGCGGCCGAAAACGGCAAGCAGGTGGATGTTCTGGTGGAACTGAAAGCGCGCTTTGACGAGGAAAACAACATCGAGTGGTCCCGTCTGCTGGAGCGTGCCGGCTGTCATGTGGTGTACGGCATCGAAGGGCTGAAGGTCCACTCCAAGCTCTGCCTCATTACCCGCAAAACAAAGGAGGGCATTTCCTTCATCACCCAGATCGGCACCGGCAACTACAACGAAAAGACCAGCCGCCTGTACACCGACCTTTCCTTCCTGACCGCGTCCAGGGAGATCGGTCTGGAAGCCACCGAAGTGTTCCGCGCGCTGGATCAGGGTGAAACGGTGGATTCGGTCAAGAATCTGCTGGTGGCACCCCACTGCCTGCAGAACCGCCTGCTGAATCAGATCGACGGTGAGATCGAAGCCGCTGCCCGCGGCGAGGGCGGCTACATCGGCATCAAGATCAACAGCCTGACCGATAAAGTGCTCATCAACAAGCTCATTGAGGCAAGTCAGGCCGGTGTCCACATCGATATGGTGGTGCGCGGCATCTGTTGCCTGCGGGCCGGTGTTCCGGATGAGACCGAGAATATCCACATCATCAGCATTGTGGGCCGCTATCTGGAACACTCCCGCATTTACATCTTCGGGCGGGGAGCGCGTGCCCGGTATTACATCGGCTCGGCCGACTGGATGACCCGCTCCACCCTCCGCCGCGTGGAGATCGCAGCGCCGGTCACGGCTCCGGCCCTGAAAGCGCGGCTGCAGCACATCTTTGACACGATGCTGGCCGACAACTGCAACGCCCGCGTGCAGCAGCCGGACGGCAGCTATGTCCGCCGGATGCCCGGTGCCGATGCTGTGGATTGTCAGGCACAGTTCTATGAGGAAGCCTATCAGGCCAATGTCCACTCCAGCCTGAAATAAGCTGCACCCGGATTTTACAAGAGGACAACACCTCTGCTCAAACCGTTCGGGAACGGTGGTTCTCACGCGGTCCCCGGCAGCTTCTCCGGAAGCGGCGGGATGCGCATCCTCCCCCAAGAGACCCCGGCCCCCTGCAAGACAGGGAAGGCCGGGGTCTCTTTTTTGGTCCGGCTTGGATTTCCGGCTTTCTTGCTTTTGGCGTAGGATGTCTTTTGGCAGCGGGTCGGATTCGCTATAATAAAGCGGGATAACGAAAAAAGGAGGAGTGTGTGTGGGCGGCAGGAAGAGAAGCGCTTCCTCTCTCAAGCAGACGTATTACCGTACCTTTGTATTTCTGGTGCTGGTCCCGCTGCTGCTGGTCTTTATGGGGGCCATGGCAGTGCTCAGTTGCCGGATCCGGCAGTCCTCGCTGGAAAACATCAGCACCTTTCAGGAAGGCCTTGCGGATACCCTGAAGCAGGAGATCGACGAAAATTCGCTGCAGATGGCGCACTTTGTGTACAGCCAGGATGGATATTTTCTGCAGCTGGCGGAGAAGGTCGCGTCGGCCAGCGGCAGTGTCCAGTACAACTACAACAACGAGCTGGCCGAGGGATTCCAGATGGCAATGGTCCCGGCGCAAGACATTGTGGGCGGTACTTTCTATATGCGGAATGGTGCGCAGGTCCACATGAAGGAGAACATTCTGCTCTCGACCTCGGCTGTTCAGCGGGAACGAAAGCGTCACGGCTTACTTTGAAGAGCATGGCGCGGAATTTTCGGCAGGCAGTGTGGAATACAAAGCAGCCCCGGACGGCGGGGCACCGGCACGCTACCTCTTCCGGACCAGGGTGCTGCCGGGCTGCGGCTGGAAGCTGGTAACGGTGGTGCGCTCCAGTCTGCTGACCCAGGGCATGAACTGCATCGGCGTATTGCTGGGGCTGGTCATTCTTGCACTTCTGGGGCTTTTCGTCCTCTTTTCCCGGTATTTCCTCAACGGCATCGTGGAACCGGTGCACGCAGTGGCCGAGGGCATGGAGCAGCTGGTGAACAACGACCTGAATGTGCAGGTGAAGCCCATGGGTCAGCCGGAGATCCGGAACCTGATGGAGTCCTTCAACCAGATGGTGCTGAGCCTGAAAAATATGCTGGACGTCAACGAGGAAGCCCAGCGCCGGAAGCATCGGGCGGAGATCCAGGCCCTGCAGAGCCAGATCAACCCGCATTTTATCGTCAATACGCTGAACTCCATCCGCTTTATGGCGCAGGTGGCCGGGTATGCAGGCATCCAGAAGATGGCGGAATCCCTCATCAAGATCGTGTCCTGCTCCTTCCGCAGCAACATCAGCTTTTACACCCTGCGGGAAGAGCTGGACGTGCTGGACAGCTACGTTTACCTGATGAAGATCCGCTATGCCGACAGCTTTGAGGTGGGCTACGATGTGGACCCGGCCTGCCTGGACTACAAGCTGCCGCGCCTGCTGCTGCAGCCGGTGGTGGAAAACTCCATCACCCACGGGTTTGCGGAGATGGAAGAGGAACTGGGCCAGATCGATGTGTCCGCCTGGCGGGACGGCGGCACGCTCTGCCTGACCGTGCGGGACAACGGCTGCGGCATGACGCAGGAACAGATCACGCAGATCCTGCATGGGCGCACCCGGGCCGCCGACGACAACACCAGCATCGGACTGGAAAATGTGCTGGCCCGCATCCGCCTGAACTTTGACGGAAAAGCGAAGATGGAAATTGAGAGCGAGCCGGGGCGGTACACCCAGACCACCATCCGGCTGCCCTGGACAGAGGAGGAACAAGCGGATGATACGGACCCTGATCGTGGATGACGAAACGCTGGTGCCCACCTTCGTCACGGAGATCGCCCGCTTCAAGATCATCAACGGCCTGGATCTGTACAACACCCTGGGCGCACCCATCGTGATCTATGTGGCCTCCGATTTGATGCAGCTGTACATTTACCGGCAGTTCATCTCCACCATCCCGCCCTCTCTGGACGAAAGCGCCCTGCTGGACGGCTGCAGCTACTTCGGCGTGTTCAGCCGCATCATCTTCCCGCTGCTGGCCCCGGCGACCGCAACGGTGGTCATTATCAAGGCCATCACCATCATCAACGATATGTACATCCCGTACCTGTATATGCCCAAGAACAAGCTGCGCACCCTGACCACCTTCCTGATGGATTACGCCAATGCCCAGCAGGGTTCGTGGCAGACCCTGGCGGCCGGCATCATCGTCATCATGCTGCCCACCATCCTCATCTATGTGTTCTTCCAGCGGTACATTCTGGCTGGCATCGCCGCTGGTGCGGTGAAAGAATAACTGCAATTTTCCAGAAAAACAGTCGTTTTTGTACGGCTGTTTTTCTGTTCCAGTGTGCTATAATAGGGCCAACATCACCCACAACTGTTTGAGAGGTAACTGCTATGCCTTTGCTTAAACCCATGACCCCCGCTTTGCTGGCGGACCCGGAAATTTTTCAGCAGAACCGTCTGCCTGCCCACGCCTGGTTTGCCGACCAGACCAGCCCGGACAAGCCCCTGACCGTCTCGCTGGACGGCGAGTGGAACTTCCGCTATGCGGAAAACTTGACCGCCCCCTTTACCGACTGGGACACCCTGACCGTACCCGGCCTCATCCAGCTCCAAAGCCTGCACAAGCCCGGCCAGCCCTACGGGGCACCCCATTATGTCAACACGCAGTACCCCTGGGACGGCCACGAAAAGCTGCACCCCGGCCAGATCCCGCAGGACTACAACCCCATCGGCGAGTACCGCCGCACCTTTACCCTGCCGGAAAGCTGGGACAACTGCTATCTCCGCCTGAACGGTGCCGACAGCGCTGCAGCGGTCTGGTGCAACGGCACCTTCATCGGCTACAGCGAGGATACCTTTACCCCGGCGGAATTTGACATGACCGAAGCCGTCCAGCCCGGCGAAAACGAACTGACCGTGCAGGTCTGCCGTTTCTCGTCCGGCAGCTGGCTGGAAGATCAGGACTTCTGGCGCATGAGCGGCCTGTTCCGCTCGGTGGAGCTGTTTACCAAGCCGGAGATCCACCTGGAAGACGCTTTTGTGAAGCAGGACTTTGCCCCGGACTTTTCCAGCGTGAAGGTCACCTTTGACTGCAAGGTCAGCGGTGCGGGCCGGGTGTCTGTGGTGTTCAATGGACAGGAACAGGCCGCCGAGGTGGGGGAACCGGCCGAGTACGAAAGCGGTGTGGTGTTCGGCAGGGGAGAGGCCGACCCCGATGTGGAGCCGGACGTGCAGGACGTTTCGTTCACCTTCACGGTGGAACATCCCGCCCTGTGGAGCGCCGAAGTGCCGAATCTTTACAACGCCGAAATTGCTCTGCTGCAGGAAGGCGGCTTGGTGGAGCACACCGGCCTGAAAGTCGGTCTGCGCAAGTTTGAGCTGAAGAACAAGCAGATGCTGCTCAACGGCAGGCGCATCGTGTTCAAAGGCGTCAACCGCCATGAGTGGAGCTGCAAGACCGGGCGCACCGTCTCCCACGAAGAAATGCTCTGGGACGTGCGGAACCTCAAGGCCCACAACGTCAACGCGGTGCGCACCAGCCATTACCCCAACGACCCGTATTTTCTGCAATTGTGTGATGAGTACGGCCTGTATGTCATCGGGGAAACCAATCTGGAGACCCACGGCACCTGGCAGAAGCTGGGGGCAGACGGCTCCGACGCGTGGACCCTGCCCGGGGCACGCCCCGAGTGGCGGGACAATGTGCTGGCCCGCGCGGAAGCCATGCTGGAACGGGATAAGAATCACCCGGCGATCCTGATCTGGTCCTGCGGCAACGAGAGCCACGGCGGTAAAACGCTCTGGGAGATGAGCGAATATTTCCGCAAAACCGATCCCAGCCGTCTGGTGCACTACGAGGGCATCTTCTGGAACCGGGAATATCCCGACACCTCCGACATGGAGAGCCAGATGTACACCCCGGTGGCCGACATCCAAAAGTTCCTGGCGGCGCACCCGGAAAAGCCCTTTATCATGTGCGAATACAGCCACGCCATGGGCAACAGCTGCGGCGGCATCACCAACTACACGGAGTATGCCTACGAAGAGCCGCTGTATCAGGGCGGTTTTATCTGGGAGTACATCGACCATGGCATCGAAGTGACCGGCCCGGACGGCAAGCCCAGCTTTGCCTACGGCGGTGACTTCGGCGACCGCCCCACCGACCGGGAATTCTGCATTGACGGTCTGGTCCTGCCCGACCGCCGCAACACCCCGAAGATGGACGCGGTGAAAGCCACCTATGCCCCGGTAAAGATCACTGTGACCGACACGGAAGCGGTCATCGAGAACCGGACGCTCTTTACGGACTTGAACGCCTATGATTTCGTGTTTGCCACCTCTGTCAATGGCAGACCGGAACGCAGAGCCGCGCTACGGATCAGCGGCAAGCCCGGTGAGACCGTGAAGGTTCCGTTCCCGTTTGCCCTGCCGGAGACGGGACTGGCCTGCATGACGGTCACCGCCGTTCAGCGGGATGCCAAACCCGGTGTGCCCGCCGGATACGAAGCAGCCTTTGGGCAGGTGTGGCACAAGCACACGGAGGCCCGGCTGACCGTTCCCGCCCCGGAACTGGTGGAAATGGACTGCAACATCGGTGTGAAGGGCGAAGGCTTCGAGTACATCTTTGGCCGGGGCAAGGGCCTGGTGTCCATCCGGTACGATGGTGTGCAGCTGCTGGATGATACGGTGCGCCCCAACTTCTGGCGTGCGCCCACCAACAACGATGACGGCTGTGCCGAACCCTTTGCATTTGCCTTCTGGAAAACGGCGGGTCTGTATGCCCGGTGCGATACGCTGACTGCCGAACAGTCCGGCGCAGTTGTCACGGTTCATGCAGTCTACACCCTGCCGGACGGCCGGAAGCTGCCCATTGATTTTGCAGTTGACGGCACGGGCCGCTGTGAGGTCACCATGACCTGGCAAGGCGAAAAAACAGAGCTGCCGGAATTCGGCCTGCTGCTGCCCCTGCGCCGGGAACTGACGGACGTTTCCTACCTCGGCCTTGGCCCCAACGAGACGGTGGCCGACCGTACCGCCGGCGGCAAGCTGGGTGCCTGGTCTTACAGCATCCGGGCGGATTTTGCCCGCTACAGCCCGGTCTATCCGCAGGAGTGCGGCAGCCGCACCGGCGTGTATCGTGCAGACGTGACCGGTGGCGTTCCGGGCATTGCGTTCGGCAGTGAGAGCGGAATGACCTTCTCGGCCCTGCCCTACACGCCCCATGAGCTGGAAAACGCCCGCCACCTCTACGAGCTGCCCCGGGATGACAACAAAACCGTGGTGCGCTGTGCGGCGTTCCAGCGCGGCGTGGGCGGCGACAACAGCTGGGGTGCAAAGCCCCACGCAGACGCCTGCTTTGCGGTGGAAGAGGGAACGCAGTTCCGGTTTGTTTTTGGCAGGCCGGATGTTTGAACGTGAACCGATTTTAGAACTCGGATAAAGAGAAACCTCCCTGCAGAAGTGTGTGCGGTGCCCACATTCCGGAAGCAGGGAGGTTTTCTTTTCCATGAAAAAGGGCGCGGTGGTCTTTCTGCTGCAGGCCCGATGAAAACGAATCGGCCTGAACCCTGTACAATGCAGGATCCAGGCCGGTTGATCTTTAGGGTTGTCTGACGCTTAAGAAGTTACTTCCGCTTAGACTGCGTCGGTACTTTTGGCGTTGTGAAAGGTCACTGCTGGGCGAAGATCTTGACCTCGTCCTTGTCCA
>OLPV01002887.1_pt1 | contig 10792 bp, 10 predicted proteins | sample 1671961 | NCBI WGS metagenome assembly OLPV01 (sample SAMEA3136630, study PRJEB25190) | human gut metagenome | biome: human gut; feature: human-associated habitat; material: faeces | place: Austria | collected 2013
CACCTTTTCGCAGGGAACCGGAAATAGCCGATGCCAGCTTCTTGGAAGCTGCACGATCCTTACTCTCTTCCCACTTTACTGTTCCGTTTCCGTGCTTTAATGTACATAGCATGATGTACACAGATATACCACTGCGTTCCATCATACGGGTAAATACATGATAAATATCCACAAAACTTGGAAACGTACAGTAATAGGCTCCCATGGCTTTTTCTTTTTCACTGAGTCGATTCTTAATATCATCTGCCACTTCTGCGGTCTGGCTGACATGCTCGCCCATGATCCGGAATCGCCGCAGCATCTCCGGTGACGGAGACAATCCCAGTTCTTCAAAAGCCAGCTGCGTAGACTTTTCATATACCGTCATTGCTTCCTGATAACGGGACATAGCCATCAGGCTGTCAATCTGCCACAGCTGCCAGTCCTCAAAAGGATAAATAGCAGCCGCTGCTGAAGATACCCTGAGCACTTCCTCATACCGTTCTTCCATCATGCCATCTTCACACAATTCCTGCACACATCTGGCATAAAGATCCCGACAGTGCACATTCTCCACCGTTACCCAATCTTCTCCGATCATATTTGGCAAAAACTCACCGGCATAGATCGCAACTGCTCTGCGATATGCATCCAGCTGTTCTTCCTTACTGCACTCCTGGCCTTCCTGTACCAGCTTTTCAAATTCACAGACATCCACCCAGACCGGTATAGTCTCATCCCAGGTACACATTCCGCTCTGAATACAGATATAGTTGCTGTCCGGTAAACCGGCAGCTTTCAGCTGGCGGCGCAAACGAAAGATCGTATTATTCAGACTCCCGTTTTTATTTTCCACTTCTTCCCGTCCATAAAGTGCATCAATCAATGTTGCCTTCGACACGCCATCCTGCGCATGAGTCAAAAACAACTGAAACAGTTGTGTTGTCTTCGAAACAAAGCTGCGGTCAATGACGATCTCTTTTCCTGCATACATAACAGAAAAACCGCCCAGCATTCTGACTTCTAATTTTTGTTCCGGCATGCCGTCACTCTCCTTACCTTCTTTGTGTTGCCCGCTATTGGTCTGTATCCCTGTTGTCAGCCTTGTGCAATAAGGCTTTGAATAGTTACAGAATACCATTTTTACAGGCTTTTTTCAAGAAAGAAAAAAGAAGCCGCATACCTGTGTATGCAGCCTCTCTGGTAACCTTTATTCTTTTATGTCCAATATGCCTTCATATATGCAGACTTGATATTGGTAACTCTTGCATCTGTAATTCGGGATACGGCGTTCTTTACGAACTCATATGTCTGTGGTCTGGAAGACTGAAGATTCTGCGGAGATAATACGTAATCTTTGTAAGACTCTGCAAAATACTCTGCACTGCTCTTTGTCAGATACTGATAGTTCGCTGACTGCAAAGCACTCTTCTCTTTGTTGTAGATCGCTACAAACTCAGAACTGGTATCTACATTACCTGCCAGCCATCCCACAAAATGTCCCAGTTCGTGGTAGATGGTATCTCCACTACTCTTCTTCAGGATAATATTATGAGCTTTTACTGAAAAATATCCACTGTAAGAAGATGTCGGGTTGATCTCGATCTTGAACTCCAGATTCTCAAATGCATTCAGCACATTAGCATCTGCTCTCGGTGCCATGGAACGTACCGTTACATTACTTACGACCTGCATCTCATCTGAAGATGTACTCTGTGCTGCAGACGCTGCAGTATTCGCTGTCACTGTATTAGCTGATGCAGCAACTTCACTGGATGATTTCTTTGGCTTATTGGTTGTAGTCGTCTTCACCGTTGTCTCCACTGTCGTTGTTACTGTCTTTACCTTGGAATTCTTCTTGGTTGCTGATACTACCGTTGTCAGAACTGTGGTAGCAGTAGCCACCTTCTTCTTGGAATTTTCTTTTTTTACGGTCTTGGACTTCTTACTGCGCTTTGTACTTTTGGCTGTTTTTTTTGCTTTTTTCTTCAGTCTGGACTTCTTTACTTTTCTCTTGGTTGTCTTCTTTACCTTTACAGTAGGCTTGGTCGCCAGTGGAACTTCTTCTTCTGGAATGACAATACTTCCATCCTCTGTATCTACATATTCTACTATCTGTGGAATAGACAAATCATCTGTCTCCTGCCCTGTATACCAGGTACCGGTAACCAGCACGGCTGCTGCCAGCGCAATGCCTCCAAATCTTACTAATTTATTTCTCTTCATATAACTTCACCCTGTCCTTTTGTCAAGTGAACATAAACTCTCTACTATTACATATGTAGTATAGCAGAATAAGGATAGCAAAAGGATATCAAAATTACAATATCTTTAAAAAATTACATCGATTCTTGTCCCAGCCCCCAACTGACTCTGCATATTCAGTTTTGCACCATGACACTGAACCACATGCTTGACAATCGCCAGCCCCAGACCGGTGCCTCCGGTAGACTTAGAGCGACTCTTATCGACCCGGTAAAATCGTTCAAATACCCGTTCCTGATCTGCCTGAGAGATTCCGATTCCGGTATCCTCCACCGTCAGATGTACCTGCTCCTCTTCCCGGTTCACCGATACTACCACATTTCCATAAGGCCGATTGTAACGGATCGCATTGCTGACCAGATTATACAGCAATTCCTCCATCATTTCCCGGTTCGCCATCATTCTCGTTGACTTTCCGGTAAGCATCAGCGTTACGTTCTGCTTCTCTGCATTAATCTGCAGCATGCTGACACATTTTTCTGCCAGCTCATACAGATCCAGTTCTTCCATCGGTACTTCCGTGGACGCATCCAGCTCAGACAGACGAAGAATATCATTGATCAGCGTCAGCAGACGATTGGAACTTTTCGAGATCTCTCCCGCAAAACGTATCGTATCATCCCCACTTGTCATTCCACTAGCAATCAACTCTGCATAGCCCGAGATCGCCGTCAGCGGGGTCTTCAGTTCATGAGATACATTGGCTGTGAATTCCTGACGCATCTGAGAACTCTTCACAATGTCCTCATGCTGCTTGCGAATCGTCTTCATAAACGGTTCCAGCTCCCGGTATGTCACTTCCTCCTCGGTATCATCTATATGGGATGCCATATGCTCAATCGGTTTTAAAATACTGCCAGTCAGGAAATGTGTCAGGATCACACTGACCAGAATCAGCGCTGCTGACATCAGTCCCAGTGGCAGAGATAAAGCACTCAGCATACTCCACACATTACCGGCTTCTTTGGCCACACGGAGCACCTGTCCATTGTCCAGACGCAATGCAAAATAAAAAGCCGTTTTTTTCATGGTTGCCGAACGGCGCATGATTTCCCCTTCTCCATTCTGAAGAGCTTTTTGAATCTCCGGCCGCTGTCCATGGTTATCCAGATCTCCAATGCTGGCATTTGTATCAAAGGCTACCGTTCCATCCGTATCGATCACGGTGATACGCACATTATCTACTGCTTTCATGGTATAATCTACCTTTGGATCGTCAAAAATCCCGGTGTTTTTCAGCTCGTAGGCACAGATCCTTAAGTTTTCCCGCACCTCCTTCTGAAACAGTTCAGAATAAACCAATACAGAAACAATCATGGTAAAAATAATTGCCACCATAGTTATGATGGCAAATTGAATATTAATTTTCTTTTTCATTCGATTCGATACCCCACATTTCGTACAGTCTTAATGTGTTTTCCTGCATCTCCCAGCTTCTGGCGCAAGGTCTTGATATGCATATCCAGTGTGCGGGATTCTCCTTCAAAGTCAATTCCCCACACTTTTTCCATAATCGTCTCCCTCGTCATAACGATTCCTGCATTCTGCAGAAACAGTTTCAAAAGCTCAAATTCCTTATAGGTAAGTTCACAGTTTGCTCCATCCAGCGTCACCTGCCGTTTTTCGCAATCCAGTGTAATATTCTGGAATACCAGCTGTTTCTCCTCCTCATCCTGATTGATACGGCGCAAAATCGCTTTTACCCTGGAGATCAGTTCCATGATTCCAAATGGTTTGGTAATATAATCATCCGCTCCGTTATCCAGGCCCTTTACTTTATCTATTTCAGAAGATTTGGCGGTCACCATAATCACCGGCACACGTCTGGTGTCTGGATTTCGTCTCATTTTTTTCAATACTTCAATTCCATCGCTGTCAGGGAGCATCACATCCAGAAGTACCAGATCCGGCTTACGGTCCTGTACTCTGCTCCAGAATGTTTTTGCATTTTCAAAAGTATCCACTGTATACCCACTGTTTTTCAATGCATAGCTCTCGATTTCACTGATATTTTTATCATCCTCCACAATATAGATGACTGCCATTATTCTTCCCCCTGTTTTTTGCTTCCGTTACTGTGGAAGCACATAACGTTCTCTGTATTTTTCTCTCTGCTGTCTGAATTCTTCATGATCGCGAATCTCAGTAGAGTATGCATGTGGATCATATTCACTCTCATGCTGCTGTACCTGATACGCTGAAATATTGGAGCAGTGATCGGAAATGCGCTCCATATCCGTACAGATATCAGACAGAATAAATCCCAGCTGGATCGTACACTGTCCATCCTGAAGTCTTCGTACATGGCGGTCTCTTACCTGAATATTGATGTCATCGATCACATCTTCCAGAGGCTCCACCTTTTTGGCTTCACTGATATTATCTGTTACAAATGCTGAAAATGCAGTATCTACGATATCTTTTATCGCGGAACGGAACACCGACACTTCTGCTTCTGCCTGCTCGGAAAAATGCAGATTTTTTTCCTGCATTTCTTTTGCGGAGCGCATCAGACTGACTGCATGGTCAGAAATTCGTTCAAAGTCTCCAATACAGTGGAGCAGCATCGTCAGACTTCGGCTGTCTGTATCAGACAAATTTTTACTGCTCAGCTGCACCAGATAGGAACCAATCTGATCTTCATAGTGATCTACGGTTTCCTCCAGCTCTGTTACCTGAGCTTCTTTCTTCTCATCGTATGTTTCAAACAGATCCAGTGCGGATAACAGAGATTCTCTGGACAGATACGCCATTCGTTTTGCTGCCACATAAGAATATTCTGCTGCCAGTGCCGGACGTTCCAGGAAACGTTCGTCCAGTACCGGAATCTGCATTTCGTCTGTTTTCTCTGTTTTTTTCTCGTGTTTTCCGACTGTCAGCTGTGCCAGTTTTACCAGCTGATCGCCAAACGGCAGTAAAAGTGCTGTGGTAAAGATATTAAACACACTGTGAATAACCGCAATGTTAGCCGGTCCAATGGCATCTGTCAGGAAATCAAATCGTACAAATGCATTGATTCCGTAAAATAATACCAGACAGACAATCGTACCGATCATGTTAAAGTACAGATGAATCGCCGCTGCACGTTTTGCATTTTTGCTAGCTCCGATCGCAGACATAATCGCAGTAATACAGGTACCAATGTTCTGTCCCATGATGATCGGGATCGCCAGTCCATATGTGACAGTTCCTGTTGCACACAGTGCCTGAAGAATACCTACCGATGCCGATGAGCTCTGAATCACCGCTGTGATAATCATACCTGCCAGCACTCCTGCTACCGGATTGGCGAATTTCACCAGAATCTCTCCGAACTCCGGCACCTCAGCCAGCGGTTCCACTGCACTGCTCATTGCGGTCATTCCGGACATCAGAATTGCAAAACCAACCATAATGGTTGCCACATTTTTCTTTTTTTCATTTTTGGAAAGCATCAGAACAAATGCTCCGATAATAGCCAGAATCGGTGCAAATGAAGTCGGTTTTAACATTCGCAGCCAGATATTGTTTCCCTGAATTCCAGTCAGGCTGAGAATCCAGGAGGTAGCTGTCGTACCGATATTCGCACCCATAATCAGTCCAACTGCCTGAGTCAGCTTCATGATACCTGCATTTACAAAACCAACCACCATAACCGTTGTCGCTGATGATGACTGAATCACCGCCGTTACTCCGGCTCCCAGCAACACTGCCTTGAATCGGCTGTTGGTCAGCTTCTCCAGAATCTTTTCCATTTTACCGCCGGACGCTCTGGATAAACCATCCCCCAGCATAGACATTCCATACAGGAAAAACGCCAGACCTCCTAAAAAAGCAATTGCAGAAAATATATCCATCTCATAACTCCTTTACTTTTCATGTTCTATATCCATAGTTATCGTTACTGTAACATGGCTTTGTAAAGTTTATGAGTTGTGAATGTAAAATGTATGTAAAGTTTGCAGAACGGTTACGATGCTTTTCTCATTTTCCACTTGCAGTAAATGACTGCCGTCAGCGTGCTGCATGCGGTCGCCAGAAGTGCCGGTCCTACGATTGCCTCCGGGTTACTGCTTCCATACTGGCTGCGCCAGGCGATCATATTTACCGGGATCAGCTGCAAGGATGAAATATTCAGTATCAAAAAGGTACACATCTCATTGCTGGCTGTACCCTTAGGCCGCTTCCGGCCAGCTCTTCTTCCATTTCTTCGTTCCTCTTCGATCTGTTCCAGTGCCTTCATCGCTTCCAGACCTGCAGGAGTCGCCGCACCTCCAAGTCCCAGCATATTGGCAATCATATTCAGGCTGATATATTCCTGCGCTCTGTGACCATCCGGAATATCCGGAAATAAAAATCGAATAACTGGCCGGATACTGCGAGTCAGCCTATTTACCAAGCCACAATCCTGTGCAATCTCCATCAGTCCCGTCCAAAAAGCCAGAACCCCGGCCATACCAATTCCCAGCTGTACAGCTTCCTTCGCTGATGACAGAATTATCTCCGTCACAGCCTCCAGATTTCCGGAAAATGCAGCATAGATCATGCCACAAAGCAACATCCCAGCCCATAGTAAATCCATAAATCATTCTTCCATTCTACATGCTTTTTACAAGTTTATGGTTTTACACATTTTCCGATGCCTGAATTTACAACTTTTATTTTCCTGACAAATTCTGTCTGCCATTTTGGTACTTTTCTCTTTTTTATGACATTACAGCTTCCGCCTCAGCATATCTGGATTGATTGCATAGGCCAGAGCAGTCTCTCTCGTAATCCGCCCTTCTTTATAATACTTCAACAGGCAGGCATCCATAGACATCAGCTGAGTCTGATTGGATGAGTAGATCACTCCGTCAATCTGATGCACCTTATTTTCCCGGATCATGTTCCGGATCGCCGGTGTCATCACCATGATTTCAAATGCCGGAATCTGTTTTCCTTCCACATCTGGAATCAACTGCTGAGACACGATAGCCTGCAGCACCGATGCCAGCTGAATCGTGATCTGTCTCTGCTGATTCGCAGGGAATACATCAATGATACGATCCACTGTATTGGCTGCTCCCAGGGTGTGCAGAGTGGAAAAAATCAGATGTCCGGTTTCTGCCGCTGTCATGACAGTATTGAGCGTTTCATAATCTCGCATCTCTCCCAGAAGAATGACATCCGGGCTCTGACGCAGTGCCGCACGAAGTGCGGTAATATAGCTCTCCGTATCTGTCACTACCTCTCTCTGGCTAACAATACTTTTATCATGACGATGTACGAATTCCAGAGGATCCTCCAGTGTGATGATATGTTCTGCTCTGGTATGATTAATATGATCAATCATACAGGCAAGGGTTGTGGACTTGCCACTGCCCGCCGTTCCGGTTACCAGCACCAGTCCATTATTAAAATCTGCCAGATGGATGACCTCATCCGGAATCCCCAGTTTCTTTGGATCCGGCAGCTGAAATGCAATTACCCGAATAACAGCCGCCAGAGATCCTCTCTGTTTATAAGTGCTGACACGAAATCTGGACAGTCCGGGAAGAGAAAATGAAAAATCATCATCTCCGCTGGTCAGCAGCTTATCCATAGAACGTTTTCCAGCCAGTTCGTAGATACCATGAATCACCTCACTGGTCTCATCCGGCATCATCATCTGCTCTCCGACCGTTACCATTTCTCCATTTATTTTACAGGTCAGGGCACGCCCTGCTACAATAAAAATATCCGATGCCTGCCGGTCAATGGCATTTTTCATAATCCGCCTTACTTTTTCGATGATCTCTTCTATATTCATAGGCTCTGCCTGTCCTCCGTTTTTTTCTGTCACATTATTTCTTCTGTAGTACCGGCAGCCCGGTATCTCCATTCCAGTCTTCTATCTGCTCTGCTTCCCAGCTCAGGATCTGCACATAAGACTCTTCTTTTTCCGGTTCTGTGATCTGAAGCTCCACCCGCAGCTGCTGTGTCTCATTGATTGGTTCTGTGTATACACAAAGCAATCCCTGGCCATTCTCCATCTCTGTAACAGTCAGATCCTGCTCCTGCTGCAATACCGTCTGTGCCCCTTGCAGATAAGATGCTTTCTTATCAGTTTCATTATATTGTCTTGCCAGAACAGCGTCAATCGCCTTTAATCGTTCGCTGGCTCTGCCCTGCGCCTGATAATAGCCTTTTGTCCTGTCTGCGACTTTCTGACTCATCTCCAGATCTGCCCTGGCCGTGGAGAGAGAAAGCACAGAGAATACGATCAGACAGAGCATCACAAATACCAGAAGCAGCGTAGACAGTCCTGCTCCTGTAAATCCACTTTTTCTATTCATCGCTTCCTCCTGCCCGTGTATCTGCCTCACCTGGACAATACACTGCTGTCTCTAACCGATAGAGCACCGTTTTGCTGATGCCGTCCTCTACCGTAACCTGAATCTGCCGCATCTGATCCTGTGTCTGCACGGCCACCTTAGCCTGATAGACTGCCTTTGCTTCCTCACAAGTCACTCCCTGATCGTCATAATACCAGGTTTTGCTCTCTGCATTTTGACCACTGTTCTCCTCTGTCAGGCTCTGGGCAATACTCACGGCCTGATCCAGTCTTTCTGCCTGTCCACTCAGACTGTGCGCCCTGGCAAATATCTGCACGCATCCTGCTGCCGCAATGGCAAAAAAAGCAATGGAGATCATCAACTCCAGCAAAAATAATCCTGATCCGAATGTTTTTATTTTTTTCATAGGCTGTTACTCCTTTTCCGAATCAGGAATCTATGCATCTTTTCCTGTTCTGTCTGAAGACCGATATTCAGATATCCGTCTCCTTCTTCTTCAAATGTGAGATTCTGCATCTCCAGAAGTGCCGTTCCATCCTGCAGTTTCGGTTCTTTTTCTGCAGAAATAAACAGTTCTTTCAGCATTCCTTCATCTGCATAGATATAGGTCACATATTTTTTCCCTTTGATCTGCTCTGTGATCTGCAGGGCCTGCTGCCCTTCTACTTCACCGATTTGGATCGCATCTGCTCTGTCATTTTGCCGGATTTTTTCCCGCAGATAACTCTCCGCCGTCCTCTGGATCTGATGTTGCTGCATCCCAGATGTCACCGTCCGGTACACTGTAGCTCCAAGAGATGCAAATAAAAGCAATGCTATGGCATATACCAGAAATGTTACCAGAATAAACAGATCCTCTATGGAATGTTTTCGCTCCTTCATATTATGCATGCCTCACTTTCACCCCCAGGTATCCTGTTTCTCCATCACCGTTACATCCGGCATCAGATTAGATCCCAGTGCTTCATAGTTCACAATATAGCGGTCTTCATTATAAGTCAGCCCATAATGTTCCTTCAGGTACTCCAGGCTTTCCGGATATACCCCTTCCAGTGCATAACAAGTCACGATATCCCGCTGTATCGCTTCTTCCAGGCTCTGCTTTTCCTGCGCCCTGGTGCGGACCGTCGTCACAGTAATGCCATTCCAGACACAGCCGACTACCAATACAGCCAGAAGAATCGGCAAAACTCCCGTTTTCTGTTTTCCAGTTTTCTCCTGTTTTTTCTGAAATCGATTCATTGCTTCTTTTCCCTTCTGATCAGCCCAGATTCGACATGATATTCATCAGCGGCAGCATCACAGAAATCAGAATCAGTCCAACCAGAACTGACAACACTGCCACAAGTGTTGGTTCCACTACAGCTACTTTCTGCTCCAGGCTCTGCACCACTGCTTCCCCATATTCTCCGGCAATCTTAGACATAACCTGATCTACTGATCCGGTACGGATCCCCACAGAAATCATTTTTCCATACAGTCCTGAGAAAATACCACTTTTCATCAACGCCTGATCAAATCCTTCCCCCTCCGCCATCATGGAACGACACTGGTCGATCCTCTTTTTCATCGTTTCCTGGGTGATCAGTTTTTCTGTCATCTCCATGCTCTGATCCAGATCCAGCCCACTGAACATGCAGAGACTTAAGCCTTCTGCTACCCGTGAGCAGGCGATCTTTTCTGCTGTTTTTCCCAGAAATCCAGATCGATCCATCCATTTTCGAAATGCCAACCGTCCTTTTTCCGTGGCAGACAGCCAGACAATGCCAGCTGCCAGAAGAATCAGAATGCCCACAAACACCATACTGTAACGGCTAAGCAGCATCCCCATATGTAAAATACCGGCTGAGATACCAGTCAGTCCGCCGCCCAGCTGCTGTAACACCTGATGAAACACCGGCATGACACGAACCACCAGAATCAGTATCACTACTGTCAGCATCCCCAGCATCACAGCCGGATAAAACAATGCGCTTTTGATGGTATCCATCAGATCCCGTTCCCGCTCGTAATGAAGGGCCAGGCCATCCATTACTTCATCCAACCGTCCAGTCTGTTCCCCGATCTCTGTCATACTGCTGACATATTCCGGAAATACCTTTGTCTCTTTCATAGATTCCGCCAGATTACCGGTCTGCTCCATCTGTTCATATAACACATCCAGGATTCTTTTTCCTTCTCCATCCGGAAGATCCTCCCGCATAATTGCCAGACCTTCAATGGCTGAGATCCCTGCATGAAGAATCATCGCC
>OLPV01002888.1_pt1 | contig 10785 bp, 7 predicted proteins | sample 1671961 | NCBI WGS metagenome assembly OLPV01 (sample SAMEA3136630, study PRJEB25190) | human gut metagenome | biome: human gut; feature: human-associated habitat; material: faeces | place: Austria | collected 2013
AAGATAACTCACTGGAAATCACTCACACTGAAGTTCCTTCTTAAATTCCGATTCACACCGGGAATTCTTTGTCTTATTACAATAAATATACCGGTAACTCTTCATTAAGATACACCGGTTTCTCCCCTGACACAAACTTCTCCTGAATTTCTTCAGAATTCTCCGGTGTCAGAACAGCCTTCTTCACACTGCTCTTTGTTGTTTTCTTAGCAGTTGTTTTTCTTCCGGCAGCCTTGGCTCCCGTTGTCTTTCTTGTTCTGGTTGTTCTTTTCGCAGGTACTTTCTTAGCCGGCTCTGCCTTTTCTGCTGATGCAGGAACTGCCTCTGTCACTTCTGTGGCCTTCACCTCTTCTGCCTTCACTTCTGGTACATCCTTCACTTCTGGTACATCCTTTACCTCTGGTGTTGCTTCTGCTGCACTTGCTGCACGTTTCAGACTTTCTTTACCTACTGACATGCCTCATTACCTCCTCTGCTAATTGTGTATATTCCTTTGCACTTCTGCTGGACTTCTTATATTCCACTACCGGTGCACTGTTATCCTGTGACCATTCAATCGAACTGTCCACACGTATAATTGATTCAAATACATGGATTCCCTCCAGGTCATGAAGTATCTCCATAGTCTGTTTAAAATAATTTTTTCTGGTATCGACCTTCGTCACCACAATTCCGGCAACGTATAACTCCGGTGTGATCTGCTTTACTTCATTAAGGAAGTCAAACATATTCGCCAGTCCGAACATTCCCCATGGACTTGCTTCTACCGGAATGATCACTCTGTCCGAAGCACAGAGAATATTCATTACCCAGCCACCAAGAGTAGGCGGTGCATCGATCAGTATATAATCATAAACTTCTGAGTCTTTAATTTTCTGCAGACATTTCCGAAGAATAAATTCTCTCTGCCATTTTGTAAAAAGTTCATATTCTATAGAACTCATTAAGGTAGAAGAAGGAATAAGATCCAGATTTTCATATGGTGTATGCACAATATAGTCTGTCAGATCCTCCTGCTTGCCAATGGCACGATACAGATTCTTTTCTCCTGCTGCCTGTGCAAGTACCCAGTCCTCAGGAAAAAAGGAAAGAGAAAGATTCAGCTGCATATCTCCATCTACCATCAGAACTTTCTTACCTGCTTTTGCCATTGCTGCACCAAGATTGGAACAGGTGGTAGATTTACCACTTCCCCCTTTGTTATTGGTAAAGCACATGGTGATTGTTTTTCCCATGGGAATACCTCCCTTATCATTTGCTTTCGACAGGTTTTATTATACGATTTTTTTCGACGTATTTCAACTGCCCCGGTCGAAAATCAACCAGGGCAGTTGTTGCTGCATTGCTGCTTATTACATAAAGCAATCTCTCTGTTTATTTTTTTACTATTACCGTAACTGTTACTTTCTTTGAACCGGATTTCACAGTAATCTTTGCCTTCCCAGGCTTTCTGGCTTTCAGCCTTCCTTTGGAAGTCACAGATACAATCTTTGAATTTGAACTTGTATAGGTAATCTTCTGCAAAGAAGTAAATGGCAGTTTGGAAGGCTTTAATGTTACCTGTCTGCCTTTTTTTAAAGTCAGTGACTTATTGAGTCCTGTGATCCTGCTGGTTTTTACCGGTGTCTTCTGAACTTTTACGGTAATTTTCTTCTGTATTCCGCTTTTCAGTCTGACTGTCAGTGTAGCCTTACCTGTTTTCTTCTGAGCAGTCAGTTTACAGGTTCCGTTAGATTTTCCCTTTACCTTGAGAATCTTTGTATTGCCGGATTTCCAGGACACAACAGAATCCCCTTTTGCCATTTTTACTTTCAATCCTGCAGTACTCTGTTTCAGTTTCAAAACCACACTTCCTGCATTAAACTGAAGTACCGGTTTCAGTTTGCTTCCTGTCTTCTGTTCCTTCTTCCCACAACCAGTACAGGTCCGTTCTTTCAGTTCTTCTACGAAAACAGTAGCAGCTCTCTTTGTTTTCCAGCTGGTAAAACTATGCACATGATCAGCAGCCTCGCCAAAGAAACAGGACTCTGTTTTCTGACTTGTATTAGCCAGTTGGTAGGTATAATATGCTTCTCCTTTGGAATCTACTTTTTTTTGCCCAATATACAGAAGATTTTCACTACTCAATAAATCCCCTGCATTTTTGTTTTTTACCACAGCAAGCACACACCAGGTCCCTGGCTTCATATCAGTTGTCAGACTTGCACAGGCTATTCCCTCTGTCGGGATACTTATAATCTCATAAGATACCGGCTTTTCTGACACTGTGACAATACCATCCGAAATATCTTCTCCATCCTGTGATTCAACTGTATTATCTTCTGTACCCGAAATTTCATCCTGCTTTTCTTCTGCATTCTCTTCCTCTGGTTCCGGAGAAATTTCTGCGGATTCTTCTGAATTTTCTCCGTCCCCAAACTCCATTTCATCGGGAATTTCAGCAGGATCTTCTGAAGGATCGGCTTCTGCCACATCAATTTCTGCACCATCCATGCTTTCCGGTGCTGTTCCATTAAAGTCTGGATTAAAGGGAGCCCAGATCACATCATAATGGTCTGTGGTAGATTTCATTCTCTGAATTCCCGACCAGGTACTGTTTCCTGCTGGATAATATGCGGTTACCTTTGTATAACAGAAAGCCCTCGCCGTAAAGGATGGTCTGTCACCCATAAAATAAATCCACCGGATCCCACAGGAATTAAAGGCATTGTCTTCTATGTCGGTCACCGTTTCCGAAATTTCCAGTACTTCCAGATTACATTGCATAAATGCATAGGAACAAAGTTTCTTCAGACTGGAAGGCAGACGAATTTCTTCCAGATCCCAGCAGTCCTCAAATGCTGAAGTGCCAATGACTGTTATTGTGTCAGCAAGTACCACTTCTGAAAGATTGTCACAGCCATCAAAGGAATGATCTCCTACAGAGGTAATGCCATCTCCGATTTTTACAGAATAAATATCTTCATCCCACTGGTTCCAGGGCGGCAGTACCTCATTATAGTCGTCATCTTCTGTAAAGTTCGGCATATTTCCCTTTCCAGTGATAGAAAGAGTACCATCATCATCCAGATTCCATGTGATATTTCCAGTCTTCCCAGAATGTCCTGATGTATTTTTTACAGGGAAATCTTTAACAGCCAAAGAAGTTTTTCTGTCCTGAACAGACAGCTTTTTCTCTGTGCTCAGCTCATCTTTCTGTATTTTCAGGATGTAGGAACCATTGGGCAGATACAGGTTAGCCTGACCATTACTGTCTGTTGTGACGGAGTCTTTTTTGCCCTGTAAAGTTCTTATCTCTACAGATTTTCCTGTGATGCTGTCTGTTACAGATAACACTGCGTCTTTTACTTTGTTTTTAGCAGTGTCTGTCAAAGAAACTGCTACCTGATAACTGATATGAGGGCATTTGGTAAATGCAAATTCGCCATAGTCAACGGATATGTAAAAATCATTCAGCTTTGCGTTCTTGGAATATACTGTTTCTTTTTTGTGGATCTTTCCTTTTAGGACTTTCAGATTTACCGTTACTTCCTGTTTGAAATTGCAGATTCCATCATAACACACACTGCATTCATGAATGGAAGAAGCATTTTGTGCCGGTGCTATTGGCAGCTTCGCAGTAAACTCCAGTCCCGACGAATATTCCACATCCACTGCACAGATTTCTACATTGACAATACCTATGTAAGGGGACGCCTCCACACCTATAAACAGTGTTCCTGCAAATTCCAGCTTGCTGTCTGTAGAAGGCCAGCTGCACAGACTCTTCATTCCTGAGTTGCTGTCATATGCAAATCCTATGGTTGCTTTTACTTTTGCAGAATATTTGATACTTGCAGATGCAGATACCACTATAGAAGGTTTAAATCCCACCTGTACACAGGGCAGCACATAAGTCGAAATGTTCCCCAGAGGGACTTTTACTACATCCAGTTTGGAAGAAATTTGTGCTGACATTCCCAGTTCATAGTCTGTTTTCACAGAAATGTACTGATAAGATAATGACAGATAAAAATCCACACTGAATGAAAATCCATAATCAACCGAACCTTTCAGTTTAACTTTTTCTGCGGAACCTGTCTTAAATTCTTTTTCTATATAGTAGGATACAGAATGAGATAAACTTCCACTTCCCTGAACTGCTCCCACTGCATCGGTATCTGATTGTGTCCGTACAGAAGCAAAAGCAGTTACGCCTTCTTCCAGCTGACTGTTATCCACAGAATATTCCACATTGGAGTCATCCGTTTCTATTTTCATATAGTCAAAAAAATCTGTCAGTTCTATGTCTGTATCTGGCTGTACATCCACTGTTGAACCACTTACCGAAACACTTGCCACTTTCAGTAGAAGAACGCTGTCATCTTTATATTTGTAGGCAAACGTATCTCCTTTTTTCAGACCTTTTACCTGGTCATCCGAGCTGAAAATTGTATACGTTCCATCTTTCCAGCTCCAGACAATGTTATTGCTTCCATCAGCTTCTCTTACAATGGTACTGTCATTATACACTGCAAAATTATCGTCATCATCTTTCTCATCCAGAGTCAGGATTTCTCTGCCTGGAAAATCATCCGGTGTGGAGTTCCTGATATCCTGAATATTCTTTGTGTATAAGTCTGTAGTGTATTGCTGACACAGTGGTTTATGATCCTGTGCATCCAGAAGATAGGCAGAAGCCACAAAATTTTTCGGCAGAGCCCAGGTATCAATTTTTACAGAAGCGATTCCTGTTCCGGCATCTACCATAGTTTTGCCGGAGGTGAGCATAAGGTTCTTGTCCTCTTCATAGATTGCCACTACCAGTTCGGCTTTTTTCTTTGTTCCATAAGTTACTTCTGCTGTAAAATCTTCTACAATCAGCTCTGTAATATAGGCATCCTCTTCTTGCTGACTTCCCACCTGTTCCTGGTTCTCCGAGATAGCCGATGCGATCATCTCTCCTGCGGAATCTGTTCCCGCAGCCTCGATCTGTGTGTTTTCTGCACTGACCTCTGGCTGGTCATTATCCGTTGTTTCTGCTTGGACAACATTCAGAGAACTGATACTCAGAAGAAGAATCAGAACCCAGGCTGTTATAAGATTTAGGATTTTTTTCATCCGGCAATTCCTCTGCTCCATGAAGTAAGAGCTTTCTTATTATTTCCATTAAGATCACATCTGCATTTTCTTGTTTTCCAGTCATAAGTTGCTTCTGTATAATAAATATAATTGCCTTTTACAGATACTTTAATGGCTCTGCTACAGATTGTTTTACATTTGCTTCCATCTCTGTTTATCAGATAAACCGGACCTCCATGAGGAAATCCCACGGCTGTTACCAGCACTCTGTTTTTTACTTTTTGTACTGTTGAGCAGTCTTTTCCCAGACGTTTGACCTGTCTTTTTTTCAGATTTACTACTACAAAATTTCCCATACCATCTCCATACTGGGTCTGATATCCCATGTAAAGATAAGTTCCATCACAGCCAATAATGCTGTCCGCAGGACCTTCTCCTTTGAAGCTGATCAGCACTTTGTTTTTGCGGGTTTTCAGATTATACTGTACAAGTTTACGCTTTCTGAAAGTTCCCCCAAAGTTTCCACTCCTTAAAAATGCTGCACTTTCGTAATAAAGATATTTTCCGTTTGTTACAATGGTGCCACTTGAACAGCTTTTAAGAACTGCTTTCTTTTTGCCATTCTTTGCCGCATATACAATATACCGGTGGGTTCTGCTATTATACTTCATAGAATAGGTTGTTCCATTGACTTTGCCACTTTTATAAAAAGTGATCTTCTTGTACGCACCGAGTCCACCAGATGCTGCCTGTACATTCTCTGTTGTTCCTGCTGCTGTAAACATCACACTGAATACCATCAGTAATGTCATGCATATCGTCAGCAGTCTGTTAAATTTGTTTCGTTTGTTTTTCATGTCTTTCCCTTCCTTTCCTGTTGCTTATGTTTTACAGATTGTATGTCTTTATTTTACACTGCCAGAAGACTGCATGTCTATAGATGCAGAAAAAAAGAGTCTCTCATTGTCTCTAATAAAACAATAAGAAACTCTTTTATATTCTATTCAAGAATGCCTCTGCAATCCTGCAGGATATTTTATATTTTATTTCACATCCAACAGCTCCAGCATATCCTCTCTGGACATGTTTCCAAGCTGTACAGATTCTCCACCTATGATCTGGTCCGCCAGATCTTTCTTTGTTTCCTGTAGTTTCTGTATCTTTTCCTCAATAGAACCTTTGGCGATCAGTTTATAAACTGTTACTTTCTTAGTCTGGCCAATACGGTGTGCCCTGTCGGTAGCCTGATTCTGCACTGCCTGATTCCACCATGGATCGTAGTGGATCACCACGTCTGCCCCCGCTAGGTTCAGACCTACACCTCCTGCTTTCAGGGATATCAGAAATACAGGTACATCTCCTGCATTAAAATCTTTAACCAACTGCTGTCGTTTTTCTTTGGAAGTTTCTCCTGTGATCTCATAATAAGGAATCTTTTCTTCTTCCAGCCTGGTTTTCAGGATATCCAGCATAGAGGTAAACTGGGAAAAAAGGAGCATCCTGTGTCCACCATCTATGGCACTCTGGATCAGCTGCAGGCAGGCATCTGTTTTGGCTGATTCCCCTTTATAATCTTCAAAACAGAGCGATGGGGAACAGCAGATCTGCCGCAGTCTGGTCAGTTCCGCAAGAATCCGCAGCTTATTTCTGGCAAATTCTCCCTCATCCTGCCCTGCCAGCGTATTCTTCATATGCACCACCTGGGCATCATAAAGTTTCTGCTGTTTCTCGTCAAACTTTACATAACGGATCTCTTCCAGTTTTTCCGGCAGATCTTTCAGTACTTCCTCTTTCAGACGTCTTAGAATAAATGGTCCTGTCATTCTCCGAAGCCTTTCCATCGTAACCTGATCTTTGTTTTTTACAATGGGAATCTCTATTTCTTTACGGAAAGTATCATATCCATAAAGGAATCCCGGCATCAGATAATCAAAAATACTCCACAGTTCACTGAGCCTGTTTTCGATGGGTGTGCCTGTCAGTGCAAAACGTATCTGACTGTGGATGACTTTCACTGCTTTGGCTGCTGCTGTATTATGATTTTTGATATATTGCGCCTCATCAATCACTTCATACAGGAACTCTTTGTCCTCATACTGATCAATATCTCTTTTCAGTAAGTCATAAGAAGTCACCAGGACATCCGCATCCTGCCAGTCTTCCAGCTTCTGTCTCCGTTCATTCTGGTTTCCTGATATGAGAACAACTTTCAGTTCCGGGGCAAAACGTGCCAGTTCTTCTCCCCAGTTATATACCAGTGCCGCAGGTGCCACTACCAGAGAAGTTCCTGCCTTGCCTTCTGTTTTTGCAGAAAGAATCACTGCGATCATCTGTAAGGTTTTGCCAAGTCCCATATCATCTGCAAGAATTCCGCCGAACTTCCACATTTCCAGTGTCCGCATCCATCGAAAACCATCTTTCTGATAATTTCGCATTACTTCGGAAAGTGTTTCCGGCTCCTCAAAATCAGCGTCCTTGATTGTTTTGAATCCTTTTACAATGTCCCTGAAATGCCGGTCTCTTTTGCTGTATACTTCTTCATTTGCATCCAAAAGCCGGTCCAGATAAAGGGTTCTGTATGCAGGAATATGGATTTTCCCTTTAATAAATTCTTTTGGCGGCAGATGAAGAGTGTCCATTAATTCAGACAGCATCCCAAGTTCCTGGCCTTTGAGATTTACAAATTCGCCGCTTTTCAGACGATAATATTTTTTCCTTTCCCTGTAGCTTCTGAGGATATCCAGAAGTTCTTTCTGATCAATATCCTCTGTGGAAATGTTCAGATCAAGAAGATTTCCGGATACAGAAACACCTACGGATACTTTTACTCTACGTATCACATGACGTCCTCGGAATCGGTCTGTACACTGAACTTCTCCCAGTTTCAGAAGTTCATCAATTCCTGATTCCATCAACTGATAAATTTTGTCTTCGTCTTCTTCACATGTGAGCACATCTGTCTTGTTGTCATATTCACCAAACCATGCCAATGTCTGATACAGGACAGCATCTTCCATCTGCGTATCCCGAAATTTTTCCTCTTCCAAATCTGCTGATAAACGAAAAGCTCTGTCTGTAACAGAATATTCCTTACTTCCATACCGAGCCATAATCCTACAGGTTACATCATTTCCCGGAGCATCCAGATAAAAAGTAAAATACACCTGCGGAGAGAGGTACTGTCTGAATTTCGTCGGATCTGATTCAGTAATATCAGCAATTTCCTGTAATTTCGGAAATACATTATGGTAAAATCCGGACAATGCATTTCGTCCTATTTTAAAATAAAAGTTCCCATTACGTGACATTTCCTCCAGGGAGCGTATTTTCTCCGGAAAGTCGCTCTCTGTTTTGCACAGACTGTCATCCTGAACAAAATATCCATTGTTCAAACCATGATAGAGTATCGGTAATTTTCCTTTTACCATTACACCATGAAAGTCTTTTTCTCCTTTTTTATATTCCTCAATTTGCATAGAAGCTCTTGGATTTGCTTCTGCACAATGAACCATTTTCTTTGTTTTTTTTGTCCCATCCCGGTCTTCGTATTCTACTGTTTCTTTTCCAAGGAGCTCATAAAGGGTATCTATTCTCCACCCAAAAAGCTCCAGATCACTTCCTGTGTTCATTTTGCCAGGTATATATATTCCTGACTCTTCTATCTTATTTAACAAATGTTCTTCTTCACTGACAGCCCTCTCAATATAATGAATCCATTTATGACTTTCTTCTGTGAAATTTTCTATTTTATGATTGAATTCAGTAGAAGAGCCGTATTTTGCCACCAGACCATCTCTTACATTATGGGAAAATTCTCTCAGATCTTTCACAACCAAAAGCTTTCCTGCCCCTACTTTAAAAGAAACATACAGGTTTCCATTTTTTCTGATCAGCCTCGGAATCAGTGTCAGACTTTTTTCCTGTGTTTTTTCAGCAGCTGTAATACTGTTTTCTGCATTTTTGATACTGTACGCCTTGAGAAAATTTTCTCCATTCCAGTCTGTGGCATCTGTAAAGTTATTTTTCTTCAGATAATCCCGAAGCCACAGGGCTGTTGCCACTGTATAACGACATTTGGAATTATGACCGCCCCAGCCCCAGACATATCGTCTGCACTCCAGGCATTCGCACTGTGCATACAAAATCTCATTTCTGTCGAAAATGATACTTACATTATATTCTTCTCTTTTCCCTTTTACAGTCGCTTCTATCTGACCACACTTTTCTGAGCTGCCGCTAAGAAAACCATCTCCAATCCGATCCACTCTGACCTGATCTTTCTCATATAGTTTTCTGCCTTCCTCCAGTGATGTTTTTGGAAAATCACCTGAATTAAAAACTGCGTCACCATCATAATATGTGTATTCTTTCAACCTCTGAATATTTATTTCCTGCTGTTCTGTGTTTTCCGCATCCCCTTCCCAGGATTCTCCCAGAAGAGAATATTCCTCTGCCCGAGGCATCTTGATTATTTTCTGCTGCTTGTCTTCCACCTATGCTTCCCTTCTCAATGCACGCTTATCATTGCGCCAGCTTCTTTAACACCTGAAGCACTCCGTCTTCCCAGTAAGGAGGGCAGACTCCTTTGGCTGCTGCCTGGACTTCTTCCCTTGCATTTCCTACCGCATAACTCATCCCGGCCTTCTCCAACATGGCAATATCATTCAGGTTATCCCCAAATGTACAGGTTTCTTCTGGAGTTATCCCCAGATAGCCCTGAATAAACTCTACTGCTGTGCTTTTGTCTGCTCCAATGGGAGTACTGTCCATCCATTCTTTTCCGGCTGCTGCCAGTGTGACTTTATCTTTCCATGTAGGAGTAAAAAGTGGTGCACAAAGCTCCTCGCATTGATCTGGATGATAAACTGCAAACTTGGTCACCTGTTCTCCCTGAAGCACTGACATATCCGGAATCTGCTTAATATCATATCCATAAGAATCCCGAAGCCACCGGAACATCTGACTGTTGGCATCTTCTCCATAACAGCCATCAGGAACGGAAATAAAACAGTCGCAGCCTGGCATTTGTTTCTTTACCATAGTGAGCATATTTTTCCATATTTCATCAGGAAGTGTATGGACTTTGAGAATCTTATCTGCCTGGCGGATCACTGTACCTCCGTCTGAAATAAAAAAGATCTTATCTTTTACCGGTGCAAATAGCTGCTGTTCACTGCTGAACTGTCTGCCTGAGCAGGCCACAAAAGTCACGCCTTTCTCTGCAAGTTTCTTTATTACTGTCATATACTCCGGATTGATGTTCAGAGTACCGTCTTTGACTAATGTTCCGTCAATGTCTGTTGCAATTAATTTTATCATTGTCTTCTCCCCGTTGTTCATATTTAAGTGCCATCAATGCCAGAAGTACCTGACAGGTTTCTTTTGAATCTTCGATATGAAAAGCTGCCAGCTTCTGTATTTTACTCATTCTGTAAAAAAATGTTGTCCTGTGAACAAACAGCTTTTCTGCTGCCTTCTGTGCATTAAAGTTGCAGGTATAATAATGGTACAGTGTTTCTGTCAACTGACTGCCTTCATGTGTTCTGTCATATTCAATGATCTTTCTGAGATTGCCCGGGCAGATAACCATTAGATATCAGACAAAGTATTTCATATTTCTGATCAACTTTCCATAACAACTGCGAAAGAACCTGTTATTGAATATAATATGTGACATGCTCCCACCACTTAAATCATAGATTTTGAAGTGGAGGCTTCTTGCTC
>OLPV01002893.1_pt1 | contig 10776 bp, 8 predicted proteins | sample 1671961 | NCBI WGS metagenome assembly OLPV01 (sample SAMEA3136630, study PRJEB25190) | human gut metagenome | biome: human gut; feature: human-associated habitat; material: faeces | place: Austria | collected 2013
AAAAATTTATTTTAAAAAAAAAAATAAACAGATTTATAATACTTTACATAAAATTTGACTTTTATGGATAACTATACTATAATAATATATAGTAATTTTTACTTAAAAGTTAAAATTTAGGAGGTTTTTTATGAATACTGATTATACACATATGTCAGAAAAAGATTTAGATAATAAAATATTAGAATTAATATCATCAGGACATAGCTACAGTTCACCTGAAGTAACAGAACTATTTAAAATTAAAGCTCAAAAATACAAAGAAAAACTTTCAGACACTAGTACAAATTCTATTGATGAATATTCTAAATTGGTTGAACAAGGATATTCCCCAGACTCACCTGAAATGATTAATTTCTTTAGAAGAAATGCCAGATCAAAAGCCAGACCAATTCAAGCAGAAAAAACTACTCCTTACAAAAAAAATACTCCTGAACCACATTATTATAAATCAACTACTCATATATTTCATGATGATTCCATTCAGGATTCCGAAAAAAATGTACAGAACTTTGACAATAATTCAGTCAATGAAAATATTCATGATTCTATTGGTCATTTTGTTATTGATACTTTAACTGGTGACTATTCACTACTTGATTCAAACTATAAAGTTGTAGATACAGCTCATACTAATCCATTTTTAAAATTTTTTACAAATAAATATCACTTGCGCGTTTTTAAGAAACAATTAAAATCTGATTTTAAAAATTATAAAATGAGATGTAAATTACATAATAAAAAAATTAGCCCTGAATTAAAAAAAATAAATAGACAGATAAAATTTTATTTATGGTTTTGTCCAGATGCTGATTATAATATCCTTGAATTATTAAGAAAAAATATTACAAAAATCAACCCTAATTACCAAAATTACCAAGTAGCCTGTAGAGATTATTTAAAAGAATTAGCGCATTTGAAAGAAGGCAATGCAAACAATTTAGGATTTGATATTAATTTGGCCACAATTGACGGTCTTAGCGGAAGTAATCATAGATACATTTCCAATATTATGGTTAGATCAGATTCTACTGTTAATGACTATATAAAGACAAAAAAGCCACAACATTACTCATCTAATCCTAATCAAAATTATTCTTCATATACATACACACAATCAGAAAGATCATCAGTTAATATGTCTCAAAGCTCAACAAGATCGCAAACAGTAGCTATGCCTAGACAAAAAACAAGACAAACTTCAACACAACAATCTAGTTCAAAACAAACCAACTATCAATTTCATGATGTTAGATAATTAATACCATGTAAAAAGAGAAGAATTAAATTCTTCTCTTTTTTAATAGCTCTATTTCTCTTTCATATCCATCAATCTCATTTGGTGTTTCTAAATAAAATGGTAGATCTTTTATTCTATCATTATTAATTATTTTGCTAATAGCATCTAAACCAATTTTACCTTCACCTATCTTTTCATGTCTATCTTTATGTGATGCTAAATCATTTTTACTATCATTTAAATGTATTGCTTTTAATTTTTCTAAACCAATTATTTTATCAAATTCATTTAATACACCATCAAAATTATTTACCACATCATATCCGCCATCCCATATATGACAAGTATCTAAACATACACCCAACTTATCTTTTAGTTTTACTTTGTCTATAATTGCTTTTAGCTCTTCAAAATTTCTTCCTACTTCGCTTCCCTTTCCAGACATGGTTTCTAACAATACTATTGTTGTTTGGTCTTTTGTTAATATTTCATTTAACATTTCTGCTATAAAATCAATACCAACTTCTACGCCTTGTCCAACATGGCTTCCTGGATGGAAATTGTAATAATTTCCTGGTGTGTATTCCATTCTTTTTAAATCATCTACCATAGTATTTTTAGCAAATTCTCGTATTCCACTATCTGCAGAACATGCATTTAATGTATATGGCGCATGTGCCAAAATTCTATTTATTCCATGTTCTTTTGAGTATTGTAAAAAAGCTTTTACATCATCTTCATTTATTTCTTTTGCTTTTCCACCTCTTGGATTTCTTGTAAAAAATTGAAATGTATTTGCACCTATACTTACTGCTTGTTTAGCCATCGCTAAATATCCTTTTGAAGCAGATAAGTGACATCCTATTGTAAACATATTTACCTCCTATTAATAATTTTATCTTCTAACAACTAATTTATTTATTTTTGCTTTTATGTAGCTTTCTAATTTTCCCATAAACTCAGCTGATTCAATTTCTTTTTTGGCTACCATTTCTAAACCTTTTTCCCAACTTGCTGTTAGTTTTGGGTTTAACATATCTGGCATTGACATATTAACAACATCATATATAGCTTCACCTTTAACTGTTGGTGTAATTATTTGTGTTTTGCCATTTATATTTATATATTTTATTTTTTCTAGCTTTTTAATAATTTCAGCTCTAGTTGCACTTGTTCCAATACCAGCACCTTTAATTTGCTCTCTTAGCTCTTCATCTTCAATTAGTTTTCCTGCGTTTTCCATTGCAAGTATCATTGAACCAGAATTATATCTGCTTGGTGGAGATGTTTCTGCGTCTTTGGTTTCAAAGTTTATTATTCCAACTTCAGAATTTTTCTTTAATTTCGTCAAGATTTCTAAGTTATCTTGTACTGTCTCGTTTTCTTTGTTTTGATCTTTTACATTTTTATTTTTTGCTATGTCTAAATAACCTGTTTTTGTGCACACCTTTCCTGATGTTGAAAATTGTTCGTTATCAATTGTAACAACTACAGAAATTTTATTGAATTCTGCTGGTGGATAAAATATTGCTAAAAATCTTTTTACTATTACTTTGTATATTTGTTTGTGTAAATCAGGTAATTTTTCATAATTTTCATAGCCTTGTCCTGTTGGAATAATTGCATAGTGGTCTGTTATTTTACTATCATTTACGTATTTAGTTTTTACAATATTTGTAGAATATTTTTCCTCAGCCATTTGCTTTATATATCCTTGAACTTCTTCATCTTTATATCCTTTTGCTATTCCATTTAAGTTTTTGGAAATTATTTTTGCTACAGCAGTTGACAAAACTCTGGCATCAGTTCTTGGATATGTTACAAGCTTTTTTTCATATAGATTTTGTATAACTTCTAGTGTTTCATCAGGTTTAATTTTGAATCGCTTTGTACACTCGTTCTGTATTTCTGCTAAGTTAAATAATAATGGAGCATTTTCTTTTTGCTTTGTTTTTTTCACTTCTTTAACAATTGCTTTTTCATCTTTTAAAGATAGTATAAATTTTTGAGCATCTTCTATTTTTTTAAAACCTGTTTCATTATACAATTGTGGAGAATTAAACATTTTCGAATCTTCTGTTACTTTCCATTCAGCTTTAAAACTACTGTCAGTATCACCAAATTCTCCTATAATTTTATAGTATGTTGTTTTAACAAAATTAGCAATTTCACGCTCTCTTGATACAACCATTCCTAATACACAAGTCATAACTCTACCTACAGAAATTGATACTTTTTCTTCATCTATTTGTTTTGCAATTCTTCTTCCAAATATTATTGAAAGTAGTCTTGAAAAATTTATTCCAATTAGATAATCCTCTTTAGCTCTTAAATATGCAGCATCAGATAAGCTATCATATTCTGATAAATCTTTCGCTTCTTTAATCCCCCTTTTTATTTCTTCCTCTGTTTGTGAATCTATCCAAACTCTCTTCATTTTTGCTTTTGGATTAGGTTTTGCCATCATAAAAACAAGTCTTTGAATATATTCTCCTTCTCGCCCAGAGTCACCTGCGTTATATATTTCTTCTACATCTTCTCTTTGTAATAATTGTTTTACAATGTTGAATTGATTTTGAACTGCAGGAATTATTTCGTATTTCCATTCTGTTGGTATAAATGGAAGTGTATCTAATCTCCAAAATTTTAAATTTTCATCGTATTTTTCTGGATAACTCATTGTAACCAAATGACCAACACACCATGTTATTATCCATTCATTAGATTCAATATATCCATTTTTTCTGTTAACATTTATACCTAATGCTTTTGCAAATTCCATTGCTACAGATGGCTTTTCCGTAATTATTAATTTTTTTGCCAATTAACCATCAATCCTCGTTAATATATTTAGATTTTGTGGAAATCCATAAACCATTTATATTTTAGATTTTATATAATCATTTGCAATTTGTAATATTTCTTGTGCCATTTGTATTGTCTGTGGATTTTTAAAATTCATTTTTTGAGTTAATTTATTCAAATAATCCTTTTCTTTTATTACTATGTAACTACTTTTATAATAAAAGTCAAAAACATATGCCATATGGGAAATCCATATATCTCCATATGTCGCTCTTTTTTTATAATCTATCATATGGTCTTCCTTAAATTCTCTTATTATTTCATTTGAAAAAGTTTCATTTTGCATATCTTCTGCAGAACAGCCATATGTGTTTTTTATATCATCTGTTAATAGAACATAAAAACAGTCTAATTTATCGGCATCTCTTATTATTTTTGAATGAAGTAATTCTTGCACTGTTAAATTTTCTTCAATTTTTGATCTATTATGATTTAATATTGCTGTTTTAATTATCTTATAATATTTTTCATCTACATTGAATTTTTCAATTAAATTATCCTCAAACAAAATCTTCACACCATATTCACCGTGATTTATACTTATTTTATCTATAAAAGTATTGTACCTTTTTACTTGTTCAAATCTGCCTATATCGTGTAATAAACCTATAAGTTCTGCTAATTTTATATCTTCTTCTGATAAATTTAGTGATGTTGCAATTTTTTTGCTTAGCTCTGATACTCTCAAAATATGTGCAACTTTTAAAGCAATTTTCCCATCTTGTAAATTATAATTTGATACATATTCTTTAAAAACTCTTTTTGCATTATTAACGTCTACCATTTTATTTTTACCTACCTTAAAACTTTTTCTATATATTATACTAACACGGAATTTTTTTCAAGCATTTCTTTATATACAATCCCAATTTTTACCCTTGACTACAAAATATTTTTAATGTATTATAATAGATATTTATATACAGATAGGAGATTTAATAATTATGTTATGTTCAGTTTGTAAAAAGAATGCGGCTGTAATATTTATAAATAAATCAAATGATGCCAGTCAAATGGAAGGACTATGTTACGAATGTGCTAAAAAACAAGGCATAAATCCTTTAGATGCTTTAGCCAAACAAGCTAACTTATCTGATAGTGATTTAGAAAATATGTCTATGCAATTCGAAAGTATGTTTAATGACATGTCTGAAAACCCTGACCTAAACTTTGAAGACTCTGAAAATGGTGATAATTCTAATAGTTTAGGCTCAATATTTTCTGGATTATTTGGTAATTCACATGATACAGAACAATCAGCACGTAATTCTAATAAAAAAGTTAAAACAGAAAAAAAACAAAATAAAAAACACAAAGCTTTAGATAATTTTGGAACAAACTTAACTTTAAAAGCCAAAAATAATCAATTAGATATGGTTATCGGTAGAGATAAAGAGCTTGAAAGAGTTATACAAATTTTAAATAGACGTACAAAAAATAACCCTTGCCTTGTTGGTGAACCTGGTGTTGGAAAAACTGCAATTGCCCAAGGATTAGCTATAAAGATCGCCAATGGTAATGTTCCTGCCAAATTATTAAATAAAGAAGTATATTTATTGGATATGACTGCAGTTATTGCTGGTACTCAATTTAGGGGACAGTTTGAAGCAAGAATGAAATCTATAATTGATGAATGTAAAAGCTGTGGAAACATTATTTTAGTAATTGACGAAATTCACAATATTATTGGTGCTGGTGATGCAGAACGCTCTATGAATGCAGCAGATATTTTAAAACCATCTCTTTCTAATGGGGAAATTCAATTAATTGGAACTACAACTTTAAAAGAATATAGAAAATATATTGAAAAAGATAGTGCCTTAGAAAGAAGATTTCAACAAGTTTTAGTTGAAGAGCCATCTATTACAGATTCTGTAAATATACTTGATGGTATAAAAAAATATTATGAAGACTTCCACAAAGTAAAAATATCTACAGATGTTATAAAACAGGCTGTTATTATGTCTGAAAAATATATACATGATAGATTTTTACCAGATAAAGCTATTGATGTATTAGATGAAGCTTGCTCTGAAATAAATTTAAACAATAAAGATTTATATGAATTGGAAATACTAAAAAATGAACTTCAAGATGTTCAATCTGAAAAGGCTGAAGCTGCTCAAGCTGACTCTACAGAAGATTATCAAAAAGCAGCTGAATTAAAAATGCGTGAATGCAAACTTCAAGAGCAAATTGATGCTTTAAATAAAAGTATGAAAGTTGTTTCTTTAACAACACAAGATATTGCAAATGTAATTGAGCGTTGGACAAAAATTCCTGTAAAGAAAATAACTGAAGAAGAAACACAAAAATTGTTAAATTTAGAGCAAAATCTTCATAAAAGAGTTATTGGTCAAGATGAAGCAGTAAAATCTGTTTCAAAAGCTATTAGACGTAATAGAGCTGGATTAAAATCTACTAAACGTCCACCCTCTTTCATATTTGTTGGACCAACTGGTGTTGGTAAAACAGAACTTGCAAAATCACTTGCTTATGAAATGTTTGGTGATGAAAATTCAATAATTCGTGTAGACATGTCTGAATATATGGAAAGTCATTCAACAGCAAAACTTATTGGATCACCTCCTGGATATGTTGGATACGATGATGCTGGTCAATTAACCGAAAAGGTAAAAAGAAAACCTTATTCAATAGTTTTATTTGATGAAATAGAAAAAGCTCATCCAGATGTATTCAATTTATTATTACAAGTTCTAGATGATGGAAGATTAACTGATAGCCAAGGAAACACTGTAAGCTTTGAAAATACAATTATCATTATGACTTCAAATGTTGGTTCAAATTTAAATACTAATTCAATAGGATTTAATAATAATGAAACCGCAATAAACAATAAAGTATTAGATAGTTTAAAAGAAACATTTAGACCGGAATTTTTAAACAGAATTGATGAAATTGTTTCATTTAAATCATTAACTAATACAGAATTACTTCAAATTGTTGATTTAATGTTACAAAATACAAATAAAGCATTACAAGATAAGGATATTATAATGAACATATCTGATTCAGCTAAAAATTTCTTATTAGAAAAAGGCACAGATTTAAAATATGGTGCCCGTCCTTTAAGAAGAGCTATACAAAGATATGTTGAAGACGAATTATCAGACTTAATTTTAAAATCAGATTTAAAAAATGGTCAAACAGTTAATATAGATTGTATAAATAACGAATTATCTTTTGTAGTAGAATAATATAATAGAAAACGGAGGTTATTATGAAGAAAAATATACCAAATATACTCACTTTATCAAGGTTTGTTTTAATACCATTTATTATAGTTTCACTTGTGTGTAACAAATATTTAATAGCTTTCATACTTCTTACTATATCAGGTTTAACTGATGTGTTAGATGGTTTTATAGCAAGAAAGTTTAATTTTATAACAGACTTTGGAAAACTAATAGACCCATTAGCAGATAAAGCAACTCAATTATCAATTTTAATAACTTTATCTTTAAAAACAACATCTTCTGGTGAACCAATTATTCCTATATGGATATTGTTCATAATTTTTATAAAAGAATTTATGATGATAGCAGGAGCCTCTTTCCTTTATGGTAAAGATTTAGTTGTATCTAGTAAATGGTATGGAAAACTTACAACAGTTTTATTTTATATTGCAATTGTTTCTTCTTTTATAATTGCTTACTTTAATATACCATATAGATTTGATACATATATTTATTATTTAGGATTAGCAATGACTATATTCTCATTAATTATGTACTTTAATTCATTTTATGCAAAAGGATATTTCGAAAATTTAAAGAATTTAAAAAAGTAAGACTCTAAGGCGAAACTTAATGTTTCGCCTTTTTTATTCAAAATCTTCTAAGAAGATACTTAAATCTTTTTTTCCAATTATTTTAATCCCTTTTTTTAAGTTTTCTTGATCTTCTTCTGGCAGATATTTCGTTAGTATTTCTGTATTTTTTACGAAATGCTCAGCATTATTTTCATCTATGTTATAAATTGATATATGACCATTATTCTCCTTTACAATATAATGTTCAGAACATATACCATCCGCTTCCTTAGATATAATTATTTCTTTTTTGGAAAAACTTGTAACGTTCCAATCTGTATAATAGTTTTCGACTTCTTCTTTTGTCATATTTACTATAGCAACTGGAACTTTGTATTGCTCTTTTTCTGTATGTCCACATTTTGAAAATGTTTGTTTCATTATTAGTGTTGTATTTGGAAGTACAACTTCTTCTTCAACATTTGTGGATATAGTACTTTCATTTACAATTTTCACTTTGTTTATTGTATTATTTACAATAATTTCTTCTGTTAATTTTGGTTCATGAATTCGCTCTATATAAAAAATTAATGTTCCTATTATTATAACTGTTAAAATTATACATGTTATTATTATGTTTCTTTTACTCATTTTCATCAACTCTCTTTTTATAATATTTTTATTATTATTTGTAAGGTGAAAAATTTTATTCAATTTTTTTGGATTATCCTCCCTGAAATACCTATTTTAAAAAGCTTATAATAATTTTGTCACTTTATATTTTTTTCCATTTGTTTTTATTGTTATTTCCCCCATTTCATCTGTTCTATATATTTTTATATTTTGATTTTGTAATGTTTGAATCGTTGTAATTGCTGGATGGCCAAATTTGTTTTTCTTTCCGACTCCTATTAATGCTTCTTGTGGTTTTACTTTTTCTATAAAATCCATGGTTGATGATGTTTTTGAACCATGATGTGGTATTTTTATAATTGTTGCTTTTAATTTATTTGTTTCATTTTTATATGTTTCTATTATTTTTTCTTCAGCAATTTTTTCAATATCTCCTGTAAACAGCATTGAGAATTTCTTATAAACCATTTTACATACCAATGAGTTGTTGTTTATTTTGTTATCTGATATTGGTTCTAAAGCATCTGGCCATAATACTTCGAAATATAAATTTTTTTCTATATATATTTTGTCTCCTTTGTTTGCTATTTTTATATTTATTTTTTCCTGTTTTGCAATTTTTAAGAATTTTTTATAGTTTTCGTTATATTCAAATTGTTTACTTATAATTACATTTTTTACCTTGATATTTTGCATAACATATAGTAAGCCTTGACAATGATCTGAATCAAAGTGAGAAATAAATATGTAATCAATTACTTTTGACCTTCTATTTAACAAATATGGTAATAATATATTTTCCCCCACATAATCCTCTCCTATTTCATTTCCTCCACCATCTATAAGAATTTTCTTATTATTTCTTGTTTGTATAAATGTGCAATCTCCCTGGCCTACATCAACAAAGTGTATATACATATTTTCGTCTATTAATCTAGCTATATTTGTTATAAGGCAAATTAATATGTATATTATAAGTAACTTTTTGGATAACTTTTTTAGAAATAATTTTTTAGATTGTTTTGAATTAAATTTTATAAATTGAATTATTACTATTACATAATACACAATTACAGAAAATAAATATGGCGTACATATAATTATACTTGTAAATTCTAATTTAGATAATATACTCACCATTCCAATCAAACATTTTATAAAAAAATTTAATAGTATTGATATTATTCTCGCTAAATTTATTGAAAAAAAAGAAACAAAAACGCTTGTAAAAATTAATGGCATTATACATGATAATAATAAGCTTGCCAGTATATTTGATATTATAAAGATGTAAGAGAATTTATGATAATATATAATTATTGGAAGAATTATTATATTTGCTGATATACTTAATGCTATTGACTGTTTTATATATTTTGTCAGCTTATTTTTATTTAATATTTTTATATAATTAAACATTTTTACAATTATATTATAAAACAGTAATATTCCCAATGTTCCTCCTGATGAGAGCAAAAAGCTTAAATTTAATATAGAATATGGGTTTATAATTAATATTACTAAACTTGCCAAGCTTAAATTAGTTAAACTATCAGATTTTCTATTTAATAATTCTGCTAAAATATATAATACAGTCATTATTGTTGCTCTTACAATTGATTCGCTATTTCCAACTAAATTGCAAAATACAGTTACAATTATAATTAAAATAATATTTTTCTCAGATTTTTTACATCCTAATATCATATATGAAAAAAATAAAATAATGTATGTCATATGCATTCCCGATATTGCAAGTATATGTGATAAATTGCATATAGAAAAACTATCTATAATTTCTTCACTTATATTTGATTTATCACCTAATATCAAAGCACTACATATGTCTGCCGAATCTTTAGGCATTATTTTATACAGTTTTTGTTTCAAATTCTCATATAATTTATTTACTAAAATATTATATTTTGACATTTCGCCATTACATATTGCTTTTATGCTATCATTATTGGCAGTCACAGTTCCAAATATCTTTTTTGTTCTTAAATATTCATTGTAATTATATCCTTTGTAATTTCTTTGATAATCTGCTATTTCAAATTTTCCCACTGCCGTTACTTTATCTGCATATTGAATACTATTATTTTTCTTTGTTTTGAGAATAATTTTTATGTTTTTGAATTTTTGTGGATTAGTTACTTTCATAATATATTCTGCATTGTAATCTGATTCTTTATATTTATTTAATATTATACCTTCAATTTTTACCACATCTATATTTGTATATTTATTATATCATTAATAATCA
>OLPV01002895.1_pt1 | contig 10771 bp, 8 predicted proteins | sample 1671961 | NCBI WGS metagenome assembly OLPV01 (sample SAMEA3136630, study PRJEB25190) | human gut metagenome | biome: human gut; feature: human-associated habitat; material: faeces | place: Austria | collected 2013
GGGTGGTATCCACGATGCGCAGCGTCTGCCGGTCGGCTGCAACGGCCTGCCGCAGCCGCTGCAGCAGCCTGCGGCGCACCTCGGGCGCGGGCGGGTCGTAGAGTGCCGGGGGCAGGTCGAACAGCAGGCCATTGCGCACGAACTGCAGGATGCCCTCCTCACAGAAAAAGATGTCCGGTGTCTGCTGGTTCCAGCTTGCCAGATAGTCGAGCATCGAGGGCAGCGGCTCCCGTAGGTCATCGTCAAGGCGCAGGACCTGCAGTGCCATCTCCTTGTCGGCAAACAGGGTAAAGGGCGGCTGGTAACGAATCATGCTGCACCGCTTGCGGCGTGCAAACAGGCCGCTGTACAGCGCCATAGACTCGAGAAAATCATGCTTATCGCTGGTCAGCCGCAGCGTGCAGGAGGTGTCAAAATACTGGCGGCTGAACGAAAGGCGCAGGCTTTCGACCGCCTTGCGGTCGGTGATGAGCAGCGCCTTTTGCCCAAGGCGGTCCATCAGGAGTGCGCTCTCCGGCAGGAGCAGGTAGACCGGCATCAGGGTGCCGGGGATCGGCTCACCGGTGATGCAGGGGGCTATGCGGGCGTCATACCGCATCTTGGGCAGAAAAAGCAGCGGCAGCGTATGGGTAAGTGTGGCAATGTCGGAGGCAAGGTGCCTCGGTATCTCACGATCCTGCGCAAAAAGCAGCAGCTGTGCAACGGTGACGGGGTCTCCGTCCGCCACCGAGAAGCGCTCAATCAGGGCGTTGTCCAGCACGGGATTGGTGAAGGGGGAGAGCAGCAGCGGCCGGGTATCGCCCGATGCAAGGTGGCGGGCAATCAGGGCCCCGGCCAGTGCGCCCACGGCGCGCGGCCCCTCGACATAGCGGTCGGTGCAGGAAATCTCCGAAAAGGCGGTGTTGGGAGCTACGCCCTCATGGCGGATAGACTCCTGCACGGTGCAGGCCGTGGTCAGCAGCTTGTGCAGCTCGGTGCGGATCCGCGGGTCGGTGGAGCGGCCGCGCTGCTTGTACTGCAGCAGCAGGGTGTCCTTTTGCTCGTCATTCAGCGCAAGGGCCTCGGCCAGGCGCTCAAGCTGCTCCTGCCGGGGTGTGCGCTGGCCGTTGATGATCTTGTACAGGGTGGAACGGTCGATGGCGGTGCGGCGCGCCAGCTCTGCCATCGTGCCGGGATAGCGGGTAACAGCGATCTGGAGGCTTTGCGTCAGTTCACTCATGAGAAACCCTCTTGAATTGTAGCAGGTGCGGTAAAGCCGATGAAAAGACCGGCGTGTACTTTGACCCCCTGCGGAGTGGGTCATGAATAAGTATACTATACTGCGAAAATGGCGCGGTGGCAAGTGTGAACTTTTTTGTCAAAGCGTTGCGGTGCAGGCGGGAATTTGCTATAATCGGAACAAATACAGCAATGGAAACTGAGGTGATCCCCCATGAAAAAGCATCCCCTGCTCAAGGCGGCCGCAGCGGCCGGTGCAGCGGTGCTGGGCGCTGCCTACGGTGTCTACCGCGTGGGCTTTTACAATAAGCCCACCACGCAGGTGCCCTCCCCGGCGGACATGCCCACCCGTGAGTGCTACCGCAAGGCGATGGGCCCCGATGCCGATGCGCTGGCGCGCGACCGGTTTGAGCCGGTGCATATCACGGCGCAGGACGGCACCCCGCTGGCGGCGCGGTACTACCACCATGCCGACGGTGCGCCGCTGGCCATCATCTTCCACGGATACCGCGGCTATGCCACGCGGGACGGGCTGGGCGGCTACACGCTCTGCACGGCGCTGGGCTACAATGTGCTGCTGCCCGACCAGCGCGCCCACGGCTACAGCGGCGGGCACACCATTACGATGGGCGTCAAAGAGCGCTACGATGCCCGGGACTGGGCCGTCTGGGCGCGCAGTCATTTCGGGCCGGAGGTGCCGATCTTCCTGATGGGTGTCTCGATGGGGGCGGCCACTGTGGTGCTGGCCGCCGGGCTGAGCCTGCCGGACAATGTGTGCGGCGTTGTAGCGGACTGCGGCTATACCAGCCCGCGGGAGATCACCCGCAAATGTCTGCCGGAATACCTGCCCGGTATGCCGGTCGGGCTGACCTACGCCATCGGGCGGCTGGGGGCGATCCTCTTTGGCCGCTTTGACCCCGAGGACGCCGACTGCACCGCCGCTGCCGCGCAGAGCAAGGTGCCGATCTTTTTTGTCCACGGCGATGCGGACGGCTTTGTGCCCTATGAGATGGGGAAGCGCAACTATGAAGCCTGCCGCGCGAAAGGCAAGAAATTTTTGACGGTACACGGCGCAGAGCACGCCGTGAGCTACTACCACGACAACGCCGCCTACACGGCGCAGGTCACCGACTTTTTACAGGATTGCCTGACCCGGCGCGGCTTTGTCTGGCCACCCGAGGCTGACAAGGATAAACAAGCATAAGAGGAGTGTATAAGGTTATGAAACGAATTGCAACAAAGAACGCCCCGGCCGCCCTCGGCCCGTATGCCCAGGCGGTGGATACCGGCACAACGGTTTACTGCAGCGGCCAGCTGGGCCTTGACCCCGCGACCGGCGCACTGGCGGAGGGTGTGCAGGCCCAGACCCACCAGGCCCTGAAGAACCTGCAGGCCGTGCTGGGCGAGGCCGGCCTGACGCTGGACAGCGTTGTCAAGACAACGGTGTTCGTGCAGGATCTGGGGGATTTCGGCGCGGTGAACGAGGTCTACGGCAGCTATTTCCACGGCGGCTTCCCCGCGCGCAGCTGCGTGCAGATCGCCGCCCTGCCGAAAAACGCCCTTGTGGAGATCGAGTGCATCGCGGTGCGGTAAAAACGCATTGTAGGGGCGGATTCCATATCCGCCCGGGAACATTTCCGCCGCCGCGAACGGTGCGGGCGCATATAGAATGCGCCCCTACGGCGTGACCCATGTTGTGAGCGCCAGCCGCAAAGCGCAGCGGAGGGGTCAAGACCCCTCCCTACAGAAACAGATAACCGGCAGGCCGCCTGAAAACGGTCTGCCGGTTTCGTTTATTTCCCGTAGCTTGCCAAAAATTGGCGGGTGCGTTCCTCTTTGGGGTGGTCGATGAGATCCTTTGCGCTGCCCTGCTCTACCACAACGCCGCCGTCCATAAAAAGGATGCGGTCCGCCACATCGCGGGCAAACTTCATCTCATGGGTGACGATGATCATGGTGGTGCGGTGCGCGGCAAGCTCCCGCAGGACGCGCAGCACCTCACCGGTCAGCTCGGGGTCAAGGGCCGAGGTCGGCTCATCAAAGCAGAGGATGTCGGGGTGCAGCGCCAAGGCGCGGGCGATGGCCACGCGCTGCTGCTGCCCGCCCGAAAGCTGGTGCGGGTAGTGGTTCTCCCGGTCGGAGAGGCCCATCTGCGCCAGCAGCGCCCGCGCCTGTTCCTCGATCTCGGCAAGGATCTGACGCTTGTTCTGCTTGTAGTCGGGGCGTTCCCGCGCCAGCAGCTGCCCGGCCAGCATCACATTTTGCAGCGCAGTGTACTGGGGGAACAGGTTGAAGTTCTGGAACACCAGACCGAAATGCAGCCGCTTTTTGCGGATGGCCTCCTCGCTCTGGGTGCGGGTGTCGGCGGCGCTCCACAGCGTTTCGCCCGCGACGGTGATCGAGCCGGTGTCGGCCGTCTCGAGAAAATTCAGGCAGCGCAGCAGCGTGGTCTTGCCTGAGCCGGAGGAGCCGATGATCGCCAGCGCCTCCCCCTCGGCCAGATCAAAGGAGATGCCGCGCAGCACGCTTGTGGCACCAAAGCTTTTGCCGATGCCGTTTACTTCCAACAATGCCATGACTGCACCCCCTTATCGGAAATAGTCCAGCCGCTTTTCCAGCCAGCCGAACAGCAGCGTCAGCGCACCCACAAACACAAGGAAGAACACCGCCGTGGAGAACAGCGGCCAGATCAGGCCCTTGGCGCTGTACTCCTTCGCCATCATAATGATGTCCTTGTTGGCAATGACATTCGCCAGCGAGGTGTCCTTGACGAGGGTGATGATCTCGTTGCCCATCGGCGGCAGAATCCGCTTGATGACCTGCAGCAGCGTGACGCGGAAAAAGATCTGGGTCCGGGTCATGCCCAGCACCTGCCCGGCCTCGGTCTGGCCCTTGGGCACAGCCTCGATGCCGCCGCGGTAGATTTCGGAAAAATAGCAGGCGTAGTTGATGGCAAAGGCCACCACAGCCGCCACCAGACGGCCGCTGCCGCCCGACGGCCACGGGCTGGCAAAGCCCATCAGGCCGGGGCCAAGATAGATGACAAGGATCTGCAGCATCAGCGGCGTGCCGCGTATGATCCAGACAAAGGTCTTGACTGCGCCGCGCAGCGGGGCAAGTCTGCTCATGGAGCCGAACGACACTACCAGCCCCAGCGGCAGTGCGAACAGTAAGGTAAGGCCGAACAGCTGGCAGTTGAGCCAGAAAGCTTCGGTCAGGCGGCCCCAGATGACAACTGCCTCGCCCATCAGTCGGCCAGCGTCAGGCTGTATTTTTCGGCAAGGGCCTTCATCGTGCCGTCTGCCTTCAGTTCGTCAAAGGCGGCGTTCACGGCCTCGGCGGCATCGCTGCCCTTGCGGAAGGCAACGCCGTATTCCTCAGCGTTCAGCTCGTCCTTGATGGCAAGGTTCGCGTAGTCGGTGCCCTCGCCAATCATGGCAGTGGCCAGAGTCAAGTCCAGCACGGCGGCATCGGCGGTGCCGGCGGCAACCTCCATCAGGCAGTCGGTCTGCACGCTCTTGCTGATGTACTCTGCCTGCGACAGGCCCGCGTCCTCGCTGATGGCGGTCTCACCGGCGGAGCCGGCCTCGGCCACAACGGTCTTGCCCGCCAGATCGGCGGTGGAGGCGTAGGCGGCGTCGGCCTTCATCACAACGACCTGCGCGTTCTTGGCGTAGGGCTTGGTGCAGGCGGCGTTGGCCATGATGTCATCGGTCAGGGTCATGCCGTTCCAGATGCAGTCGATGCTCTTGGCGTCCAGCTCAACCACCTTGGTGTCCCAGTTGATCTCCACAAACTCCGGCTCGACACCCAGCTTTTCGCACACAGCCGTTGCCAGCTCGGTATCAAAGCCGGTGAAGTTGCCGTCTGCATCGGTGTAGTTCATGGGTTCGTAGACGGTGTAGCCAATGAGCATCTTGCCCTTTTCCTTGATGTAATCCAGATCACTGGCAGCAGTTTCGGAAGCAGAAGCGGCTGCGCTGCCGGACGCGGCAGAAGATGCCACGGTGGAAGTGGATGCGGCACCGCCGCAGGCGGCAAGGCTCAGTGCCATGGCACCAGCCAGAAAAGCAGAGACTAAACGTTTCATAACAGGTTTCCTCCCTCGTTATTTCCCAAAAGATGTTCCCTCTCGGTTTAGCATTTTATCATGCTAAAGTGTTAAACTGTGACTATAGAATAGCGCGTTTGAGGGCATTTGGCAAGAGGAAATATAAAAGTTAGTGCATATTGCCCTTTATTTTTTTCTTTTCGTTTCGTCTCTTGTTGAATTGCACAAGTAAAAGAGGAAAGACGCAGTGTCTTTCCCCTTTCCGATTGCTTATTCTTCTGCGAACGCTGCCAGTGCCGCCTTTTGCAGCTCTGTCACTGAAATAGTACATACAGCCGCAAGGTCGGCATCCGAGCCGTCATCCGGGATGGACGCCACCTCTGCGCGGGTCCGGCCCTTGAGGTAGTCGCACCAGCCCTCGCTGTGCTCATACCATTCTTTGTCCAGAGCGGATGCACCGCGCATCCCGTACTGATCGCCCTGCTCCAGCTTGGTTTTCACCAGCTCCGGTGCCGATACGGTGCCGTCCGCGCTCACTGTCAGGGCAGGCTCCGTCACGTCAGCGATGGCGCTGGTCACGCGGTCATCGGCATCCAGCGTCAGAGCTGTCACCGTAATGTCCACCTGCGCGGTCACATCGTGGTCATCGTCAGCGGTCAGATCTTTGGTATCATTGCGCACCGACACGCCCAGCACAGCACGGTCGCCGCGGGCCGAGCCCACCGCCTTTGCGTTCTCACAGGCGCGCACCACCGCATCCCGATAGCCGTCCACTGCAATGGTACAGCCGGAAAGCAGGTCGGCATCCTTGGGCTTGCCGTCATCGTCGGTGGCAAGCTTTTTCACCTCGTCCGGCGTCTTGCCTGTGAGAAAATCGCCAAAGGCATCTGCCTGTTCTGTCCAGCCTTTTTTCAGCGAGGACACCGCAGCCAGCGGGTAGTCCTCCCCTTTCTGGCGCTTGGTAAGAGTTTCGCCGGGCATCGTCACCTTGCCGGTGCCGTCCCCCGTTACAGAGATCTCCACCTCATCCAGCATCACATCGGCCACTTTCCCCTCAGCATCCAGCAAAACGGCCGCAGCAATCGTGTTGATCTTCCCGGCACGCTCCTCTCCGTCCGCTTCCGTCAAGATGCCAAGGCCAGTGCGCCATGCGGCGTTCTGCGTAGTCTGGGACGAGCTGCCGCCCATGCCTGTGCTCATGCTTCCGGAAGAACCGGAGCCGCTCCCGCCGCAGGCGGTGAGTGTCAGCGCCGCCGCCAGCGTGCAGCCCAAAACTGTGCAGGATATCTTTTTCGTTATCATCGAAACGCTCCCTTTCCTGCCCCATCGTAAAGGGGCTTTTGGGCTAGTTTGCCCGGAAAGTAGCGGTTTTATTTTGTGTCTGCTGCAGTCTGTCGTTTCTTTTACATTAAAGGGCTCAGCAGCCGCAGCACGCTGTCCAGCACAGTGCCCAGCAGACCGGTATGGCAGTCCGATACCTGCACCTCCCGGCATTTGAGCAGTGTATCCCGCACGTCATCCCGCAGGACGGTCACCTGACTGTTGTTCTGCAGCAGCACGCCGCACTCGAAGTGCAGGAACAGGCTGCGGTAATCCATGTTGATGCTGCCCACCACAGCGGTGCTGTCGTCGCTTACCCAGCACTTGGCGTGCAGGAAGCCGGGGGTGAACTCGTAAATGCGTACACCCGCCCGCAAAAGCGGCAGATAGTACGACCGGCTCAGCCGGAATACCAGCTTCTTGTCCGGGATGCCCGGCAGCACCAGACGGACATCCACCCCGCGCTTGGCAGCGTTTTTCAGCGCATCCAGCATTTCCTCGCCGATCGCAAGGTAGGGTGTATAGATGTAGACATACTGTTTTGCCTGCGCAAGGATATTCAGATAAACGGTTTCTGCCATGGGCTCCTCGTCCAGCGGACTGTCTGCATAGGGCTGCACCACGCCGTCCGGCACCAGCGGCACCAGCGGCATGGGGCGAAACGCATCATAATCCGTCTCGCTGGGGCGAAAGGCGTTCCAGAAGTTGAGGAACATCACCGTAAAGTTCCACGCGGCGTCGCCTTCCACACGCAGTGCTGCATCCTTCCAGTAGCCGAAGCGCTGCTCTGCGTTGATATACTCATCTGCCAGATTCACGCCGCCGGTGTAGGCCACCGTACCGTCAATGACTACAATCTTGCGGTGGTCGCGGTGGTTCATCACCAGCGAGATCAGGGGCACCACCGGGTTGAACGGGATGCAGCGGATGTGCGCCCGCTCCATCCGCACGATAAAATCGGCAGGCAGGCCCAGCAGGCTGCCAAAATCATCGTAGATCAGACGCACATCCACGCCCTGTGCCGCCTTGCGGCGCAGGACCTTCTCGATGCCATTCCACATGCAGCCATGGCTCACGATGAAAAATTCCAGAAAGATGCTCTTTTGGGCCTTTTCCAGATCGGCCAGCAGCTGCGGATACATCGCTTCGCCGCTGGCAAAATACTGCGCACGGGTGTTCTGCCATGCCGGATAGGGGCCATACTTTGCCACATAACGGCTCTGGCCCTGCCCGTCGGCATTCAGACTGTCCAATACGCCCGGCTGCTGCTGCAGGTCTTTTTTATGTGCGCTGTCCACAGCATGCATTTTCAGGCTCAGGCGCTTGCTCGGACGTTTGTTGCCAAAGGCCAGATACAGCGCACCGCCCAGCAGCGGCAGGATGCCGATCAGTGCAATCCAGCCCACCTTATAGGCGCTGTTCTCGTCCTTGCGCACAAGGTACAGGATAATGAGCAGGCTCAGGGCGTTGAGCAGACCGTTCACCCATACACGGCCTGTACCGGTGGTAATGGAATAGAACACCCAGCACAGCCACAACAGCTGCAGCGCTACCAGCACCACCGTGATGGTGACGCGGTTCAGGATGCGGTTGAAAAAGCGCACGATCGGCGAACGAAAAAACATCGGCCTGCCCTCCTCCTTTATTATAATATGTGTAAGTATAGCGCGGTTTTGCAGCTTTTTCAAGATTTGCGTTGTTTCCTGATGCGCCCCGCAAAAAGCCGACCGGAAAAATCCGCAGATTTTTCCGGTCGGCAAACAAAGAAATGATTTTTCGTCAAAGAGACAGCTATTGCAGTTCCCGCGCAAATGCGGAGCCATTAAAAGCCGCTTTATGCTTCGGCTTCGCCGTCCTCAAAGCCCACCATCAGGCCGCCCTGCTCAGCGTAGTAGCTGCACAGGCCGCCGCATTCGGTGACATCCACCTGTGCGCCTGCAAACACCGCATGGATCATCAGCTTCAGGCGCTTGGCAGCTTCCGGGTTATCACAGTGGGCAATGTGCACTTTGCCATCGGTAAAGCCGTGATCCTTCAATTCCAGCACGATGCGCTCCAGTGCGCCGTGCTCGCCACGGGTCTTGCACAGCACCTCCAGCTCGCCGCTCTCACTGGCCTGACCAATGACCCGGATGCCCAGCACCCGTGCCACGGCGGCAACGGCGGGCTTCACACGGCCGTTGCGGGCCAGATTTGCCAGCGATTCCAGCGAAAACACCAGATGCGTGTGCTTGTGGTAAGCCAGGATTGCCTCACAGATCTCGTCAAACTCCATCCCGATCCGGACAAGGTCCCGCAGACGCTCTGCCAGCAGACGCAGTTCCGGCCCGGCAGACAGGCTGTCCAGCACAAAAATACGGGCCTCCGGGTGTGTTTCCTTGTATTCTTCCGCTGCCAGCAGTGCAGCATTGTAGCTGCCGGACAGTGTGCCCGTGATGGTGGCAACAAAGATCTGCTCTGCACCCTCATAAGCAGCCAGCCAGTCTGCCACATTGGGGCAGGAGGTGCTGGTCTTGCCCTTGTAAGTACGCAGAGACCGGGCCATGCCCACAGCATCCAGAGTGCCGTCATCCAGATATTCCTGTTCATCCGTGACGATCTTCAACGGCACACAGGCAAAATCCACGCCCGGCAGGGCATACAGGCTGGACGAAGAATCCACAACGATCTTGGTTTTCATAAAATGCACGCTCCAAATCTATTTTGTGATAGCAGGTCATTTTTGTATTTTCCGTGCCTTACACGCACTTCCGCCTGCATGGTTTTTCGGTTCACTGCAGACATCATAGCAGTTTTTCAAAAACCTGTCAAGGGATTTTATGCATTCTTTCAAAAGTTTTAAAAATCCGTTGACCAAAGTACAGATTTGCGCTATAATACCGCCATAAAACCATTTTCTGTATCCCGCGCAGCCCAGCTGCGCCAACCTTAGAGAACTGCTTACGATATGAAAACTGAAACCAAATGCCGCGTTGCGGCCTGCGCTGCCGGGTTTGCCCTGCCCCGGTACGCCGATCTTCCGCAGATGGGGCTTTACCTTGACCAGACCGTGCAGTACGTCAACAGCTATTTCCGCACCTTCTGCGGCGTGGAGCTCACCTCTTCCATGGTAAGCAACTACGTCAAAAAGGGCATTCTGTCCCACCCGGTGCGCAAGAAGTACGCCCGCGATCAGATCGCATCCCTGATGTACATTGCAGTCTCCAAGACCGTTCTTTCGATGGAAAACATCGATGCCCTGTTCAAAATGCAGCGGGCGCACTGTTCCGCCGGGGCAGCTTACGACTACTTCTGCGACGAGATGGAGAACTGCCTGCCGTTTGTGTTCGGCTGCACCAGGGAGATCCGTGACCTTGCTGTGGATGCCGCAGATGAAAAGCTGCTTCTGCGCAGCACAATCCTTGCAGCGGCAAACAAAATGTATCTGGACTGCTGCTTCAACGCCCTGCGGCAGGAGGAAAACCTCTGGGACACCATTCTGCCTGATCTGGCATAAGAACACAAAAAAGCCGTGCCTCCACAAAAGGAAGCACGGCTTTTGCATTTTATACGTTCAAGATCAGGTATCCTGCAGTTCCCCGCGGCTTGCAGCCTTGAGGTATGCAAAGATGAAACCGTCCAGATCGCCGTCCATCACAGCGTCCACATTGCCGGTCTCGTAGTTGGTGCGGTGATCCTTGACCATGGTGTAGGGCATGAACACATAGCTGCGGATCTGGTGGCCCCAGGCGATCTCATTCTGCACGCCCTTGATGTCGTCGATCTTGTCCATGTGCTGCTGCTTTGCGATCTGATAGAGCTTTGCCTTCAGCATTTCCATGGCGTAGTCACGGTTCTGGAACTGGCTGCGCTGGGTCTGGCAGCTGACCACGACGCCGGTGGGCTTGTGGATCAGACGGACAGCGGAAGAGGTCTTGTTGATGTGCTGGCCGCCTGCACCGGAGGAGCGGAACACCTGCATCTCGATGTCCTCGGGGCGGATGTCCACCTGAATGGTGTTGTCCAGCTCAGGCATCACTTCCAGAGAGGCAAAGCTGGTCTGGCGGCGGGCGTTGGCATCAAAAGGAGACACGCGGACCAAACGGTGCACGCCGTTCTCGCTCTTGAGCAGACCGTAGGCGTTGGGGCCCTTGACCATCATGGAAGCGCTCTTCATGCCGGCCTCATCGCCGTCCTGATAAT
>OLPV01002905.1_pt1 | contig 10747 bp, 12 predicted proteins | sample 1671961 | NCBI WGS metagenome assembly OLPV01 (sample SAMEA3136630, study PRJEB25190) | human gut metagenome | biome: human gut; feature: human-associated habitat; material: faeces | place: Austria | collected 2013
ACGAGACAGCATACATCGTCATGGACTTTGTGGAGGGCGAAACGCTGAAAGCGCGGCTGGAAAAGGCCGGCCCGCTGCCTTGGGAACAGGCAAAAGGCATTTTCCTTCCCGCCATTCAGGCCATGGAGCAGGTGCATAAAGCCGGCCTTGTCCACCGGGACATCAGCCCGGACAACCTGATGCTGACGCCGGACGGCAAGGTAAAGATTCTGGATTTGGGCGCGGCGAAGGACTTGAGCGTCAACAATGGCGCGTCCTCCATGCAGGTCGCCAAGGGCGGCTTCAGCCCCTTTGAGCAGTACACCCAGCGGGGCAGCTCCGGCCCATGGACGGACGTCTATGCCATGGCCGCCACGGTCTATTACACCCTGACCGGAAAACTGCCGCCCGTCGCCACCGACCGGGTGGTGGAGGACACCATCTCATGGGAGGAACCCGGCCTGAAAGCGTTGCCGGCTCAGGCGCTGGAAGCGCTGCAAAAGGCCATGGTGATATCCGCCAAAAACCGGATGCAGAGCATGGAGGAACTGGAAAAGGGACTGTACAGCACAGCGGTAAAACCGGAACCCGCGCCAGCACCTCAGCCGGTGCAGGAAACCAAGCCGGAACCTCAACCCGCACCAGAAACCAAGCCGGAATCTCAACCAGAGCAGGAGGTCAAACCGGAACCCAAGCCGACACCGGAGCCCGCACCTCAGGCCAAGGCGGAAGCGGGTAAGAAGTCCGGGAAAAAGCTCTGGATCGCCGCGGCGGCGGTCATTGCCGTCGTGCTGTGCGGGGCGCTGATATGGGCAAACGCCGGTAAACCCGCCGATGACACCAATACAGCCGCATTTGCAGCGACTACCCCGACCACAGCTCCAACCACTGTTCCAACCGTTGCCGCAACCGCCGCCCCGACTACCGAAATGCCTGTTTCTATTCCGTCTCCAGCGACTTCACAAAGTCTTGCGGAGGAATATGGAAGAAAAAAAGTTGTGGCAGCTGGCGACCATTTTGCAGTTGGCATAAAACCTGACGGATCGTGCATTGCAGCGGGAAACCCTAAACCAAATGTTTCGAGTTGGACGGGAATGTGCTCGCTCTCAGCGTGTGGGGATACCGTTGCCGGATTGCGCAGTGATGGGACGGTAGTCTGCTCAGATTCAACCTTAAATGTCCGAAACTGGAAAGACATTGTGCAAATTGATTATTTTGAGGGATTGTGGGGGGAGGACCACCACATTGTTGGGCTGACTTCATCCGGAAAAGTCGTTGCGGAAGGAACAAATCGGTATGGAGAGTGCGATGTTTCCGGTTGGGAAGATATTGTAGACGTTGCGGCCGGAGCCACTCACACTGTGGGATTACGAAGCGATGGAACCGTGGTCGCATGCGGAAACAACGAGTACGGGCAATGCAATGTTTCTGACTGGGTGGGAATTGTTGATGTCGCTGCTGCCAGATATGCCGTTTACGGACTTACTTCAGATGGTCACATTCTTGTGACTGGTCAGAAGCCTTTATATGAAGGGGGGCTCGTGGATGCGGTTCTGGAGATCCCCACCCCAGAGGTATCTGGCTGGGATAACATTGTTGCAATTCTGGCGTCTTGTGAGGGTGGAGATGGCTGTGATTACGTGGTTGGCATACGTGAGGACGGAACGATCGTGACAAACAGATCAACATGGGCATATCTGGATGATGGAGATATCGAGTCTTTCCAAGATGTCCAGTGTATTGACGTTGCAAGCTGGGGATATACAATCTGTGTGGACAGTTACGGAAAAGTGCGTGCTGTTGGTTGGGATGTTGATGGAACAAGAATTGTAGATACATGGTCACTTATGGAAAAATAATATCTGGTGGGCTTGCCTAACTTAGCAATCCGCCGAAGATTGGAGGAATCCAGCACGAATTCAGGATATCCAGGCGTCCGTTTTCCCGGCTGGGAGGTTGTACGCAAGCTTGGGCATCACCTGTATCAGCTGAGATCTTGCCATGGATCGTAAGGTCGCTATCAAGGAATACTATGCAAATTCGTTGATGTTGCCCGGCAAAGCATTATAGTTGTTATATACTAACTAAAATAAAGGAGAGAGGAACATGTATTGTTACAACTGCGGCAAAGAAATCGCGGAAACCGTGAAATTCTGCCCCTATTGCGGAGCAGAACAGAAGCAGCCCCAGCAGTCCCCTCAGTGGCAGCAGCCTCAGCAGCCCGTCCAGCAGCCCCAGCAGCAGGAACCCCAACCGCAGCCCATCCAGCAGCAACCCGCCCAATGGCAGAACCCCCAGCAGCAGGACACTCAATGGCAGGCCCCTCAGCAGCCCACCCAGTGGCAGAACCCTCCGGCGGCGAATAACAGCGGAAAAAACAATTCCTGGCAGTCCAGACTTCCCATCATTCTGGCAGCCGTCGCCCTTGTGGTCGTAGTTCTGCTTGCAGTGCGCGCGTTCCATAACCGCACCGATGCCCAGAACGAGCTGAAAGCGATTGCGACTACAGAACCTGCCGCTACTGAAGCCGCCCCCACCGAAAAAGTCACATACACCGAGCCTCCCGCCCCGACGGAAACAGAGGCCCTCGCGGACGGCTGGCACACCATAAACGGAAAGCGCTATTACATTCAGGATGGTGAAAAGTATGTAGATCTTCAGGAAATCGACAACGCGCTGTACTACTTCGACGAAGACGGCGCACTGGCTGAGAATGAAGACGTGGACTATTATGGGACTACTTTACATGCAGGCCGCGATGGTATAATAGAAGGAATTACTTTTGATGAAATTGGGGGAGAATGGTCAGATGAGTACTACCATTACGGGAATAACGGACGTAGTTCTGTTCTGGAATTATCCTTTGAAGTAGAAGGCTGCGATTCCTTCCGGTTCTATCTGGAGGCAGGCGGCTTGCATGGTGCAAAGGTGAATGGAAAGTGGAAAATCTATGTCAGGCACAACGGCAACTGGGAATTTGTACAGGATATCAATTACACAGAGCCAAATGGATATTTTGACATAAAACTCGACGGTTACAAGAACTTTGATGCCATTACTGCTTGCCCGATGGTGCAGGGCAACGCCACCTACTCCGCGGTTTTCTACCTGCAAAACGTACATTGCGTACTGTAATCGTGATCCGGCCGCAAGAACACAAAAAATACCGCCGGGGCAATTGCCCCGGCGGTAACTCTTTTCAGTATCAGGCGCTGCGGAACCGGGCGAGGAAATCCTTTGTTTCCTGCTTCTGCGGGTTTCCAAACACTTCGGAGGGTACGCCTTCCTCGCAGATGACGCCCTGACTCATAAACACCACATGATTGCTCACGTCCCGGGCGAAGGCCATCTCGTGGGTCACCACCAGCATGGTCATCCCTTCCCGCGCAAGAGACCGCATGACGTTCAGCACCTCGCCCACCATCTCCGGGTCCAGCGCGGAGGTGGGTTCGTCGAACAGCAGCACCTCCGGATCCATGGCCAGCGCCCGGGCAATGGCTACCCGCTGCTTCTGGCCGCCGGAGATCTGCCGGGGCTTGGCGTTGATGTAGGGCGCCATGCCCACCTTTTCCAGATAGGTCATCGCGTGAGCCCGGGCTTCCTCCCGGCTCCGCTTCAGCACCTTCACCTGACCGACCATGCAGTTTTCCAGCACCGTCATATTGTTGAACAGGTTGAAGGACTGAAACACCATACCCACATGGGCGCGGTAGGCCGGCGCGTTGATGCCCCGCCCAGCCACGTTCTTGCCGTGGTAGCAGACCTCGCCGGAGGTGGGCGTTTCCAGCAGGTTGATGCACCGAAGCAGCGTGCTTTTTCCGGAGCCGGAAGCGCCGATGATGGAGGTCACGTCGCCTTTGGCTACGGTAAAGTCAATGTCCCGGAGCACCTCGTGGCTTCCAAAAGACTTGGAAAGGTGGTTGACCTGTAAAATCACGTCTTCCATATTAATATTCTCCTTTCGGTCTTCCGGAATCGAACTCGCCGCTGCGCTCATCGAAGGGCGTCTTGCGGCTGGGGGGGGAATAAGTACCGGCGCTCATGGCCAAAGAGTCCGTACTGACCAGCTCGTAATTGTCGCTGCCGTCCAGCCGCTTTTCCAGCAGGCGCAGCAGGAAAGACGCCGCCAGCGTCAGCATCAGATACCCCGCCATCTCGATCACGGCTGAGGGAAAATACAGCAGATTGACGCCCACAATGTTCCGATGGGTGGCGAAAAACTCCACGAAGCCGATAACGAACATCACGGAGGTATCCTTGATGTTGATAATAAAGTTGTTGCCGATCTGGGGGATGATGTTCCGCAGCGCCTGAGGCATGATGACGTTCACCATGGTCTGCACATGGGTCATGCCGATGGCCTTCGCACCCTCGGTCTGGCCGGGGTCAATGGAGATGATGCCGCCCCGGACGGACTCGGCCATGTACGCGCCGGTGTTGATGGAAACCACGATGATGGCTGCCACCCAGATGCCGCCCATTCCCTTGAAGGCCACCGCGCCGTCGGTGAAGTAGGGCAGGCCGTAGAAGATGAACACCGCCTGTAAGACCATGGGCGTTCCCCGGAACACCTCCACGTAAATCCGGATCAGCGCCCGCAGCAGCTTCAGGAAGAAGCGCTTGACCGGCGGGTCCTGCCGGGTATAGGGAATGGTGTTGAGAATGCCGCACAGCAGACCGATCACGCAGCCGATCAGGGTCGCGACCACCGCCAGAACCAGCGTGTTCCGGATGCCGGTAAAATAAGCGCCGGAGTACGTCTCCCACAGCTTCCCGATGTCGGTCGTGAGTTTTGCAAGCTTATCCATGAGGCACCTCAGATCGCGGGCTGAACGGCAATCGCCTCGTTCATGATCTGGTTCATGTCCTCCACGGTCATTCCGCTGAGGACCGCATTCATGGCGTCCAGCAGGGTGGTGTTGCCCTTGACCACGGAGATACCGATGTTGATCTCACCGGCGTCTACCTGAAAATTGTCCTCGCTGCCGGAGAAGTCCAGAATCACCAGATTGTCGTAGGTGGCGCAGGCGCCCATAGCGGTGGGCATATCGGTGCAGATGTAATCCACAGTGCCGGAGGTGACGGCCATGACCATGGCCGGAGCCGTTTCGGAAGCGGGCATCAGCTGGGCGCCTTCGATCTGGGGCAGGCAGGTGTCATACCAGATGGTGCCGGTCTGAGCGGTGCAGGAGCCGGAAAGCTGGGAAATGCCGGTGGCGGAGGCCAAGGGGCTATCCTTCCGGGTGACGCAGACGATGGAAGCGTAGAAGTAAGGGCCTGCCATGTCCACTTCCTGAAGCCGCGTCTCGGTCATGGACTGACCGGCAATGACGGCGTCCAGCTGACCGGCGTTCAGCGCGGGAACCAGACCGTCCCAGCCGATGGCCATAATCTCCAGCTCCCAGCCGTTGGCCTCGCAGATCTTCTTGGCGATCATGACGTCATAGCCGTTGGCATAAGCGCCGGGGTTGTTGGCGATGGGAACAGCGCCGTTGGAGTCGTCCATCTGGGTCCAGTTGTAGGGGGCGTAGGCACACTCCATGCCCACGGTGAGCACGCCGTCCTCCACGCCGGAGAGAACCACGGAACTGGCCGCAGTGGGTGCGGCGGAAGCGGCAGGGGCATCGGAAGCAGAGCTTCCACAGGCGGTCATGGACAGGACCATGAGCAGGGACAGGATAACGGATACGAACTTCTTCATTTTGGGATCGACCTTTCTTTTTTGCATTAAAAAATGAACCGCTTTGGAAAGCGGTCCATGGAAATGCGGAGACCCCACAAAAAGAAAGGAGTGATCCGAACAGCCAATGATAGCGCTTCACAAAGATTTTTTGTGACAGTCCGGCAGATGTTCTCTGACGACCCAGTATGAAAAACCCGGGCAGATTTCCCACACTTCGGCGGTGATCCCTTTCTCCTTCGGCGGCTGCACGACCTTGCCGGAGAGTACTGATGAGTACCGCGCCTCTATCAAGCGATTCAATTTTGAGTGTATCCTAGCATTGCGGTTTCCGATTGTCAATAGCTTTTTCGGTGCATCCGCGTTTTTTGTATAATCTTCCAAATCAGAAGCGAACCCTACCATTCCATTTCGGCGAATCCGGCACATGTCGCCCATCTGTGCGCGAATCCCGGCTTGACATTTGCCCCTTCTCCCGGTAAACTGGTTCTATCAAATATACGGAGGAAACAGCGATGGATCACAGGGAATTGGCGGCAGAACTCTTTTTATCCGACAGCAACTGCGCTCAGGCGGTGCTGGAGGCCTTCAGCGACGTAACGGGGCTTGAAAAGAGCTTCGCGGCGAAGCTGGCGTCCTCCTTCGGCGGCGGCATGGGGCGGATGCGGGAGGTCTGCGGTGCGGTCAGCGGGATGCTGATGGTGGCGGGGCTTCTGTACGGCTATGACGACCCCGGCGAGAACGACGTAAACAAAAAAGCCCATTACCGGCTGGTGCAGAACCTTGCGGGGCAGTTCCGGGAGAAGATCGGCAGCATTATCTGTCGGGAAATTCTGAGCAACCCGCCCTCCGACCCCAACCCCACGCCCCGCACGGCGGAATTTTACAAAACCCGCCCCTGTGTCCGGATGGTCATGACGGCGGCGGGCATTCTGGACGATTACATTGCGGAGCATCCGGTCGGCACGCCGACGAAGCCGGATATGGAACAGCCATGAACGATTTTATCTACAATCAGCACGATATCCCCAAGGAGCAGTACCGCTACGGCCTGCGTGCCTCGGCGGACGTGGGATGCGGATGGGTCGCCACCTGGAACGCCCTGCAAATTCTGGGGTACAAAACGGACATCCCGGCGCTGATCCGCTACTACGAATGGCAGCTGCCCCTGATCCACGGCAACACCGGCACCTCCTTCTGGGGGCCTGCGGTGTGCTTCCGGAAGTGGGGCTTCCCCGTGAAGATCGTCGTGGACACCAAACGCTTCGACGAGGCGGCAAAAAACGCGGACGCCTGCATCCTGTTCTACCACTGGCGGAATAAATACCGCTTCGGCGCGCACTTCGTGGCGCTGCGCAACACCGCCGGGGGCTTCGTCGGCTACAACACCTACCGCAACTCCACCGGCGCGGACAATTACGGCAGCAGCCTTGCGGATTTCCTCCGCAAACGCAAGTATTTTGGCGCCGTCCTGCTGGCCATCAACCGAAAACCCGCAGAACTACCTCGGCAAAACGTAGAAAAAACCGGTGAAAATTTGTGAACATTCCACAGTTCACCCCGAACGTCCCATGGGACTTCCCTTTTCCCGGAAATCCGCCGCTTGCATTCAGCGGGAAAGTGTGATATCCTTATAAAAAGGAGATGAGCCGAATGACTGTCCGGGAATCGGGTGAAATGTATCTTGAGGCTATACTGGTTTTGGCGAAGAAAAGCGGGTATGTCCGCTCCATTGACGTCAGCGAATATCTGGGGTATTCCAAGCCCAGCGTTTCCCGCGCGATGGGCATTCTCCGGGAGGGCGGGTATATCCTCATGGAAAAAGACGGCGCGATCACGCTGACGGATTCCGGGAAAAAGCTGGCGGAGACGATCTACGAGCGCCACACGGTGCTCTCGGAGCTGCTGATCCGTCTGGGTGTGGACGAAAAGACCGCCACCGACGATGCGTGCCGGATCGAGCACGTCATCAGCGACGAGTCCTTCCAGGCCATCAAGCGCCACACATCCAAACTGTAAGGAGAGACTATGGGCAATTGTGCATCCTGCGGGGGCTGCTCAGGGGGCTGCCCGGGCTGCGGCGGCTGTGCGCGCAGCCTGAACGTTCCTATGGGTTCTGCCGTGTCAGCCCAGCAGTTCCTCGATCTCTGCCTTCGGCATGTAGCCGATGGCCTTGTTCATGACCTCGCCGTGTTCCACGACCACCAGCGTGGGGATGCTGGCAACGCCGAATTCCATGGCAAGCTCCACTTCCTCGTCCACGTTGATCTTGCCCACGGCGATATCCTCCCGCTCCTGGGCGATCTCCTCCACAATGGGGCCGACCATCCGGCACGGGCCGCACCAGGGCGCCCAGAAATCCAGCAGCACGGGCTTATCGCTTTTTTTCACCAGCTCGTCGTAGTTGGCCTTCGTAATGTGCATGACGGACATAACAATTCCTCCTTGGTATTTTTCTGTGCCTATAGTATACCCTAATTTTGAAAAAAGCGCAAGGGGCGCGTCGAGCGGAGGAACCTCTGATTAAATCGACGAGAGCTGTGAGTGAGAGATTTTTCGTCCAATCGAGGTATCGGAAACGGAGGAATACTGTATGTATTTCCCGTTTTCGATGCCGAAGAGTGGACGGAAAAGATCCACTCACGGCCGAAGGCGATTTATTCAGAGGTTCCCTAGACAATTTGACATTTTGCCGCCCATCTGCTATGATACCCTGAAAGAAAAAGGAGGACACCGAATATGGACAAATGTGAATCCTGCGGCGGATGCAGCGGCGGCTGTTCCGGGTGCGGTCTGGAGCTGGAGCTTACGGAAGAAGAGATCGGCTTTCTACACCGGCTGGGAGAGTGCGCCTTTCTGCCGGTGATTCAGGAAAAGGAAGCGCCGGTTTTCCCGGAGGAGCCGGGAAAAGAGCTTCTGCTGCAAATTCTGGAGAAAAAGGGCCTGATTTCCCTTGACTATGACAAGCCCCTGAAAGATTACCATACCCCCGCCTATGACGCCAGTCCCGTCCGGGGCAGCATGGCGCTGACCAAGCGGGGACAGGACGTTCTGGAGCTGATGGAATATCAGGGAGTCCGCAGCTAACCATCCGGCGGCGTTTGCCGGAAAAAAGAGACATAGAGAAGTGTTATTTATGAACAACAATGAATACCGCGTGGGCGTCAACCGTGGATTGCCTGTGGGGATGGGATATTTTTCGGTGAGCTTCGGCTTCGGTGCTATGGCCGTGTCTCAGGGCTTGAAAACGCTGGACGCGGTGCTGATCTCCGCCACGAATCTGACCAGCGCGGGGCAGTTCGCGGGGCTGACCCTCATCGTCGCTGCCGCCACGCTGTGGGAAATGGTGCTGACCCAGCTGGTCATCAACAGCCGCTACGCCCTGATGAGTCTTGCGCTGAGCCAGCGGATGGGCGAGAAGATCGGCCTGCTGCCCCGGCTTCTGATCGCGTTTTTCAATACGGATGAAATTTTCGCCCTCGCCATGGCGCGGGAAGCACCCCTGACGGTGCCGTTCCTGCTGGGGCTGGGGACGCTGCCCTTTATCGGCTGGACGCTGGGGACGCTGTGCGGCGCACTGGCCGGGTCGATCCTGCCGCTCTCCATCCGGACGGCGCTGGGGGTCATGCTCTACGGCATGTTCATCGCCATCGTGGTGCCCCCCGCGAAGAAGAACCGGGACATTTTTGTCGCGGTGGTGCTGGCGCTGATCTTCAGCAGCCTGTTTTCCTGGACGCCGGGGCTGAAAACCGTTTCCCCGGGACTGTCCATCGTGGTCTGCACCGTGGCAGCCGCCGCCATCTGCGCCGCGCTGTTCCCGGTGAAGGAAGAGAGGGAAGCGGCATGAACATTTATCTGTACATCCTCGCCATGGCGCTGACGACCTACCTCATCCGCGTCCTGCCCATGACGATCTTCCGCAAGCCCATTAAGAGCCGTTTTTTGCGCTCGTTTTTGTACTACGTTCCCTATTGCTGCCTGACGGCCATGACGTTCCCCTCCATCCTCAGCAGCACCGCTTCTATCTTAAGCGGCGCGGCGGCGCTGGTGGTAGCGGTGATTCTGGCCTACCGGGGCAAGAGTCTGATCGTGGTCGCCCTCAGCAGCAGCGCCGCGGTGCTGGTCGTGGAATGGGCGATGAGCCATTTGTAAAATAACTGTGTATTCCTCCGCTTCGCCTTGACGAGCGGAGGAATCTTTGTTATAATGCGCCGTGAAGAGGGAGTGGTCGGCGCACAACGCGGGACTGAATCGACATACTGGTGAGGCCCCGGTTCAGCCTGAAATGACGAGACTTTTGCAGGCCGGCACAGTCTCTTCGTTTCTCTGTGCTGACTTGTATTCAGTACGGAGGATTTTTTATGGGAATCGGAGAACTGTTCTTGCTGGCGGTGGGACTGAGCATGGACGCCTTCGCAGTGTCCGTATGCAAGGGTCTTGCCATGAAAAAGGCAACGCTGAAGGCGGAGGCGACCTGCGGACTCTGGTTCGGCGGCTTCCAGATGCTGATGCCCGTGACCGGCTTTTTCCTTGGCTCGCTGTTTGCCGAAGCCATTGAAGCGTTCGACCACTGGGTTGCCTTCGGTCTGCTGGTCATCATCGGCATCAACATGCTGAAGGAAGCGCTGGAGAAGGAAGACGAATCCGGCGACGACCCGGAAAAGGACGCCGACCTGTCCGTCAAGACCATGTTTCTCATGGCCGTGGCGACTTCCATAGACGCGCTGGCCGTCGGCATTTCCCTTGCCATGGTCGGCAGCGTGAACATCTGGCTGGCGGCGGCCTTCATCGGCATCTGCACCTGCCTGCTGTCCGCTCTGGGCGTGAAGATCGGCAACGTGTTCGGCAGCCGGTATGAGAAAAAGGCCGAGTTTGCCGGCGGCGTCATTCTGATTCTGCTGGGCGTGAAGATCCTGCTGGAGCATCTGGGGGTTCTGGCGTGAAGCGCACAAAGCGCCGCATGACGGTGTGTACGGTGCTGCTTATCTGCAATCTGGTTTTCATCTGGGGCAATTCCCTGCTCCCGGCGGAAGTCTCCGGACAGATCAGCGGCACGCTGAAGGCGCTGCTGGACGCCGCAATGCCCCT
>OLPV01002906.1_pt1 | contig 10743 bp, 9 predicted proteins | sample 1671961 | NCBI WGS metagenome assembly OLPV01 (sample SAMEA3136630, study PRJEB25190) | human gut metagenome | biome: human gut; feature: human-associated habitat; material: faeces | place: Austria | collected 2013
TCACCGTTACACGATTTCCAGTCGTGCGCCTTCGACCACTCAGCCAACTCTCCATCACTATTTGGTTGTCTGCCTCTCAGCGACGAAATTTATTATACCGCGTGTGGGACAGAAAGTCAAGCATTTTTTTGAGAAATTTTGCAAAAAAAATCCGGACAGCAAAAAACAGCAGCGGTAAGCTGCTGTTTAAAAGGATTATGCCTTGCGAATCAGATAGAAGTAGTCGCAAGCGGCGCCGACGGCACCGGTCTGCACGTTGACGACACCGTGGGTTTCGGTCTCAACGGCATTTGCCTTGCGCGTCTCGTTGGCAGTCCACTTGGTTTCCGTCCAATACGGATCGACGGCGGTAATCACAGAGGCATCGCCGGATACCAGTGCGACAAAATGACCGTTGTCTGCAAACAGTCCGGTTGCGCCGCCGGATGCACCGCTGGTGTGCGCGAGTGCCATGCCGCCTTCGGCCAGACACTGCTGCAGTTCATCTATAGAATTGGAGTACTGATAGGTGAAGCCGCCCCACTTGGCAGCGGCGGCGTCCAGCATCTTGAGCGGATCGGTGCCGCCGTCGTAGCGCGCGCCGGATTCCGTGGCAAGTGCACACATGTTTTCCGATGTGGCATCGGTGATGCCGCACAGATTGCGCAGGATGTTGGCAACGCTGACCGGACAGCAGCCGGAGGTATAAATGGTTGCGCCTGCCGGTCTGCCGTCCTTGGTCATATACGGCGTGTCCGGATGATTGGTCTGCAAATCATACACCGGTGTTGTGACCGGAGGAGCGGATTCGGCAGGTGCCGCTGTGCTGTCCGCCGTGTCTGCTGCGGTGTTGGCTGTATCCGCCGAAGTGTCGGCGGGCGTGGATTTGGCTGCCGGTGCGGCGTCATCGGTGGAGACAGAGGCATCTGCGGCGGAAACCGCCTGTGCATCTGCACCGGTCTGCTCGGTCAGGGACGGGGCAGACGGGTCTGCGGCCGGCTGGCTTGCGTAAATCTCGTCCAGCTTTGCCGGAGAGATGGCAGCCTGAGAAAATAACTCTTTATCTATGGAAATAGACGGGTCACCGGCTGCGAATGCGGCGGCAGCGGTGAGCGTACCCAGAATACAGATGGAAGAAATGGTTCGGATCAATTTTTTAGATAAATCCGTTGTCATAAAAATCTCCTTTCTTAACAATAGATTACAAACGTGAAATTGTTTTGTAATCAAATTGTAATTTATTTTATTCGAAAGCACAGGAGATGTCAAGGGAAAAATGGAAAAAATAAAGAAGTTTCACGAAAAATTCATGAAAATCATACACAAATCGGGATTTTTTGGCGGTTCTGACAAGGTTTTGGCACCGAAAAGTAGAAAACAAAAAGACTTGAAGCGAACTTCAAGTCTTTTTGTTATGGCGGAGAGTTAGGGATTTGAACCCTAGAACGGCTCATCACCGTTACACGATTTCCAGTCGTGCGCCTTCGACCACTCAGCCAACTCTCCATATGGTTGCCGAAGAAGGATTCGAACCCTCACAAACAGAGTCAGAGTCTGTCGTGCTACCCTTACACAATTCGGCAATATTGGTTGCCGAAGAAGGATTCGAACCCTCACAAACAGAGTCAGAGTCTGTCGTGCTACCCTTACACAATTCGGCAATGTCTTTTGTTGTGTGTCGTTTCTTGCGAACCAACGAATATTATTATACTCATGTTGGGGTAGAATGTCAAGAAAAAATCCAAAAAAATTTATGAAAAATTTGCACAAAAAAAGAGAAATTTTGATGAACCTGAGGATGGAAAAAGCATAAAAGACAGGGTATAATAAATCACGATACAAAAAAGACAAAAATCTATGTATGAATCTGTTTCGACGTTATTTTGGAGGAACTCATGGTAAGAAATGATTTAAGAAACATCGCAATCATCGCGCACGTTGACCACGGCAAGACAACGCTGGTCGACCAGATGCTGAAGCAGGGCGGTGCCTTCCGTGCCAATCAGGTAGTGGAGGAGCGCGTCATGGACAGCAACGATCTGGAGCGTGAGCGCGGCATTACGATTCTGGCAAAGAACACTTCTGTACATTATAAAGATACGAAGATCAATATTGTAGACACCCCGGGTCACGCCGACTTCTCCGGCGAGGTCGAGCGTATCCTGAAGATGGTTGACGGCGTTATCCTGCTGGTCGATGCATTTGAGGGCCCGATGCCACAGACCCGTTTCGTTCTGGAAAAGGCGCTGGAGTTTGGTCACAAGATTATTATTGTTATCAATAAGATTGATCGTCCGGATGCCCGTCTGGCAGACGTCGGCGATGAGGTTCTGGAACTGCTGCTGACGCTGGACGCTTCGGATGAGCAGCTGGACAGCCCGATTCTGTACTGCTCCGGCCGCGACGGCACGGCAAGCCTGTCTCCGAACACGCCGGGCGAAGATCTGACCCCGCTGTTCGAGACCATTCTGGAGCACATTCCGGCACCGCACGTGGACACCGACGGCCCGCTGCAGATGCTGGTATCCTCGATTGACTACAGCGATTATGTCGGCCGCATTGCCATCGGTCGCGTGGAGCGCGGCACGATGCGCGTTGGTCAGGAACTGATGGTTTGCAACTATAATCATCACGACAAGCCGTACAAGGCAAAGGCTGTATCCATGTATACCATTGACAGCTTGGGTCACACACCGGTAAATGAAATCTCTGCCGGCGACATTGTTTGTGTATCCGGTATTGAAAACGTCACCATCGGCGATACGCTGTGTGATGTGGAAAACCCGAAGCCTCTGCCGTTTGTTAAGATTTCCGAGCCGACGGTAGAAATGTATTTCTCCGTCAACAATTCTCCGTTTGCCGGCCGCGAGGGCAAGTTTGTCACCTCCCGTCAGCTGCGTGAGCGTCTGCACCGCGAGCTGCTCAAGGACGTATCGCTGCGCGTACACGAGACCGACAACACGGATACCTTCCGCGTAGCAGGCCGCGGCGAGATGCATCTGTCCATTCTGATTGAGAACCTGCGCCGCGAGGGTTACGAATTTCAGGTAGGTGCACCGCGCGCCCTGTTCAAGACCATTGACGGCAAGAAGTACGAGCCGATTGAGCGCATGGTGGCAGACGTTCCGGCGGACGCTGTCGGTTCCGTTATGGAAAAGATGGGCGCTCGAAAGGGCGAGCTGCAGCACATGGCACCGCAGGGCGACCGTATGCGCGTCGAGTTCCTGGTTCCGGCACGCGGTCTGTTCGGCTACAAGACCGAATTTTTGACCGATACCAAGGGCGAAGGCATCCTCAGCTCGGTATTTTATGATTACATGCCGTACAAGGGCGAGATTTCCAAGCGCTCCACCGGCTCGCTGATTGCCTTTGAGACCGGCACGGCTGTCGCTTACGGTCTGTTCAACGCACAGGAGCGCGGACAGCTGTTCATCGGACCGGGCACAGAGGTATATGAAGGCATGATTATCGGTATGTCCCCGAAGAACGAGGACATGGCTGTGAACGTCTGCAAGAAGAAGCAGCTGACCAACATGCGTTCCGCAGGTGCAGATGATGCACTGCGTCTGGTTCCGCCGCGCAAGATGTCCATTGAAGAAGCAATGGAGTTCATCGGCGATGACGAAATGATTGAAGTAACTCCGGAGAGCATTCGTATGCGCAAGGCAATTCTGTCCAACACCGAGCGTATGAAGAAGCTGAAGGGCAAGTAAAAAAAGGAGTGTTTTGTGATGAAGAAGGTAATTTCGACGTCTAACGCACCGGCTGCAATCGGCCCGTATTCGCAGGCGATTGAGACCGACGGCTATGTATTCACCTCCGGTCAGATTCCGATCAATCCGGCTACCGGAGAAGTAGAGGGCAAGACCATCGAGGAGCAGACCGAGCAGGTCATGCACAACATCGGCGCGCTGCTGGAGGCTTCCGGTCTGACGTTTGCCAATGTCGTAAAAACGACGTGTTTCTTGGCTGATTTGAATGATTTCGCTGCATTCAATGCGGTATATGCCAAGTATTTCCCGAACGAAGCTCCAGCCCGTTCCTGCTTTGCCGTTGCAGGTCTGCCGAAGGGCGCAAAGCTCGAGGTAGAGACCATCTGCGTCAAGTAAATCAAACATAGAAGTTCCGGCCGTCCGTGACATTTCACAGACAGCCGGAATTTTTTTGCCTTGGGTCAATCATTTTATGCACGCCATCCGTTGTAATAAGTGAAGGGACGCCTTCAGGAGGTGTATCTTGACGCGTGAAGATCAATTGATAAAACGAATCACAGATGGAGACGCATCGGCGATGGAAGAACTCATCCAGATGTATTATCCGGAACTGCTGCGGTATTGCCGCTGGCATACACCGGACAAACAAAGCGCAGAGGATGCTGTGCACGAAACCTTTTTGAAGCTCCTGCGGCATTGGGACGGCTACATACACAGAGGAAAATTTCGAGCATATCTCTATCGTATTGCAGCCAATATCTGTACGGATATGTATCGCAGTCATTGGAATACAGATATTTCGCTGCCGGAAGGTCTGATAACACAGGAAAATGGCTATCAGCAGGCGGAACAGGAGGCAGATTTTCTGCGTTTGACGGCGCTGCTGCCGGAACAACAGCGAGAGTTGATTATTTTGCGCTATGCACAGCAGTTCAAGCTGCGGGAGATTGCACAAATAACAGGCCTGCCGCTGCGAACCGTACAATCTCGCCTGCGGGCAGCACTCAAAACGCTGAAATCCAAATTGTCGGAGGAAGGATGGCAATGAAAAATTTTGAAAAACAGCTGTCTGAAGGACTTCGGACACATGAGCAACCAAATGCAGAACAAGTACAACGAACCGTTGTGGCAGTACAAAACATGGCGGCGAAACATCCGCCGCGGAATCATCGAAGCTGGATTTCTTTCCTGATCATACAGGCACGGTTTTCCGGTGTCTCTATGTGGTTGTGGCAGATTCTTGTATTAGCGGCATTACTTGGCTGTATGTACAGCGGCGCGTTGTCTGCCTATCCGTATGTATCGCTCATGGGATGTAGTGTTGCGGCAATTACTGCAGTGCTGCCGATACTGTATCGAACCATTCGGTATCAAATGATGGAAATCGAATTGCCGTGCTATTATTCCGGCGCACAGCAGCTGGCTGCGCGGCTGATTTTTACAGGAATCGGCGTGGTAGTGACACTAAGCGTTGCGATTGTATGTGCCGCGCACCATACATGGTTCAGCTTGGGCTGCATTGTTATGTATGTACTCTTTCCTGCTCTGCTTACCATGTGCGGTGATTTGCTGCTGCTGACACATGCCGCATGGGGAAAACTGCCGTTGTATGCAGCGGTTTGGACGAGCATCGTGTTGGTGTTTCTGCTTTGTTGGCATCGCAGCCGGATTGCAGCCGAATTTCACATAGGGTATGTGGGTGTGTTTACTGCATTGTTGTTTATCTGTGGTGTACAGCTTTGGAACTTGATAAAAAAAGGAGGAATGGTGTATGGAATTGCGCATTGACCATATGACCAAGCAATTTCAAGACAAACGAGCGGTCAATGATGTTAGTTTAAAGCTGACACCAGGCGTATGGGGATTGCTGGGTGCGAACGGCGCGGGCAAGACGACCCTGATGCGCATGGTTGCGGGTATTTTACAGCCGACCAAAGGCGAGATTTATTATGATGGCATAGAGATTGGAACATTGGGCGCAGCGTGGCGCGATGTGTTTGGTTATTTGCCGCAGGAGTTCGGATTTTATCCGGAATTCACGGTAAAAAATTATCTGGAATACATGGCGGCACTCAAAGGACTGACGAAAACAGACACAAAAAAGCGCATCCATGATTTACTGGAGCTGTTAACGCTGTCTGAGGTGAAAAATAAAAAGATTGCCAAGCTGTCCGGCGGCATGAGGCGCCGAGTCGGTATTGCACAGGCGTTGCTCAATGAGCCGGAGGTATTGTTTTTGGACGAGCCGACCAGTGGACTGGATCCGGGAGAGCGCGTGCGTTTCCGAAATTTGCTGTCGGAATTTGCCCACGACCGCATTGTGCTGATTTCGACGCATATTGTGTCGGATGTTGAGTATATTGCAACGCAAAATGCAGTCATGAAAGATGGCTCCATTATCGCGTCCGGAACGACGGAACAACTGGTACAGCAGATAAATGGGAAGGTTTGGAATGCGAGGATCCGACCGGAAGAGGTGTCACGGTGGGAGCAACAGCTATGCGTTGTCAGCCTGCGCAATGAAGAAGACGGCAGTATTTCCATTCGCTATTTGGCAGAGAAACCGGAAGTTCCGCAGTCTCAAAATATAGAGCCGCGTCTGGAAGATTTGTATTTGTGGCTGTTTCCGAACACAGAAAGAGAGGGGTAACTGATGCGATTATTGCAATTGGAACTCAAACGCACGTTAAGTTCCCGTGCGACAAGATGCATTTTGGCGTTGGCATTGGTGCTGTCGCTCGTGATGGCATGGCTGCCGGTGTCATATGTCAGACTGTATCCATCAGAGGGTTCTGAAATCACCGGTTTGCAAGCAGTGCAGGAGATCAAACAACTGTCTGCGCCGTACAGCGGCGAAGTGACAACGAAAAAGATGCAAAAAGCCCTTGCGGAGTATCAAGGGGCAGTAAAACAATATGGAGATGTCAACAGCGAAGATTTTCCGATAGATGTCTATTATCACAAAATTTTTCCAGAAGCTCCGTTGGTCAGGCGGCTGATTGAGATCAATGCCGATGCACAGGGACTCGCGCCGGAGGCTACACAGCTGACAAATCAAGATGCCAAGAACTTTTACAAACAGTGTAAAACGCACATTGGTGATTTGATGAATTTAGAGCAGCATGACCATCCGGAGGCACAGGAACAGGCAAAACAGATGTACAGCAAAGTACCGCAGCCGTTTTTCTATTATCCGGGATATACGATGGATGCGTTGGAATATGTTGGGATGTATGTTTTTCTGTTGGTATTTTTGTGCACACTGATTGCCGCGCCGACCTTTTCTGCGGAGTATCAGACCGGTGCGGATGATATTTTGCGCTGCACGAAACATGGCCGCAAGAGACTGGCAGTGACAAAAATCACGGCAGCAATGCTGATTTTCATTACGGTATTTGCTGTGTGCATGACGATTTTTACCGTGCTTTCCAATTCTCTGTTTGGTTGGGAATGCAGAGAGACATCCCTGCAGGTGATTCAGTCTGCGGCAACACTGTTTTCCGGTACAGTCGGAGAGGCGCAAAATGCCATTACAGCTATGGGACTTGTGACGCTGCTTGCTGTCAGCAGTTTTACCTTGTTCGTGTCAAGCGTCAGCCGTTCCAATGTCAAAGCGCTGGGCATTTCGTTGGTATTTTTGATCGCGCCGTCTTTGCTGTATATGTTTGGTGGCGGCGGAAATTTGACTGCGTGGATTGCCCGCATTTTACCGGCTGGCGGTGTTGGCATGAATAATAGCTATATCTATACGATATGCGATTTTGAATTTCTGCATCTTGGCAAGACGATCAGCGTTTGGCCGGCGCATGTGATGCTGGTGTGTGAGCTTGTGGCGATTCCTTTGTTTTTATTTTTGACGGTACGGTGTTATCAGAAACATATTGCCAAATAACCTGCGTTGCAAATCGCTCCGGAATCTTTTATAATGAACATATCATGATAAAAGGGGAGAGAACGATTGAACAAACGAATGACAATGATGGCAGGCTTGCTGAGCACGGCACTGCTGCTCGGCGGATGCACGACAGCCGGCACACAAAACAATACCGGCAGCGCAGCGCAAACCAAACCGACAAAAACCGAGGAAGTCCAGAACATTGTCGATTCGATGTCACTGGAAGAGAAGGTGGCACAGCTGTTTCTTGTGCAGCCGGAAGCCATTGTTGACATTGGCACGGCGACAGCAGCGGGTGATGCGACAAAGCAGGCAATAAACAAAACGCCGGTCGGCGGATTTGTCTATTTCAGCGACAATTTGCAGTCGGAACAGCAGGTACAAGACATGCTGCGCAATGTTCAGAAGTACAGCGAGGACAGAATCGGCTTGCCCGCCTTTCTCAGTGTGGACGAAGAAGGCGGCACGGTGGCGCGCGTGGCATCGACCGGACGATTTGACGTGACAGATGTCGGCGATATGGCGAAAATCGGCGCATCCGGTGACGTACAGCAAGCCAGACAGGCGGGAGAAACCATCGGTTCGTATTTGTCCGAGCTGGGATTTAATTTGGATTTTGCGCCGGACGCCGATGTGCTCACCAATCCGGACAACACCGTGGTCAAAAAACGGTCGTTCGGCAGCGATCCGCGCGTGGTGTCTGACATGTCCCTTGCGGTTGCGCAGGGATTGGCACAGCATCAGGTGTACAGCGTGTACAAGCATTTTCCGGGACACGGTGCGACGGCGGGAGATACGCATCAGGGCTATGCGTACACGGACAAGACACTGGATGAACTCAAACAAAGCGAGCTGATTCCGTTTGAAAACGCCATCCAAAACAACGCGGAATTCATCATGGCGGCACATATCTCCACGCCGCGCGTCACAGGCGATGATACGCCGGCATCGCTGTCTAAAACCATGATTACCGATATTCTGCGCGGGCAGATGGGCTATGACGGCATTGTCGTCACAGACGCGATGAACATGGGTGCCGTGACCGAGCAGTACACTTCTGCACAGGCGGCGGTGAAGGCGCTACAGGCGGGAGCGGATCTTGTTCTCATGCCGGAGGATTTTCAGGAGGCCTATCAGGGCGTGCTGGACGCTGTGAAGGACGGGACATTAACCGAACAGCGAATCAATGAATCCGTGACGCGCATTGTCAAAGTAAAAGTCCATATGTAAGCAAAACCCCCGACAGCCTGTCGGGGGTTTTGCGTTATCGCTTGTTGGAACGTCTCCAAATGTGCTGTGCCTGTGCGGCGCGAACGAGTTGATCGCGGAACATCGGATGAGCTAGAGAAATAATGGCTTCTGCCCGTTCCCACGTGGACTTGCCGATGAGATTGACAACGCCATATTCCGTGGCGAGATAGTAGACCTGCGAGCGAGGCGAGGTGATAATATCGCCGCCGAAGCGCGGGACAATGCGCGACTGCTGCATGTTGTTTCTGTCCGTAAATGTGGAGCTCATGCAGATAAACGCCTTGCCGCCGCGGGAAGTCGAAGCGCCGGTTAAAAAGTCCAGCTGACCGCCTGTGCCGCTGATTTGCCGTGTGCCGGCACTTTCCGACGATACCTGTCCGTACAAATCCACTTCCAAGCAGCTGTTGATGGAAACCATGTTGTCAATGCGTCCAATCACTTCGGGATTGTTGACGTAGGACAGCGGATACACGGCGACACTTGGGTTTTCGTCAATCCAATCGTATAATTCGTTGGAGCCGACGGCGACACCGAGAACGCTTTTTCCGCGGTTGATGGTTTTATACCGGTTGGTGAGCTTGCCTGCCTTGTGGAGCTGTAAATAGGCATCGGAACATAGCTCCGTGTGCATGCCGAGGTCTTTGAGGTCGGATTCTGCAATCAAGTTGCCGAGTGCGTGCGGCAGACTGCCAATGCCGAGCTGCAGCGTCATGCCGTCAACCAGATACGGCAGCAGGTTCTCGGCAATTTTGCGGTCAACATCCGTGATTTTTGGCACCGGAGCATCCGGAAACGGGTCGTGATGGCCTTCTACCACGTAATCCACATCCGAGATGTGAATGCATTCGTCGTAACCGCCGTACAGCTTGGGCAGATTTTCATTGACCTCAAGAATTACAATGTCTGCTTTGCGCAGAATCTGACCCGAGACGCCGGTAGAAGTGGACAAATTAAAGTACCCGTGCCGATCCATCGGCGTCACACACGCCATGGCGACATTGACCGTCAAAAAGTGCTTGTAATAATCCGAATTTAAGTGAAACACCATCGGGATATAATAGCACAGTCCGCGGTCGCACAGGCTGCGTTCATAGGAAGAACAGTGCCAGGAGTGATAGATAAAATGCTCCTGCGACGGGTCGCATTCCGCCACTTCCAATGGGCCGAATACCAGATTGCCGCGAATTTTCACGTCCGTCAGTTCATCGCGGCGGGCAGCCAGCGCGCGGTCGAGCAAAATCGGCTGTCCTAAGCTGGTGGTATAGTCAATCCAATCGCCGCTTTTGATGACCTGTACCGCCTGTTCCGGTGTGCGCAATTTGCGCTTGTATTCCTCCAACACATTCATACAGATGACCTTCTTTCTGTCAGTCCGGAATATAGCTTTGTCCCGTCATCAGATCATACCACGTGAACACTCCGTTTTCCCACAGCATATAGCTCGGATGGGAATCGTCCTTGGGAATGGAAATCGAGCCGGGATTCAAGTATGTGAACGTCTCGTGCTCATGACGGCAGGGAACGTGTGTGTGTCCGCACAGCAGCACATCGCCCTGTGCCAGTGCCGGCGGATTTTGCTCGTTGTAGTGGTGGCCGTGGGTGATGTAAACCGTCTGATCGCCCAGCATCAGAACGGCATAGTCTGCCAGAATCGGGAAATCCAGAACCATCTGGTCTACCTCGGTGTCACAGTTGCCGCGCACACACAGCAGCTTGTCGCGAATGCCGTTGAGCATCGGGATGACGTCCTTTGGCTCATAGCCTTTGGGAAGATCGTTGCGCGGGCCATGGTACAGCAAATCGCCGAGCAGTACAACGCGGTCGGGCTGGTGTTCCTCGATGCGGTCGATCAGCCAGCCACAGTAATACGAAGAACCATGGATATCCGATGCGATCAATACTTTT
>OLPV01002909.1_pt1 | contig 10731 bp, 8 predicted proteins | sample 1671961 | NCBI WGS metagenome assembly OLPV01 (sample SAMEA3136630, study PRJEB25190) | human gut metagenome | biome: human gut; feature: human-associated habitat; material: faeces | place: Austria | collected 2013
CATTCTGGAGGGAGCTTTAAGCGAATGCCAGGTGCTGGATCTGTCCGGATGCTCCCTGGATGCAGTTCTTTATTATGTGGATCGTGACATTCCGGTGCTTGTGATGCTGCAGGATGGAAATGCCGTGCTGCTCATTGGATTTAATGAAATGAATACAGTGATTATGAATCCACAGACCGGGACGATTTATAAGATGGGAATGAACGACTCAAAGACCTGGTTTAAGGAAAATGGAAACCGGTTCATCACGTATATACGAAATGAGAATTAACAGGAAGGGGATTGAAGATGTATCAGGAACAAAAGCTTTATATTGGAAAATCAGGAGAGGAAAAGGTCTGTATCTATCCGAAGATGGCAAACCGCCACGGACTGATTGCAGGTGCAACCGGTACCGGTAAAACCGTGAGCTTGCGTGTACTGGCAGAGTCCTTCAGTGATTGTGGCGTTTCCGTATTTCTTGCGGATGCCAAAGGAGATCTGGCTTCCATGAGCCTTAAGGGAACCGGCGAAGGAAGTGTCGGCGGACGTGTGGAAAAGCTGGGACTTGAAAAGGAAGGATTTGCCTATCATGCTTATCCGGTAACCTTCTGGGATGTATTTGGAGAAAAGGGTCTGCCGCTTCGCACGACCATCACCGAAATAGGTCCACTGTTGCTTAGCAGGATTCTGAATCTCAATGATACGCAGAGCGATATTCTGACGATTATCTTTAAAATTGCAGATGATGAAGGTCTTCTTCTGATTGATACCAAAGATCTGCGGGCCATGCTGCAGTATGTATCCGAAAATGCAAAGGAATTAAGTCTTACCTATGGAAATATAGCAAAGCAGAGTCTGACTGCCATTATCCGTGCCGTGATTACACTGGAGGAGGCAGGTGGAGAGCACTTTTTCGGGGAACCGGCACTCAGTATCAGTGACTGGATCGGAACGGACTGCGACGGCAAGGGCAAAATTCAGATCCTGGACTGCCAGAAGCTGATGCAGAGCCCGAAGATGTATTCCACCTTCCTTTTGTGGCTGATGTCCGAATTATATGAAACCTTACCGGAAGCAGGAGATCTTCCAAAGCCGAAGATGGTCTTTTTCTTCGATGAGGCTCATATGTTGTTTGATACTGCAAACCGTGCCCTGCTTGAAAAGATTGAGCAGGTGGTAAAGCTGATCCGTTCCAAGGGTGTGGGCATCTATTTCGTGACCCAGAGTCCGACGGACATACCTGAGAGCATTCTCGGCCAGCTCGGAAACCGTGTTCAGCATGCCTTGAGGGCGTTTACCCCCAAGGATCAGAAAGCGGTGAAAGTCGCTGCGGAGACTTTCAGGGCCAATCCGGCGTTCGACACATCCGAGGCCATCATGAACCTTGGCACCGGTGAGGCCTTGGTCTCCTTCCTTGACGAAAAAGGCGCTCCCGGGGTGGTCCAGAAGGCTAAAATACTGTTCCCGCTCAGCCAGATCGGGGCGATTGACACCTCGCAGAGAAGCCAGTTGATAAAGTCGTCCAGAATCTACGGGAAGTACGACACTCCTGTTGACCGTGAGAGCGCGTTCGAGGTGCTGCTGGCGCAGGCCCGTAAGGACGAGGAGGAAGCCGCGGCGGAGGCACAGGCCAAGGAGACCGAGAAGAAGTCCGCCAAGGGTGGCGGCCTGTTCGGCAAGCTTGCCAAGGCGGTTTTCACGGCTGTGACCGCGTCCGTTGCCGCCTCTGTCGGCACCGCTGTCTCCAACAAGGTGGCCGGCGGTAAGACCCAAAAGACCAAGAAGGTAAGCACCGGCAACAAGGTGGTGAAGAGCGCCACTTCGGCGGCCACCCGCACCGTGACCAGGGAACTGAGCCGCTCCATACTCGGGAATCTGATCAAATAACAAATAGTCAATCAAAATGAAAAATTGTCTTTGCACCGCTCTGGTATTGTCCCTGATGACTGCCGGAACAGTATCGGCCCAAAGTTGGGCGCCTGCCGGCGACCGCATCAGGACGGCGTGGGCCGAGGAGGTCACGCCGGAGAATGTCCATAAGGAATATCCCCGCCCGCAGATGGTGAGGCCGGATTGGAAGTCCCTGAACGGTCTGTGGGAATATTCAATCACCCCTAAGAACGCTGCTGTCCCGGAAAAGTTTGACGGGCAGATTCTTGTTCCATTCGCTGTGGAATCCTCACTTTCCGGTGTCGGACGCATGCTGACTCCGGAGGATGCTCTTTGGTACAAGACGACTTTCAGGGTTCCGTCCGCATGGAAGGGGATGCGTCTGATGCTCAACTTTGAGGCTGTGGACTGGCAGGCTGATGTGATTGTCAACGACATCCAGGTCGGAAGGCACACCGGCGGCTACACGCATTTCTCCTTTGACATCACTCCTTATCTGAAGTCCGGCGACAACACATTGGTCGTCAGGGTCGAGGATTCTACGGATAATGATTTCCAACCTCGCGGCAAGCAGGTCCGCGAACCGAAAGGCATCTGGTACACAGCGGTTTCGGGAATATGGCAGAGCGTCTGGATCGAGCCGGTGGCCAAGGCGCATGTCGCTGACTACTACGCTGTCTCCGACATCAAGGCGGGGAAGGTCGATGTCACTGTGACCACGGAGGGCGCTTTGGAAGGCGATGTCGTGAAGGTGGAGCTTCTTGAGGGCGGTGTCGGCTATTCGACCGACAATGCCTCCGGCAAGGTCATCGCCCGGGGAAAGACTGTTCCGGGAGGCACGGTGACGCTTCCTGTGGAGGATCCACGGCTGTGGTCTCCGGACTCGCCTTATCTCTATGGTCTCCGGGTTACCGTGGTCCGCGGCGGAAAGACGATCGATGCTGTCAACGGCTACACGGCAATGAGGGAGGTCTCATTGTTCGTCAAGAACAAGAACACGAAACTGATGGCTCTCAACGGTCAGCCTCTCTTCCAGTTCGGCCCTCTGGACCAGGGCTGGTGGCCGGACGGATTGTACACGGCTCCGACGGACGAGGCTCTTAGGTACGATGTCCAGAAAACCAAGGATTTCGGTTTCAACATGATCCGCAAGCACATCAAGGTCGAGCCTTCGCGCTGGTTCTACCATTGCGACCAGATCGGCATGATGGTCTGGCAGGACATGCCGTCCTTTGCCGGCAACAATCTCAACAAGTGGGGAATACACAACTACGGCGAGGGCACGGATTTCCCTGCCACGCCGATGGCCAAGGCCAACTATTATAAGGAATGGGGCGAGATCATCGCGCAGGTCAGGAAGTTCCCTTGCGTGGTGATGTGGGTTCCGTTCAACGAGGCCTGGGGACAGTTCGACACCAAGGCCGTCGTTGATTTCACGAGGGCGCAGGATCCTACAAGACTTATCAACATGTCCTCAGGAGGCAGCTGGGAGCCTGATTGCGGCGACATCATGGACAACCATCACTATCCTTATCCGGCGATGTACCTTTGGGAGACCAAGATGGCGAATGTGGTGGGTGAATATGGCGGCATCGGTCTTCCGCTTGAGGGGCATCTGTGGCAGCCTGACCGCAACTGGGGCTATGTCCAGTACAAGAGCGGCGACGAGGTGCTTGATGAATATTCAAGGTTCGCCGATCACCTTATCCTGCTGGTAAGGCAGGGTGTCTGCGGCGCGGTTTACACTCAGACGACCGATGTCGAGGGTGAGGTAAACGGCCTCATGACCTACGACAGGAAGGTCGTGAAGATGAATGAGAAGAAATTGAACGAGATCAACACCAAGGTGATCAAGTCAATGCCTGTCAAATAATCAACAAGTAACAACAATCATGGATAATCTTTTTGACATCAAAGGTAAAGTGGTGGTGATGACGGGGGCCTGCGGGGTTCTCGGAGCCACAATTGTGAAATATTTCGCCGCGCAAGGCGCGAAGGTCGCTCTTCTGGATCTTGACCGTGCCGCCGAGAAGGGTGAGGCCATTGTGGCCGAGATCAAGGCAGAGGGTGGTGAGGCTTGCTTCCTCGCTACAAATGTGCTTGACAAGGATACACTTGAGGCAAACTGCAAGGAGATCGTGGCGAAGTTTGGCGGGATCGATATCCTGCTTAACGCCGCCGGAGGCAACATGGCCGCCGCGACGGTTCCGCCTGAGAAGACAATCTTCGACCTGGATGTTGAGGCTGTGCGCAAGGTAGTGGATCTCAATCTGTTCGGCACTATCCTTCCTACTATGGTGTTCGCCAAGGCGATGGTAGGAAAGAAGAAAGGTTCGATCATCAACTTCTGCAGCGAGACTTCACTCAGGCCTCTCACACGTGTGGCCGGTTATGGTGTGGCCAAGGCCGCTGTGGCCAACTGGACCAAGTATCTGGCCGGCGAGCTTGCGATAAAGTTCGGCGAGGGCTTCAGGGTCAACGCCATCGCTCCTGGATTCCTGCTCACGAACCAGAACCGTTCCCTGCTCACGAATCCTGACGGCAGTCTGACCGACCGCTCTCACAAGATTTTGGCCCACACTCCGTTCGGACGTTTCCTTGAGCCGGAGGAACTTCTCGGAACCCTCCACTGGCTGGCTTCCGACGCCTCCAAGGCCGTGACGGGAACTATTAATGTTGTGGACGGAGGTTTTGACGCTTTCTCGATCTAAGGAATATGAATAAAGATTTATTTTTAATGCGCGAAAGCTGGAGATGGTACGGCCCGAACGATCCTATCTCTCTGGACTACATACGTCAGACAGGCGTGACTGACATCGTTCACGCTCTCCATCATATTCCTAACGGTCAGGTGTGGCCTGTCGAGGAGATCAAGGCCCGCCAGAAGATGATCGCCGACTGGGGACTCATCTGGAGCGTGGTCGAAAGCGTGCCTGTGCACGAGCACATCAAGACCCAGACCGGGGACTATCTCCAGTATATCGAGAACTACAAGCAGACTCTGCGCAACCTCGCTGAGTGCGGCATCAAGTGCGTGACCTACAACTTCATGCCGGTGCTTGACTGGACCCGTACCGATCTGGACTACAGGCTTCCGGACGGCTCGACCTGTCTGCGCTTCGAGCGCGCGGCCCTGCTGGCGTTCGACCTTTTCATCCTGAAAAGACCGGGGGCGGAGAAGGAATATTCAGCCGAGGACATCGCCAAGGCAAAGGCACGTTTCGAGAAGATGGATGCTGAGGAGATCCACAAACTCACCCGAACGATGATCGCCGGCCTTCCTGGCAGCGAGGAGAGTTTCACCCTTGACCAGTTCAGAAAAGAGCTCGAAAGGTACGATGGAATTGATTCCGAGAAACTTAGAAGCAATCTTATCTTCTTCCTGAGCCAGATCTGCCCAGTGGCTGACGAAGTTGGAGTGAGGATGGTCATCCATCCGGATGACCCACCGTTCCCGATTCTTGGTCTTCCAAGGATCCTTTCAACGGCGGATGATTTCCGTAAACTGATCGCCGCGGTCCCTAACTGGTCCAACGGCCTTTGCCTCTGCACCGGTTCGTTCGGCATCAGGGCTGACAACGATCTTGTCGGAATGATGCGCGAGTTTGGGGACAGGACTGATTTCGTGCATTTCAGAAGCACGAAGCGTGACGCCGAGGGCAACTATTTCGAGGACACGCACCTGGCCGGTGACGTGGATATGTACGGAATGATGAAGACCCTCCTTGAGGTGATGCAGGAGCGTGGGTTCCGCGTCTTCTGCCGTCCTGACCACGGCCACAGGATGTGCGATGACCTTCAGAAGAAATCCAACCCGGGATATTCCTGCTACGGCCGAATGAGGGGCATCGCTGAGCTTCGCGGCCTCCAGATGGGCATCGCCGGCTCGCTTTATCCTGAGGAGTAAAACTGATTGTATTTACAAATATATTCATTATGAAGACATTGAGAACCACCTTTCTGGCAATCTGCCTTTCACTCGTGACCGCTTCGGCGGGATATTCACAGAACCACTATCAGCCGACTCCGGAGAATCTGGAGGCGCGCCGCCAACTCGTCAACGACCGCTTCGGAATATTCCTGCATTGGGGAATATATGCGTCATACGCGCAAGGGGAGTGGTACCTCCAGCTTGGAGGCCTGAACAAGGATGAATATGCCCACGCGGCGACCGCTTTCTATCCCGCCGGCTACAACGCCGAGGAATGGGTTAAGGCTTTCAAGGATGCCGGTGCCGGCTATGTGACGATCACCTCCCGTCATCACGATGGTTTCTCTATGTTCGACACCAAGGCTTCGGACTACAACATCGTCAAGGCTACCCCTTGGGGAAAGGATGTGATGAGGGATCTGGCTGACGCCTGCCATAAGGAAGGTCTGAGCCTCCAGTTCTATTATTCGATTCTGGACTGGATCAGAGAGGATTACCCTCTTGGCGAGTCCGGCCACAACACCGGCCGCAAGGGCGATCATCCAGACTATGACCACTACCTCGGCTTCATGAAACAGCAGGTGAAAGAGTTGATGACTCAGTACGCCCCTGTCCGCGCCCTCTGGTTCGACGGCTATTGGGACCACAAGCGCGACTCGATTCCTTTCAACTGGAAGATGCCTGAGTTCTATGAATATATTCATTCAGTGGATCCGGCCTGTCTCATTGGTAACAATCACCATATCCAACCGATTGAGGGTGAGGATTTCCAGATGTTCGAGAGGGATCTTCCGGGGCAGAACACCGCCGGTTATTCCGAGGGACAGATGGTCAGCGACAAACTCCCGTTGGAGATGTGCCAGACGATGAACCACACTTGGGGCTACAGTGTGAAGGATCGGGACTACAAGACCGCCGCTCAGCTCATCGGCACTCTTGCGAAGGCTGTCTCGATGAACACCAACCTTTTGCTGAACATCGGTCCGCGCGCGGACGGCCGCCTTCCGGAAGCCGCTCTGTCTCTGTTGAAAGAGATCGGCCAGTGGATGAAGGTGAATGGTGAATCCATCAAGGGCTGCGGCCCCGGCCCGATAGCCGAGCAGGAGTGGGGAGTCTCGACCGCTCCTCTCACGGGTGGCAAGACCTTCTATATTCATGTCCTTCAGAACCCGGGCGCTGTCCTTGAGATTCCGGTCGCCAAGAAGGCCAAGGTCAAGTCAGTGACCGCATTGTATGACGGAACGGCCCTGTCAGTCAAGAAAGTCGGTGAGAATCTTTTCATAACCCTCCCGGCTGACCTTCCGGCGGAGGACTACGTCATCTCCGTGACGTTGAAATAGCGTTCCCACATCAAACTATAAAAAGGGTGACCCGAATAGGTCATCCTCTTTTTTTTCTTGCCCGCAGTCTTGAAAGAACTGCTGTGGTTCGCATCACTTTGACAGAGCCTCCCGTCGGCAAACGCAAGCAATATGACAAAGGCGGCACAAGATCCTGCTTGACACAGGAGCAAGTGACTTGTTTATCCGAAACGCAAAGCAGTTGGGTATAAACCTAAATGATGTGGATTATGTTTTCATTTCTCATGGGCATAGTGACCATGAAGGAGGGCTACGATATTTCTTGGAGCATAATCGACAGGCTAAGGTCATCGTCTCGCCCGATGCCATGAGCGGTGAATTCTTTTCTAAACGGGGGAATCTACATAGCATTACTACGGAGTGGCCAGAAATCAATGAAGAGAGGCTTCTGAAGATTGAACAGACTTGTGAGATAGCAGAAGGCATCCATGTGATTGCCCATATCCCTCAGAATCATCCGATGCCCAAGGGAAATCAGAACCTTTTCGTGCAGGATGCCAATGGCAAATATGTGCATGATGAACTTCGGCCATGCACCGCTGACGAATTGGGGGTTGGGCTTCGTAGAATTCCAGAAGGGTTGGACGATGCTTGACATTGGCTGCGGTGGAGGTGCTACCCTAAAAAGATTAACCAAACGTAGTGAGTGGGCGCAGGTCTATGGCATCGACATTTCGGAGGAGAGCGTGGCGAAAGCCAGGAAAGTAAACGCCAACGTACTCGACAAGCAAGTCTTCGTCTGTCAGGGTTCTGCCGAGAAGTTGCCCTACGAGGACGGGAAGTTCGACCTTGTAACGGCTGTCGAGACGGTATATTTCTGGCCCAACCTGTCTGACTGCCTACAAGAAGTTCGCCGTGTACTGAAAAAAGGTGGCAAGTTCGCCATCATGGTAGAGGTGCTTGATGCAGATTCCGTATGGACCAATGTCGTGGAGGGCATGACAGCGTATTCTCCTGAACAGCTCCAGTCGTTGCTCAACGAGGCTGGCTTCATCCAAACGAAGATTCACCACAAAAAGCCGTCGTATGCTGCCATTATTGGTATGAAACCATGAACATAAGGTAAAAACGATGCTTCGTAACCTCTTAGAAATTCGATATTATAAGTCCATCAAACCGAATATCCGCAGCATTCCAAGTGTCAGCTCAATGATGATGATGCCAATGCTCGTGAACCAAATTCCTGCCAGCCAAAAGAAAACTTTTTTGGAGAAGTGGACACTGCTGGCTTTTGGGATAAAATCATTATCTTTGCGGTGTAAAATATGATACCAATATCAAAAAAAGCACTCTAATATGATATTTGAACGTAAGAAATATTTGGATGAACTTATCGCAGGACGTGGGAACGGACTTGTGAAGATTATAACAGGTGTCAGACGATGTGGAAAGTCTTTCCTGCTGTTTGATATCTGGCATAACTGGCTGTTGGAACATGGGGTGACTGATAATCACATCATCGAAATACAACTTGATGATTTCCGAAACAGACGGTTGAGAAAGCCCGATGCTTTGCTCGACTACATTGATTCAAAGGTAGTGGATGATGGCAATCCTTATTATATAGTCTTGGACGAGGTACAGTTGGTAGAAGAATTTGTGGATGTGATTCTTAGCTTGACACACATGAGGAATGTGGACGTGTATGTGTCGGGCTCAAGCTCTCGTTTCCTGTCAAGTGATGTTGTGACTGAGTTTCGAGGCAGAGGTGACGAGATACGCATCTGGCCTCTCACCTTTGACGAATACTTTAATGGTATTGGTGGCGATATACGCAAAGCTTGGTTGGATTACTATACTTTTGGAGGACTGCCACAGGTGGCTTTGCTTGAAACGGAAGAAAAGAAAACAGACTATTTGCGTGGTCTGTATGAAACTACCTATCTGCGTGACGTAATTGAGCGCAACCATCTGCGTAATCCAGAAGGAATGAAGGAACTGGTGCGTGTAATAGCCTCGGGCATTGGTTCGTCAACCAACCCAACAAGAATAGCCAATACCTTTCAATCTGCACAAGGGGTAGCCATAAAAAGAGACACTATAAAACAATATATTGACTATCTGAAAGACTCTTTCTTGATTGAAGAAGCCTTACGCTATGATGTGAAAGGCAGAAAATATATTGGTACCGAGACGAAATACTACTTCGCAGACATCGGCATACGTGCTGCCATTCTCAACTATCGCCAGCAAGAGGAAACGCACATTATGGAGAATATTATCTATAATGAACTCCGTAGTCGTGGCTATAACGTGGATGTCGGTTTAGTAGAACTTGGAGGCAAAGATGAGAATGGAAAATTTGTCAGAAGACAGTTGGAGGTTGACTTTGTGGTAAACCGTCCTCCATACAGGGTGTACATCCAGTCGGCTTTCCACATGCCTACGCCAGAGAAGGAACAGCAAGAACGTCGCCCATTATTGTCAATCAATGACCACTTCCGCAAGATTGTCATTGTTGGTGATGATATTCATCGCAAAGAAGATGAACTCGGCGTGTTGACTATTGGGTTGTTGGATTTCTTGACCGATAAGAAATTGTTGGAACAAGGTTAGTCAGCCTTTCTTGTTTATATAAAAGCGGTTTTCTTTTGCAAGCCTGTTAGTAGTAAATAGTCTTTACTGCCGACAGGCTTGTCGGGACGTTATCCATGACTCCCGGCAATCATAGATGTGTCTCTCCATTTCCCCATTGGAACTTCCTCTCAAAAGAGGTTTACTGCTGCCCAAGACTGATTATTTCTACGGCAATTTCGGAATATTCGAGGACAGCATGCCAGATGGGTACGGAAACTACCTGTTTTCATAAGTTAAAAATGCTGCGGAATGTGCTTATCTAAAAGTGGATGCTTATTTTTTCCATGTAGATCAGACTTGCGGAAACAGTTGTCCAAACTATTGAAAGTGCTGCCTTCGTGTTCGCCTATGGAAACCATTCTCGGGGGAGGAAGCTCGGTGGGTAAACGAGCTTGCTTTGAAGCCTAAAAAGCCCAGTCCTTGAAAAGGGCAGAAACTATTTATGAGTTTCCTATGATTATCAGCAAGTTGCAAGCATAAAATGTCCGATTGGAGCAGCCGGGGCGGAAGCAAAATGTCCGATTTGATAAATTTTTTGTCCAAAATGATTGTTTTTTTTCGATTTTCCTTTATTTTTGCGAATGATAGCACGTATTATTATGACCAAGTCGGAAAGGAACCAGTCAGTTGAAAGGGATAGACTGTAGGCAGGACGGAATATGATGATTAAGGAACATCCCTTGAATCACCAATGAACCCAGCGGCAACTCATGACGAAACTTGACCGGAATCATGAAACAATACGGCAGCAAGCCAGGCAGATCGAAGCCAAGGAAGCCAGGACTGAATATAACAACCCGGCGCGGCAAGCAAGGCGTGACATCAATCCATAAACAATGATACAAATCATCAATATCTAAATCAAAAGCAGTATGAACAAAAGTCTAACAAAACCTCTCATCCGGCCGCTTGGCGGCCGATGGGCAAGAGTGTGTCTGACGGCGCTGCTCACCGCGGTCGTCACCGTCGGCGCACAGGCGCGGGCCACCT
>OLPV01002911.1_pt1 | contig 10726 bp, 3 predicted proteins | sample 1671961 | NCBI WGS metagenome assembly OLPV01 (sample SAMEA3136630, study PRJEB25190) | human gut metagenome | biome: human gut; feature: human-associated habitat; material: faeces | place: Austria | collected 2013
CGATACCGAAACCGAACAGAATTTTGCGCCGAATACAAGCTATAATGATGCTTTCTTTCTTGATGATGAGAGCCAGACCGTTACTTGGATATACTATAACCCGGACAGCAATTCCGGCGGGCAGTATGTAACAAACACACTTTCCTATGATGATGTGATTGAAGCTGCAAGTCAATGCGAAGGTGTCGGTGATTTCTTTGACTATCTTGGCAGTATCGCAGACCAAACGCTTGCAGATGTAGGTGCTGAGTGGTTTGAAGAAGCTGAAAATGCTTTCAGTCAGACACCTGATTATACAGAGTGTACGCCTGAGACAATAGAAGCACTCATTGACGCTGCCGAAAGAGATGATATGGTAGCAACCAATATCGGTAAAATTCCGATTGAGGAGTACCGAGAAATTGTAGCCTTTCAAAACGGTTTTGACAGCTACGATGAGATGTATAACGAGTGCATTCGTATCGGAAACGGTTACGATAAAGAACCTGAGCCGATTGTTCCTGCTAAAGTCGCATCTGTAAGTGCTTTCTGCGAGAAGTACAAAGAACAGGAAAGCAATGCAGATAGAGAGCGAGAATAGAAGTGGGCAAGTTTGCCCACTTTGCAAAAGAGAGCCGTAAAGTTTCTGCTTTAGCTGTGGGGGTGTCAATCAGATAACCCCGTATAAAATTAGGGAAGGTAAGAGGTACATAGAGATGGTTGAATATGAGCAAAGAGCAATGATCGAGGCAGAGGACAAATATACCTTCCGTCAGAGTACGCAAATTTCCATGCAAACCGGACTGATCGGCCACCTCCGGGCAGACATGGATACAGACGGCAACGGATTTTTCAGCAGTTGGTTCGACTTCCGGGAAGAACTGAAAACCGATGAGTTCAAGGCAGAGCTTGACGAAGTTATTAACTCTCTGCGTGAGGAAGGCGATATTCTTCATAATCGCAAGGCACTTGCTAAATACTGCTACAGCACACCTCAAAGTAAAATGCAGGAGGAGCCGGGCTACTATGGTGTTCGCGTGGATACCGAAAAGTATGCTTACCTTCTGCGCCTTAACCCAGACAAGGGTGAATACAACCTGTATTGCTACTGCTATCGCCGGGATTGGCTCGATCAGCACCTGAAGGACGCAGAGAAAGGAATTCGATTTATTGACAGCCATTACAAGGAGCTATTCCGCATTCCGGATGGCGGCAAGATAAAAATCCGTTATTCGTGGAACGAAGAACGGGTGCGCACCTGCCGCTATATCGACAACTACCATGTGGAGATCGGAAATAACCTCTATCACATCTGCGAGTTTGCCGAGCTCGTGGAACATGGCGGCCATACCTGTGAGCCGGTTCGGGACAACCTGCCCGAGCGGTGCCATAGTACTTATGAGACTAACGTGAAATCCGTAAGCGATTTTGCCAATGAGTACGGCAAGAAAAAAGGAGCTGTTTCCGAAAAGGAAAGATAGAACGGGAAATATTCGCTTAGCCTACTGCGGATACTAATTAGGAGAAGAAAATGTGTGATTGTAATGCTTTAAAAGCATATCGTAAGAGATGCTCGGAAATTTGCGCCTCTGTGGCTAAAGAGCCAACAGATTTAAAGCTCGTATTTGACCTCGAGACAACGGGGCTTAACCCAGACAAAGATGAAATATTGGAGGCTGCTATCGTCACGACAGACGGTGAAATCCTCTTTGAGTCACGATTCAAACCTGAAACGATAGCAGAATGGCCTGACGCACAGAACGTCAACGGTATTTCGCCGAAAGACGTTGAGGACGCGCCCGGACTTATCGATAAGATTGGAGAAATGGCAACACTTCTTCAAAATGCCGAGACGATTGTAGCTTACAACGGTAAGCAGTTTGATGTACCGTTCCTTGCAAAATATGGAGTGCATCTACGCGAAGATGCCGTAATCGACGATCCTATGCTTTATGGCGCAGTTGTGTATGGAGAGCTGCGCGGTGAGGGAAAAGACACAAGCTATAAACGGCAGAAGCTTTCGGTGTTGGCAGAACACTTTGGATATAAAGATGCCGGGTGGCATAATGCCGCGGCGGATTGTATTGCCACAGCGTATGTGTGGCATAAATTACAGGAGCCGGAAATGGTAGAGCGGTACAATGACAATTTAGCTGCTCTAAACGATTTTGCTGTGAACGAAGCACGCAGAGAAGAGTTAACGAAATTTCATGATACGGTTCTTGAGGTTAAAAAGCAACTTGCGATGCTGCACAACGAAGAAGAGGAATATATGGATAATATACCAGAAAACCTCCAATGCTCAGAACGCTATGTAAGAGCAGAAAACGCAGCAGATGCCCTCGATTCTGCCATGAGCTCTCTTGAAGATGTACTGGATTATATTGAAACAGCATATGTGTGGCATAAATTGCAAGAACCGGAAATGGTAGAGCGATACAACGCCAATTTAGCGAATCTGAATGAAATATTTGAAAATGACAAGGATAGCCAGAAAGTCAACTCTGTGAGCGACTTTGCTGAACGATACAGGGAAGAAAAAGATCATTCATCAGCACGAGAATTATAAAGGTGGGCAACTTTGCCCACCTTTAGGAGGTGGAAAGGGGATGACCGTTACGAATAATAACGAGAAGAATGCGCTTGCACAAGAACAAGCAAAGCATTTGATGATGAGCGAAATTTTGGAGCGTTATTACCATACCAGCAAACATAACAAAGTATGTTGTCCTTTTCACGAAGAAAAAACACCGTCGTTTACTTATAAAGAAGGCATTTTCACTTGCTTTGGTTGTGGAGCAAAAGGCGATCAGGTCGAGTTTGTTCGTAAATATTTCGACTTGGATTATATCGATGCCTTAAAAAAGATCGACCAAGATTTTGGCTTTGGTGTTTATGACAACGAACTTTCAGATGATGAAAGAAAGAAAATCCGTGATCGGCAAGTTTTAAGAGAACGGCAGCGTAAAGTCGAACAGGCATTTGAGCTGGAATATATCAAAGCGTGTGATGAGTTAGCTGAGGTAGATAAAAAGCTTATCGAGATACGTAAGCATGGCATTAGCGATGATAACGTGATTGAGTATACATCCTTGCTAAAAACATACGAAGAAAAAGGCTATATCGTACAGGATATGGAAGATCAGCGGCGTTTGCGTGAAATGGGAAAACGCAGTCAGGCAATATATAATAAACCTCAAAACGCTGCTGCCAAGTTTCCAGAAAGGAAAAAGTGTATGAAGCTCGAAATACATACGAGACCTAACCCTAAAGCTAATAAAGATGCCGCGAAAAAAATACTCGGCTGGGCCAATCTTACCGTTAATGATCGTATTACGGTTTGCGATATAGCAATATATCAACCGGAGGAAGGCAAAAAATCGGTTATATATCCCTCTTATATCAACAATAAGGGAGATCGCGTTTCTTTTGCTTTCCCGAATAACCCGGAAGATGCAGAAATTATCCGCGAAACAATCCTTAATACATTTAGGAATGACAAGCCAAACACATATGTTGCAGGGGAGATTCCAGAAATTCAAAAGCTCGAGGTTAAAAACGTATCACCTGTGAAAAACAATACCGGGAAAATCAGAGCATTGGCAGCACTCAATATTGAGTGTATGCATGTTTCCAGCATAAAAGTCATCACTACGAAAAACGATGGCTTGTATGTGGTTACACCGACAAACGGAAAGTATATAGATCAAAAGACCGGCAAAGAAGTTTATAAAGACGCATTTCGCATCGAAAATGATGAAATGAAACATCAGATGATTGAACGCGTTTTGGATAAGTATAAGCGGAGCATTAGTAAGGATACGGAGCAAAACTTAGAAGACATACCAATTCACGACGGCAAAGATTATTTTTATAATCGACCAGAAATTAACGCAGTTGAAGGAATTTACTATAACCCGGATGCAACATCCGGAGGACAGTTCGTTCGCGCACAGTATCCGTACAGTCTGATTGCTGAGGCGAACAACAGAACAGAAGATGTTGAACAGTTTTTTGCATATCTGAATGACCGTGCCAGAATGGAGCTTATTGATAAGGGAACCGTTGAATATGAAAATATGATGCAAGGCTTGAAAAATTCAAACCCATTAGCAGTTGGGCGGTCAGAAGATAATAAATTGCGCCTGTCCTTGTTGGCAGGTGAATACTTGAATACAAGAACGTTTGTGGAGCCGCACAGGCAGACGGTAACGCCCACTCCGTCTTATGCAACACCGTCTCATGTAAAGTTGGCTATGGATGCTGCTCAACTTATTGATGTTGCGAAATTGTTCCAACAAAATCATGCTGATGAACAAATTACGGCGGTTAATGCGGCAAGCCATGGTGTTGTTTTTCGTACAAGCAACGGGAATAAATATCGGTTCGTGTTTGAAAATGGGAACATGAAAGAATACAGCGAGCCGAAGATGATGCTGAACTCCGAGTTTAGTTATGCGGAAGTTCAAAATCAAAAAAAAAAGACATCGATAACGAATAACAAAAGCAAAGGTAACGAATACGAAAGATAGTAAGGGGATCACCAATGAGTAGAAACATCGAATTAGAAAGTGCAATTAAATATACTATATCTAATCCGACCCGATACAATGGTTTTTTACGGGTAGCAGCAAATAACTTTAGATTGAGTACGGCTAATCAGCTATTTATTTACTACCAAAAAGAAGACGCGGATATAGTGCTTGACGCCGAACGTTGGGAAAAACTTTTCGGACGTAAAATTGCGGATAATGCGCAGAAGATCAGACTTGTGCAGATTGGGAAGGACGGAAAACCTCAGTGGACAACGTATTACGATGTAGCGGATACGGTTGTTACGGATGACTCCAAACCGGTTGTAAGAGCCGCAGTTGCGCAAAATGTATCTATGGAGCAAATTCGCGAAATTGCGGAAAAAAAGATGTTGCTGGCTTCTTCACAAATCGAAGACTACATGGCAGCAAATGGGATTATTGCCCCGGTAGAACGTATTGTTGGTTTTATTAAAGACTCAATAGTTTCTGAAGTGGCAATTAAGTGTGGACAAGAACCCTTACCTTATTATGAGCAAATCAATGATTTCAGAAAATGGTCTCTGAAAGACGAACGTATATTTAAGGTTTTTAGTGCCTTTTTCCATAATATCAGCAATGAAATGGTCAACGAATTGTCGGCCACACAGCAAAGGGAAAATGACATAGAGACAGAAAGGACTGGAGGCAATGGAAGTGATAACACTCGAGGAATTGAGGGAGAAAGAAGCAGTGCTGGCGCAGATGGCGAGAGAAGACGGGGAATCGCTGGTATCAACCACGGAGCTGAGATTATCTCAAGGAAAGTACGCGAGGCTGAAGCTGGAATACTTGGAGAAAGTGAACCCAGTACAAATAATGATCTGGGAAGAGTTCCCGTGGGAGCAGATTCAATATCTGAGTCGAGTACAACAGCAAGCGTTACAAATGAAGCAGCTGATGATGAAACAGCTCATCACGAAAAGGGGGATAACGGAGGAATTGAAACTTCGGAATCCGATGTTGTGGGCTCAAAAAATGACAACGGCGCAGAGCGAAGTGGAGGAAGTAATTCTCCACGATCTGATTTACACCGGATCGAACAGACCATAGAGCTCGCCGACTATTCCGAAGAGGAGCAGGATGAACTTTTAAACCAAGTGCTTTGTGCATCGAAAGATCTTAAGTATAAAATCTACTTTACCTATGAACGGCAACTGCGTGATGAAAAAATGTCCGCGGCAGATTTTGCTAAATTCATTGCTAATGCATACGGTACGGGTGGAGCATATCCCTTTACGAAATATAAAGGGCAAGACATTAACCTCGCCTATGATTTGTCAAAAGGATTACAACTTCGTGCGGGATTTAAAGACAAGGGTCTTTCTTACACATGGAGAGTCGTAGGCCGCAGAATTCGTCATTTAATCGAAGATAATCGATATTTGACGGAAGACGAAAAAACGGGGTATTTGGAGTATATTCATAACGAAGAAATTCGTACGCGCAGAGCTGCCATAGGTAAGGATTTGCTGTCTCTTGTTCGAAAATACAATGAAGAAACAGAAAACAAAGAAACATGGGTAAACACCTATGAGCTGACGTTCGTTTTGAATGCTTATGAAGGACGCGAAATCTCTTTCGGAAGCAAATCCGTCCGCAAATCTCTGGATTCTGTATTAGACACGATTACCAATTTCGGAGGTGAAAAATATCTTCCGGCGGTAGATGGTATTAAAAACCGTCTTATAATTGAGGACAATGCAGAAAAGCAGGAAAAGAAAAACTGGATCTACTCTGCGGCAGACTTGGCAGAACCAAAAGTTACAATTCTCTGGTCGGAGAGTGAAGAGCTTCAGGACGGTCAAGTCATGTCTCTGTATGATGCCAATTCTACTTTTGAAAGACTTGACGGGGAAAGACATGAAGCTCAGGGATACGACAAGACAAAGTTCAAAATCAATTATGTCCTTGACGGAGAAGTGGGCAGTTACGAGGGCCGATATGATATTGGTGATGGCGACGGCAGTTTGATCGACCACATCAGTACTTATCAGACTGATTTTCTTGATAATGAGAAATGGGATGCCTATATAAAAGAAAGAGACGGCGAGGAAGCTTTAGCAACAGATAAGAAGCAGAGAAAGCAACTTGTTTACAAGTTTATTCCTTATCTTAATCTTCATGTAGCTTTGAGTGAAATTGAAGCTCAGGCTAATAAGAGGTTAGAACTTAGCGCAAACCTTTCCGATGGCATCAATGCATACTACAACGCTTTGCTTGAGTACGTTGTAAACAGTCGAGCATCTATCAATAACGGTAACTTTGATTTACCCAAAGTACCTCATATTACCGATTACGACGAAGAGCTGATCGCCTATGCAAAGCAAGTAAACGATGCAGTTATCGCAGAAGCCAATAGCGATGTAAATGATACCGCCATTATTGATAATGAGGAACGTACTATTCCTCACCATCAGTATACGGACGGTGAAACGGTGTATATCGGAGCCGAAGAATATGTTATAACAAGCATTTCTGATAACTCCGTTGTCGTAGCGCAGGCAAATGCGCCCCTGTTTACAACTACATACAACAAGGAGGAATTTGAGCAGAAGTTGCTTGAAAATCCTCTTAACAGCAAGTATCTCTGCGAGACGGATACGCTGAGTTTAGCCGCAGCCGATGAGCCGGATGCTGATGTTGATCTGGACAGCGACGATGTAGAAGAAGCCAAAGAAGTATCGGAGAGTAAAACGATTACGGATGATTTCGCAGAATATGAGAATGTAAAGCGTGATTATCCCGAAAGTTATGTCCTGTATCAGGTGGGGGATTTCTACGAGGCGTACCGAGAGGATGCGCAAGAAGTTGCACAGATGCTCGATCTTCGCGTTACAAATCATCTGGTTCGTGACGATTTGCGTGTGTCGATGTGCGGCTTCCCTGTTTATGCGTTGGAACGGTATCTTCCGACTATACAGCAGCATGAAAAAAGTGTGGCGGTATGTAGCAGAGACAGCAATGGCCTAATTGTAAATACGTATACTGCTGTGAGTGTTAACGCAGACGTATCTACATATATCGGTAGACATATTACAGATGGAGATCGCGAATTCGTTGTAGAAACAATTCAGGGCGAAGATGTTTCGTTACGCGATTTGACTTTTGAAAAAGCAAACGGCTTCCCCATCACGCGTAAAGAGCATTTAGATTGGCTTATTGCCGCGATTGATAATGAAAACGAAGATGCTCCGATCACAGAGGAAAAGCAGGAGAAAATAACAGATACCGATTATGTATTTCCGAATGAAAATCCCGGTGTTGGTACACCGTCTGTACGCATTAAAAATAACCTCGCGGCAATCCGCTTAGTTAAAAAACTTGATGCTGAAAAACGTGTGCCAACGGCAGAAGAAAAAGATATTCTCGCAAAATACGTTGGGTGGGGCGGTCTCCCGGATGTGTTTGAAGAAAAGCATACAGCATACGCAGAATTAAAAGAGCTGTTGACCGAAGAAGAATACGATTCAGCGCGCAGCTCTGTGCTGACAGCTTTTTACACGGACCCGCAGATCATCCGCGGTATGTACGAAGTGTTAGAGCGTATTGGCTTTGACGGAGGTAAAGTGCTGGAGCCATCTTGTGGTATCGGTACGTTTATCGGCTGTATGCCGGAAAGCATGAGGGCAAACAGCGAGGTACACGGAGTTGAGCTTGATACCATTACAGGCAAAATTGCGAAATACCTTTATCCGCAAAGCGATATTCAAATTTGTGGATATGAAAAGACTGATTACAAAGACAATACATTTGACCTCGCAATCGGAAATGTGCCGTTCGGCGATTTCGGCGTAATTGACAAGCGATACGATGCAAAAAAGTGGCTTATTCATGATTACTTTTTCGGAAAAACAATGGATAAGGTTCGCTCAGGCGGCATCATTGCATTTATCACGTCAACCGGCACCATGGACAAAAGGGACTGTACTTTCCGTGATTATCTGGCCTCGCGCGGCGAGCTGCTCGGCGCAGTACGTTTGCCGGATACAGCTTTTAAGACTGCTGCCGGGACATCCGTCAATTCAGATATTATTTTCCTAAAAAAGAGGGAAAAGGTCTTATTGACAAGCAATATGCTATCCGCCGGTGTGGAAGAGAAGTTGTCTGATTTAAGTGTACCAGAAGGCGAAAAAATGTGGTCGATTGCTTCGTTTAGCTACTACACGCGCTCTTACATAAATGAATACTATGCCATAAATAACGAAATGCTTTGCGGAGACGCTAAAAAGGTTTCTGGGCGTTTTGGTAATGAAGTCGTTTACAAGTGCGATTCCGAAGAAGAGTTTAAGCAGCGCTTTGAAAATGCGCTGTCAAAAATTCAAGGTAAGTACGAGGAAAAGGCAGGAGAAAACGAAGTGATTGAAGAAATCGCCGATGATGATCTTCCGGTTCCGGCTGATGTTACTGCACGTATGTACAGCTATCTCGCGTATAATGATGGCATTTACTATCGAGATGCAGAAGTTATGCGCAAAGTTGATACAACAGATAAAACGAAAGATATATACAGCCGACTTATCAGAATTACCGCCATTACGCGTGAATTGCTGGATAATGAAGCTCGTGGCATGTCTGATTACGAATTATCTGAATATCGTACAGCGTTGAATACGGAGTATGACAATTTTGTTAAGCTGTATGGCAGGATTCAGTCGAAACAAATTTCTCGTCTATTCTCAACAGATTCATCTTATAACCTTATCTGTGCGCTTGAAGCTTATGACGGCGAACAATTTAAGGATAAGACGGACATATTTTACCGCCGTACAATTCGCGTGAATGAAACTCCAACGACTTGCGAAAACGCACATGAAGCGTTGGCTATTTCTATCAACGAACGCGCAGATATTGATTTCGACTACATGACGAACCTTTGTGGATTATCGGAAGATCAACTCATTGAAGATCTCAAAGGAGAGATTTTTTTCGATCCGCAAGAAGATAAATATGTAATGGCAGATGAGTATTTATCCGGCAATGTCCGTGAAAAGCTTATTTGCGCTCGAGCTGAAGCACAGAAGGATGCAAGTTTTAACATTAACGTGGAAAAGCTTGAAATAGTTCAGCCCGAGTGGTTGACAGCCGCAGACATTTCCGTAAAGCTCGGGTCTTTCTGGATTCCGCAAGAGTATATTGCGGAATTTATCAACAAGATTTTGCAAGTGCCTCAATATGGCAGTAAAGCTATTGTCGAATATTCCAATAGGACAGCAACTTGGAATATTGCAAACAAGGCGCAAATAAACTGCTATTCGAACGCAACCACAGTTTATGGTACTCAAAGAGCACCGGCAGCAAATATCATTGAGCAGTCTCTTAACGGCAGAGAAGTTGTTGTGAATGATGTGTTTGAAGACGCGAATGGGAAAAAGGTTACGGTTAAGAACGTGGTCGAAACAACAGTTGCACAAACCAAACAATCTGAAATCGAAGCAGAATTTATTGATTGGATCTGGAACGATGAAGAAAGAAGAAGAAAGCTCGAAGACATCTATAATAATTTGTTTAACGCAGAACGAGTACGCGAGTATGACGGCTCTCATTTGACTTTCCCCGGTATGAATCCGGACGTTACACTTAGACCACATCAAAGCAATGCGATTGCTCGGCAGCTGTATGGTGGGAACACGCTTCTGGCGCATAGCGTTGGTGCAGGCAAGACCTATACCATTATTGCAACGGTTATGGAGCGCAAACGACTTGGCCTGTTTAATAAGGCCCTCGTTTGTGTGCCGAACCACATTGTAAAGCAATGGGGGCGTGATTGGAACTATTTGTATCCGAATGCCAATATTCTTGTTCCGACAGAGGACGACTTTAAAAAAGAAAATCGCCGCAGACTGTTTGCCAAGATTTCAACCGGTAATTGGGATGCTGTGATTATCGGTCATTCTCAGCTTGAAAAGGCTGATTTAAGCCCAGTGAGAAAAGAAAGATACTTAATGGATGAAATTTCAGATACTTTAGCTGCGTTAGCTGAGGCAAAGGAGCAACGAAAGGGATTTACCGTTAAGGATCTTGAAAGACGAAGAAAGCAGCTTGAGAAGAAGCTTTCAAAAATGCACGAAGGGCAAAAATCCGATGATTTCCTTTTTTTTGAAAACTTGGGTATTGATTCTCTGTACATTGATGAAAGTCACATGTTTAAGAACCTTTACTTTGATACGAAAATC
>OLPV01002915.1_pt1 | contig 10720 bp, 6 predicted proteins | sample 1671961 | NCBI WGS metagenome assembly OLPV01 (sample SAMEA3136630, study PRJEB25190) | human gut metagenome | biome: human gut; feature: human-associated habitat; material: faeces | place: Austria | collected 2013
CCTAACCATAAAACCGCAAAAGCAGTTGCCGATACCGTTTCAATACTAGCCATCAGCCCTGCTTTAGCGGCACCAATATCATTAACCGATTGGAAGAAGCAGGAAAACCCAACGACTGTTCCAAAAAAGACTAACCCCACAAAAAGCACGATAAAGCCTTCTGGCGGCATTTGAGGAATTGAATCCCACGATTGCAGTATGAGTGAAAACGCAATTCCACCTATTAAAAGGGCAGATGCAACCACGGGAATACTACCAAATCTAAACATCATTTTTCTAGGTAATAAGGAATACAGCATATAGGCAAATGCAGATACAAGCCCCCAGAACAGCGCTTCAGGAGACAACACCATTACAGTAGGATTACCATGCGTTGCCAATAAAAACACTCCTACAACCACGCATACTAAAGCCAGTAATTCACGCAAAGTAGGAAGCCTATGTGCCAGCGCACATAAAACAAAAACGGTTAAAACAGGACCAACATACTGAATAATTGTTGCTGTTCCTGCATTTGAGTACTGAATAGCAAGTAAGTACGTAATTTGGCAGAAAGCTAAACCTGCAATGGCAAACAAAATTAATTTGGCTAAAGCTTGAGGCGTTTTCCATATAGACAAGAAAGGCCCACGAAACCCAATAAAAGCCACAATTGATAAAATCACACCTGCAAAAAGCATACGTACGGACGAAACCCACAAAGGGTCTACTTGATATGCTGCAAACAGGAATTGCGCGCAAGCCCTAGAAAAGCCCCAGCAAATACCACTAAGCAAAGCAAAAATAATGCCTCTTATATTCTTTCTATTCTCCATGGACCCAAAGTAACAACTTGCTGCACAAAAAAATAGGGTTGATTTATAAATAATTGCAATTCATTTCACTTAAGTTATTAAAATTCGTAATTTAATAACTATATAACACGTTCACATATTTTTTCTCTACGCTTTACTTTAATTTGTCCCTTGGTTCAATTTTTTCAAACGCATCCATAGTTTTTGATGAATGAGTTCATATCATAGACATTAGTAATTATTCCATTGCCAAAGATTATAGTTACTGAAGCGGACTATCCATTTCCCAGGATATTCCCGACAGTTCGCCACAGGTGCTCACCTTAATCACATGCGACGGATTGCCGTCCGCTAAAACCGCACAACATAAGCAAAAAACTCTCTGTGGAAGAGGCTTATTATTGTGCGCTCAAAATGGAGGTGCTGACAACAAGAAAGGAATCAACAAACTATTCGGGAACTCATTTAGCTTATCTAAGGAGGGTCAAATGGCTTTAAAGCGTGAATACGGAGGCATTCAGCCTTGTATTCGACTGGGAATATTCCGTATTCGTATTCCCTTTATTCACTTCAATATTTCTGGTCCAGAAATCATTACGGGCCTTATGAATGCTTGTACGTCATATGGCGCGCTTGCTGTTCTAATTTCTACGTTGGGCTTAGATCCCAATACTGCCTACGCACTTGTTATTTTTGAAACCGCTTGCTACACACTGAGTTGGTTCTTAGGCGAACCTGGTGTTTGCGGTTGGATTACGGCGGCGATGGCGGTAATTGTGCTTTACCTGGAAACTCTTCCAGAAGGCGTAATAAGATTCCAAGCACTTACTGCTATTCAGTTAGAGCTCGGAATACTATTCATAGTATTAGGTGCTACAGGGTTATCCAAAAAGCTCAACATGATTTTGCCACCCGCTCTGAAAGGCGGCATCGTTTTAGGCGCAGGCATCAATTCCGTTGTTGCTCGTATGTCTGAAGGCGGCGCTCTTGATACTGCAACTATCGCTTGCTTGGGCGGCTTGGTTGTAGTTTGCTTGTTTATGTTCAGCCAGCGCATTCGTGAAAAGATGGCAGAGAACAAGCTTCTTGCTCTTTTTGGCAACTATAGCTTTCTTTGGGGCGTTTTGTTCCTGTTTATCGTCGGCGGACTCTCAGGTGACTTCCAGTACCAATTTTCTGGACAAATTATTGTTATGCCTGACTTTGCTGCGTTATTTGCCCAGGTATCTCCATTCTTTATCGGATTCTGCACCGATCCAACCATTTGGATTGCTGCAATACCTTACGCATTAACCGCATGGATCATTGCCTACGGCGACTTCATCACCCTTCAGCAGTTGTGCATCAACTCTGCTCGTGATGACGAATACATTGAGTTTAACGTAAACCGTACTAACATTGTTTGCGGTATCCGTAACGTTGTTCTTTCTCTGTTCGCTCCTTATCCTGCATTAGCTGGTCCTTTTAGCCCTCCTTATGCTATTGCAACCTTTGCTCGTTATAAGGAATCTGGCCGTGAAGGCATGAATTCCATCTATGACGGCACTGGTACTAACCTAATCTTTACTGTTGTTGGCTTGTTCTTCTACCCACTGTACGAAGTTTCCTTGGCCGCATCTAGCGCATTGCTCGTTGTTATCATGGTTGTTCAGGGCTTCGTTTGTGCACAGATTGCTATCAACCTACTGCGCGACGATATGGATCGTGGTATTGCTGGTATGTCTGCTGGTTTTATCGTTGCTCGTGGTGCCTCTATTGGTCTTCCTGCTTCTATCATTCTTTACTTGCTCCTTTGCAATAACAAAAAAATCCGCATTGACTATGCAACGAGTAAAGAAGAGCTTCGCCGTGAAGAAGAAGAAACTGCTAAACAGCTTGCGGCCTTGGAAGAACGTATGGCTAAAGCAAAAGCCGAACACGGTAGTGAGTAATACTTACGCTGTGATTCAACCTAGGTTTCGAATGCATCTTGCTTAACGAAACCACATAACAATTCGCAGTGTTGTACTCGTAACAACCTGTTGATTCTTTACCTCCGATCCCGCGATTTCCACAGATCGCGGGATCATTTTTTAGCAAATCAAACAAACCAACAGATACATTTGTTTTATTGTTGCTTATCAGGCATGACAGTAAAAATCATCACCACGTTTTTTCCAGGCATTCTGTTGCTCCAATACAACGCCCGAACGCAGTTATCACAAGGCTTTACATATTTTTCAGACGCCCTGTTGCTCCAATACAACAGTAAGCCCAAAAAGGGCTTACCTGGGAATATATAGTGGTTTTGTCACCACAAATTTTCTTAACTAAAAGATCTTTAGCCAGCGAATAGCAAACTGCGAATACGAGCGTCGGCTTAATGATGTAGCCTGTCAGAAAAGTTGATCAGAATAAATTGACCCAAGCTATAAAGAAATTCTTAGTTTGGGTCATTATTATTTGTCGTCAATGCTCTCCTTATAGTAAAGGCTCCCAATTATTTGGGAGCCTTTAGAATAGTTTATTCAATTGTCATTTAGACTTACAGGCGAGACTAAAGCAGCCTGCTATGCTTAATTTAGTGGCGGCTTTCTACTGCCTCATTGAACTGCTGAATATAAAAATCACGAGGTTCCTCAACGCCGAGTCGTACCTTACGACCTGCATTAGCTCGAGCTGCAGCAATCTCTAATGCTGCACTGTTACCCTTGCCAAGCTTGGAAAGCATAGCAAGACCCGCTGCAAGGAATACTACACAAATTGCTGCTACGTACATCATTTGAATCTAACCTCCAAGATTCTTGATCGACTCCCTATGAGCCGAAACTTTTTCAATAAGGCGATAACTGCCTTAATACCAACTATCAAAACGATGCCAGCAAAAACTTTTGTTTAGCCATACATTTGCTAAAACAAAAGGGACTTGCGCACAAGTGCGTAAGTCCCTTCCCAAATGTAATGTAAGCAAACAATTACAAAGCTCTTGTTTTGCATCTGCCAGCTATGCCTTTAATGCTCTGTATCCCCATACAGAAGAGCTATAACCGACTTCACGAATTTATTCTACGAACTAGAATGCAAAATGCAAGGTAAGCAGGCGATTATTTGCCAAACTAAAAGTGAACGGGTTTTGAACGGGTTTTGAACTTGTTCGTTTTGATTTGAACCAGTTCAACACATGTTCATGATTTTCCCTTCACAATTCCTTCATACTCATTAGGCATAAGAAAACCCCGCGAGACGTGCAATCGCGGGGTTTCAAGTAAGTAAATGAATCAGTTCCTAAGGTATGACGCTATAAAGAAACACCGAACTAAAAGCATTTAGTTACTCTTTTAAGGTGCCAGCCTTGAGAGCTTCAAGTCGTGCCTGTAAAGCCGCAAGCTGCCTATCTGTTTCTTCGTCTTCAATGCGCTGCTGCTCTTTATTGTAAGCATAGTCATCACGAATCTTATCGTTATCGCACATAAGCAGATAGAAGATAACGCCAACTACGAAGCCTACGCCGCCGCCACGAGCAAGAACGAAGCCAGCAATCATGCCTGCCATGCCCTTGTCCATCTCGTCGCGAACCAAATCGAAGGCGATAACCGCACATAACCAACCCTGGATACAGAGTACGACTACGAGCAGTGCAGCAGAAGCAGCAAGAGATGCTTCATACAAAGGATAAACAAACAGACCAATTACGGTAAAGATCAAGTTTGTGCCAGAACCATCATAGATGGAATCCATACCCTGACGACCAGACTGCTTATAGCGAGCATAGGTAGCTACGCAGTATGGAGCAGACAGAGGACCTGCAAGAGCTGGATATGGAGCAAAAAGTGCGAGCATCAAGTTACGGATACCGCAAATAACATTAGTACGATTAGGATCGAATTCAATGTATTCGTCATCACGAACAGCCTTAAGACCAAGCTGTTGAACCGTTACGAAGTCACCGTATGCAATAATCCATGCCATTACAGCATAAGGAAGAGCATTGACCCAAACCATTGGATCGGTAGCAAAACCAATAAACAGAGGCGATACAGTAGCAAACAGACCCATAAAGTCAGGAACGCGAATAATTTCGCCAGAGAAGCTGAACTGGAATTCACCAGCAGCGCCACCAAGAACAAGCAACGCGAGAACTGCCCAGAGGAAACTATAGTTACCAAGAATAGCTACAAAGCGATTGGTTTCCATGTACTTGCGAACACGACGCGAGAACATGAGCATGAAGACTACAACCAAACCACCAACGCAGCCAACGGTTACGGTATCAACAGCGCCGCCAGCAACCAGGCGAACATAGATTGCGTTAACACCAGCACCAAGAACGATACCTGCTTTTACGGCAGGTGGGATCATGGTATTGAGTTTCTTCGATAAACCAGTAAAGCCCAAAATGATGAACATGATGGCTAATTCTAATTCAATAGCCGTCAGCATCTGCAATCGAGCAACACCAGGATCGAGCGATTCCAAGAGCACAACAATGATGGACATTGCAGGAGTAATCCAACCACAAATGGAAGGTTCACCAAGCACCCAGTTTAAGGTATACATACCGGTTTCAAACACAACCAGCGCCCATGCAACCTGTGGGTCAAGACCCAAAGTGGAAATCAGAACTGCCAATGCACCGTAAGAAGTACATGCGTTCATCAAGCCGGTTACCACTTCAGGAGGTGAAATCCTAAAGTGGATGAACGGTAAACGAATTCGAAACAAGCCAACCTTCCAACAAGGCTGAATGCCACCGAATTCACGCTTTAGCAAAGCCATTGCTAAGCCCCTCTCTCCTCGCGTGTGACATATGTCACACATTACGATCGGCCATCTTTCGAATTCCTAGGTTCACTAAAAGCTTTTGCACGCCTGCTTTTATTTCACCATTAAGAAAGTCCTTGGAGAGTTTTGATTCACTTTACCTTTACTCAAAAAAATAAAGATCAAGCCAAACGGAAATCCCCTGCACTCCCTTTCTCAAAGATGACCCCTTTTCTGCGGTTTTATTCTTTAAGGCTGTTCTCCCTTTACACAACACTAAAAGATCGTGCAATTTGCACAAAAAACCACAAACCGATTATCGGACACCACTTACACTCTGACTAATTTGCAATGAACATGTTATAAATAGCTAACGCAAATAATATTTCTTAATTAAATAGATTTCTTTATTATTTATAGATATAAGACCTAAATTTCTATAGTAATTCGCATGAATTGAACCGTATGACGTATTAAATTATCTAAAAAGAATCATTTCATTGGTTTTCATAGCCAGTTTCTATAAACTAACCGATTAGCTGGCGCTCTCCACCATATTCTACCGACCATCTTTCTTGACGAACGCGTTCACGTCACGTACCTTTTTTCTTATTACTTTATGTGTGGGAGGGCTTTGGTTTCTTGAAAAAGGACTTAACGGATGGCTTGTCTTTTTCAGGAATACCAATTCTTTTTCACCTAAGACGACAAATCGCACCCATCCATTAATTAGTTAGAAAGGGAGCAGTACGAAATGATCGCCTTGACTACCGCGCAAATCATCTCAATCGTTATTTTCGTCATTGTTATGATCTTGATCATCTCTGAAAAAGTTCATCGCACAACGGCGGCGCTTGCAGGTGCAGTTGCGCTTATTCTCGCTGGTATTGTCACCTTTGATACTGGTGTAAGCCATATCGACTTTGGCACCTTAGGTGTTTTGGTCGGTATGATGATTTTTGTTGCTGTAGTAAAGAATTCAGGCATATTCGAATACTTAGCCATCCGCGCAGCAAAAATCGCAAAAGGCAACCCATGGTTAATTATGGTGTTGTTCTGCTTAATCACTGCTGTATTATCCGCATTCCTGGATAATGTAACAACCGTTTTATTAATTGGTCCTGTTACCTTCACGGTTTGCAAGATGTTAGAAATTAGTCCTGTGCCTTTCTTCATCGCTGAAATCATTGCTTCTAATGTGGGTGGTACCGCAACATTAATTGGCGACCCGCCAAACATCATGATCGGCTCTGCAACGGGTCTTACCTTCTTTGACTTTTTAATGTACGACGGTCCTGCGGTTTTGATTATTCTCGCCGCTGCAATGATTTGCTTCTATTTTATTTATGGCAGAAAGATGGGCGTTGCAGAAGATAAGCAAGCCTCTATCATGACTTTACATGCTCACGAAGCCATCAAAAGCAAGTCTCTTTTCTATAAAAGTGTAGTTATGACTGTTATTACTGCGGTTGCTTTTGTTCTTCATGGAGCCGTCCACATTGAACCAAGTGTTGTGGCTTTAGCGGCGGCAGCCATTATGCTTATCTTAAGCCGTGTCGAAGTAGAAGAAGTTCTTATGGATGTTGAATGGTCTACAATCGGTTTCTTCGCTGGACTGTTCGTAGTCGTTGGTGGTTTAGCCGAAACGGGCGTTATCGAAATGCTCGCAAATGCTCTGATCGATGCTACCGGTGGCGACTTATTCCTTACCATTATTATTATGGTTTGGGCATCGGCTATTATCTCGTCTTTCTTGGACAATATCCCGCTAGTTGCAACTCTTATTCCGATTGTGCAGACTATGGAAGCTGCGGGCCTAGACGTAATGCCCTATTGGTGGGCAATTTCGCTAGGTGCTTGCATCGGTGGTATTGGCACTTTGATAGGCGCTTCGGCAAACGTTGTATTAGCTGGTATTTCTGGTAAATACGGCTATCCTATTACTTTTATGGAATACACTAAAATTGGCTTCCCATTGATGATTCTGTTCACTGCTATTGCATGCATTTATTTAGTAGTTCGCTTCTGTGTATTAGGATGGATGTAGCTAGATTATCCGACACCTTGATCGATAAGTCAGGTATTTGATCAACAAGGCAGCACTATTAAACAGTAATGCCGCAAATTCCAAAAGGTTACATAGATACCTTGTCGAGCATAAAAACCTTATTCAAGCGCCTATTCTGAAAAAGAATAGGCGCTTTCTTATTGAATATTAAGTCTATGGTCTGGACATTTTTCTTTAGTTTTTTGGCTCACAAGCTGCATTTCATATTGAGCAGCAATCTAAAACAAAACAACAACAGCAAGCGATCAAGGAACAACAAAGGCAGCGATAGTAGACATTTCGATTGCGACAAAGACAATGCGAATGCTATCAATTCTTTAATGCATCCCAAGCATCCAATACATAACGTATTCCTATATATTAAATGAAGCGCAATGCACTAAACGTATCTCCATATGTTGATATGGACCATTGTATAGGACATATATCCCTATGCATCAGACGTAACACTGTACAGATGTTACGCAATAAATTTACTGCAACGTAAAGATAAGAACATTTTGGCCAAAAGAACCCCATTGTAGGCATATCAACCTAGCTAAAGCAAAAGAGATGGCCCCTGCATACAACAACAGAAGCCATTAATGTGCCAACCAAATTATCCAGCAAAGTCGCAACTTTTATGCGCTATCCGCGAAACTCAACACGAATCATCGATAAATCACTCATGCAACTATCAGATGGATCCGTTAACTGCTATCTACGTGTAATATTGTTTACAATTCACAGGCAGAAGATGAATCTATTGTGCAATCCACCTACATATCTTTTATGGATTCGTAGACAAATGCATCAACTATGACTTAGATGCAAATTGTATGCAACGCTCACACAAATAAGCCAATAGCAATTTTAATACCAACAAAAGCTACAATGTTACTCTACAACCTCAACAAGAGTGATCTCAAAGTTCAGGTCCTTGCCAGCCATCTCGTGGTTTAAGTCGAACGTAACATGCTCTTTGGTCACCTCTACCACCTTAGCAGGCAACGGCTGACCACCTGGTCCCTGAAGATACACTGTCTGACCAACAGGAAGCTCATCTGCACCAGGAACATTTGCGGTTGGGATAGTCTGAACCAACTCAGGGTTATGCTCGCCATAAGCCTCAGAAGCTGAAAGGTGAACCTTCTTCGTTTCTCCCACTTCCATAGTGTTTACTGCATTGTCAAAACCTGGGATCATCTGACCAGCCATGCAAACGAATTCTAACGGCTCGCCACGATCAACCGATGAATCGAATACGGTACCATCATCAAATGTGCCAATATAGTGAGCCCGTACACGCTTTCCTTCGTTATTCATCTTGTTCCTTTCTGAATTTAATAGCTTTGGTTAGTGTAGCGGCTAAGATACTATCCCCTACTTAAAACTTGGCAAAGTCACAGCAACAGCACAGCATTGGTTTTGTTTGGTTATCTTATTCTGTCGCTGTTATTCCGCTGCTCACCCGATTAAAGTCGTGGCTTGCATACCCAAACATATCGTAATTACAAACAAAGAAAACTTCACTTTAGAAATCAAAGTTATATATCCAGCCACAAATAATTAGAGAACAAAATAAAACTCCCACTTCAAACGAGAAGCGGGAGTTTTTAAGTTTTGCCAATTGCTACGTCTACATGAAAATCATCATCTACTCAACCATTCTGCGGTCATAGTTAGAGACACCGTGTAGTCATATTTATTACCTATTAAAAGGGTTATATATTCATGCCCGTTTATACAAATACGCAAAAACGAAGCACTAAGTATACGCAGCTGATAGCGGTGAATACCAGCATCATCGGGAACGCAAGTTTAGTGTATTCCATGAAGCTAATTGGATAACCATAGCTCTTGGACATACCAGAAAGAACAACGTTTGCCGAAGCGCCAATCTGAGTACCAATACCACCGATGCAAGCACCTAACGAAATCGCCCACCAGTACGGCATAACATCAACGCCGGTATTACCAATTGCCAAAATGATAGGAATAAGGGTAGCTACCATCGGGATATTGTCCAAGAAAGACGAGATAATAGCCGATGCCCAAACCAGTACGATAATAGTGATCATAACATCGCCACCAGTGATATCGATCAAGCCATTTGCCAGCATATCGATAACACCAGTTTCAACCATACCACCAACAACAATAAACAAACCGGCAAAGAAGCCGATAGTTGCCCATTCAACGTCCAGTAATACCTTTTCAATTTCAGCACCACTAATAATGAGCATGATAGCTGCTGCAGTCAGAGCAACAACACTCGGCTCAACGCCAACTGCACTATGAAAAACAAATGCAAGAGCAACAATAAGTGTCATTGCAACACTCTGATGAAACAGGCGCTTATTTGTAATTGCCTCATGTGCGTGCAAATGCATGATAGATTCCATTTCATCAGCCGTTGCAGACATCTTCTTACCATACAGCACATAGAACATAGCAATGGCGGCAACCATAATGACAATAACTGCAGGACCGTTGTATACAATAAAATCAAGCATCGACAAACCAGCCTGCATACCAATCATGATGTTTGGCGGGTCACCAATCAAGGTTGCAGTACCACCAATGTTAGAAGCCATTATTTCAACAATAAAGTATGGAACTGGACTTAGCTTCAACATCTTGCATACGGTAAAAGTTACAGGACCAACCAGTAAAACGGTGGTTACATTGTCTAAAAACGCAGATAATACCGCCGTGATAATACAGAACAGAACCATAATAGTCCAAGGATTGCCCTTAGCTATTTTTGCTGTTCTGATAGCGATGTATTCAAAAATACCCGATTGTTTAACCACAGCCACAAAGATCATCATGCCAACCAAAACACCGAGCGTGCCGAAGTCGATGTGCTCCATACCAACATCGAATGTAACGATGCCTGTCAAAATAAGCACAACGGCACCCGCAAGCGCAGCCGTGGTACGATGGATCTTTTCTGAGATGATCAATGCGAATACTACAATAAAGATCACGATAGATATGATCTGCGGCGTAGTAAATTCCGGCATGCACATCCCTCCTATCCAACAAATACTTTCTTCATGCAGATAAGACGCCCTGCCCTTTCACATGAAACTCTCCTGAATTTAGCCCAAAAGAAAAGAAGGCGTACTGCCTC
>OLPV01002922.1_pt1 | contig 10704 bp, 9 predicted proteins | sample 1671961 | NCBI WGS metagenome assembly OLPV01 (sample SAMEA3136630, study PRJEB25190) | human gut metagenome | biome: human gut; feature: human-associated habitat; material: faeces | place: Austria | collected 2013
GAGCCGTCGTCCACGAGGATCACCTCATAGTCGTCTATCGTCTGCGACAGCAGCGAATCGACGCATTCGCCGAGATATTCCTCCACCTTGTATACCGGCACGATTATGCTCAGCTTCATATCCACTCACCCCTCCAGCTTGTGATCCTGCTGCCGGGGTTCACCGCCGTCTGATAGTGTATCAGTCCGAGGACAAGTGCAAGGTATATCGAGACGTTCGGACGCCTTAGCACCGCGCCGGAATACTGCGCAAGCCCTATCAGGAGCGCAAAGGTGACGAGCAGGATAAAGTTATCCGCCGTGAAAGAGCCCTTGAAATCCCTGCACAGCCGCCTGATTATCAGGTACACGAAGTACAGTATGAACGCCGCGTAGGCTGCAAAGCCGACATAGCCGTAATAGTACCGGATCGCGGGCCAATCGTTTTCAAGATCCATCCCGCCGGTGAGCCAGATATCTGAAACGTCGATGCCGAAGAGCTTTGTCAGCGTGTCACTATGATCCCACATCAGGGAGGCATAGGCGTTCTTTATCGTGCGCGTGTCGATAAGCGTTGCGGCGTCGGTCGTGAGATCGTACTTGAGCATGATCTCGTCTATGTCGAAGCGCTCGAACATGTTCGGTGTGATGATCCACAGACACTTCCAGTAGTAATCCTCAAGCGCGGTGTGTATCTCCGGGTTCGAGAGTTTTTCCTCATTACTCATGGAATCCAGATCGTAGCCGAGCGCGCCGAGTTCATCATTAAAATCATCCTGCGTAAGCTCGGCGAAGTCGCTCTGGGTCTGCTTTATCTTATATTTCGGCGTAAGCGGGTATGCAGCCGCCGACGCGATCGCGACCGCGACCAGAGCTATCACCGCAAGCCGGTTGAGATTGCAGCCGCGTATTTTCTTCTCAAGCAGAAGGAACACGGCAAAGCCGATGAAGATCACGAAGATCGACATATAGCAGGTCATCGTGCCGTTTGCGATGAGCACGACCGCCGCGATAACGGGGACGGCAATGTTAACAAATGGCTTGTCGGACTTCACGGCACAGAATATCGAAAACGCCGCCAGCGTGACAAGGATGATGCTGTTCGCGCAGCGGTTATCGTCGATGACCCAGCCGCTCACGCCGAGCCCCTCGCCGTAGGTGCAGTTCGCCGTGCCGGTCAGCACTGACAGGCCGAGTGCCGCGGCGGTGATGCCGGCAGCAAAGAACAGTCCCCAATATGCCTGGTTTCTCGTCTGGTCGTTCTTGATGCTGTACATGAAGCAGACGGCGAGTATCGGCATCTGAGCGACCTTTGCGGTATATGAAATGTCAAAGCCGAGGCTCACGGGGCCGGTGCGGATGGTGTTCGCGATGTGCAGCGCGCAGACAAGGCCGATCCCGAGCATCCAGAATATAAAGCTCTTCCTCTCGCTGCCGCGCAGAGTAAAGAGCAGATACAGCGGCAGGCATACCATGATGATAAGCCGCACATATCCTGCCAGCGTGCCGTCAGGGTTCTTAGTCCAGAATGCGATTATATCAAGCAACGGCTGCATCACAATCAGCGCCATCAGCCAGTGGTTGCGCACGAACGCGGTGCGGGCGTTATTATTTATGCTGTTGTTCATTCTATCACCTCATACCACTTTTCCGCGACCTTCTCTTCCGAGAATTCTCTGATCGCCGCCGTCGCGTTTGCCGACATTTTTTCTCTCAGCTCTGGGTTATCCATAAGCTCGCAGAGCTTATCCTCATACTGCCGCCGCTCACCCTCCGGTACGAGCACACCGTCCTCGCCGTCGTGCACGACCGCTCCGGGGCCGACGCGGACATCATAGGCGATCACAGGCAGGCCACAGCTCTGCGCCTCCATGAGCACGAATGGGAAGCCCTCTGAACGTGAGCTCATGGCAAATATCGACGCTGAGAGCATTTCGCGTTCTACCTCGTCCCCGTTCTTTCTGCCGGTGAGCATGATGTAATCTCCCGCTCCGAGCTTTGTTATCTGCTCTTCAAGCTTTGCCCTGTCTTCGCCTTCGCCGAGTATGCGCAGCTTCCATTCCGGTTCGCGCTCATGGATATGCGCAAACTGCTCGATAAGCAGGTCAAAGCGCTTGACCTCGGTGAGTCTGCCCGCGGCGAGCACCGTCTTCTCTCTGACCGCAGCGCTGACATTTTCCGGGAAACAGGTAAGGAAGTTCGGGATATACACGACCTCGGTATGCCCGTTATAGCCGCGCATCAGCTCCTGCGCTTCTTCGGTGAGCTTCGGGGTGAGCATCGCAAGGTAATCTATATTCCTATAGCCGTATCTGAAGCCGCGCACATATTTGCGCTTGAAGTCATGGTCATGGTGCAGCTGGGCGATCTTTATAACGCCCGCGCTGCCGTATTTTGAAAGCTTCAGGTTATCCTCATGCCGGGTGCAGATGAGCACACCATCCCTGACGGCCTTGATTGTTCTGATGACTGCAAGCTTTTTCCCGATAAGTATCCTGACGCTGCGGAAGCTCTCTTTTATAAACTGCACGACGGCAAATTTCCTCGCCGCGGCTTTCCACTCCTCGCGGTTCGGCGTGTCATGCAGCAGGTATTGCAAGCGCACCCTATCGTCAAGCGGAACGGACGGCGAGCCGGGCATTTTATACACACTGTATAGATACACATCATAGCGCTCGGCAAAGAGATTGGCCATGCTGATGATTGCTTTCTCCACGCCGCCCAAGCCGAGGTGCAGCGCAATGATGCTCACGCGCTTTTTCTGTGTCTCCGGTTCGGGTGCGTCCGTGTGCTCCGCCAGAGCCTTTATGCCGTTTATGATCTCGGTATTGTATTCATGCAGGTCGTCCCGGTGCTTCGGCTCTTTCTGGGCGTGGACTATTGCGTCGACAATATCCTCGCGTCCCTCAAGACCTTTACTGTATATCTCAAGGTTCTTCGTACAGTAGAGCGGGAGGCCTACCGCGCGCGCCTCCATGATGTTCAGCGGCTGCCCCTCGTAGCGGGAGGTAGAGACGAATGCGTCCATCTTGTCCATGTACACAAAGGGATTTGCGCGCTGCCCTAAAAACGTCACCTTATCGGTAAGGCCGAGACTGTCGCGCATATATTCAAGCGACAGCCGCTTGTCGCCGTCGCCGATGATATACAGGTGCAGATCGTTGCGGTACTTAGATGCCTCGCAGAAGTCGCTCAGCATGATGTCATAGCCCTTTTGATGGCACAGCCGCCCGATGGCGACGAAGTTCATCTTGCTGCCGTCGACCTCGAAATCGGTCTCTTCCTCCGCTTTCTGGTATATCTCGTTTGTGTCGATAACGTTCTGGATAACGTTGAATGGCTTGTCGTATACACCGCTGCACTCCTTGAACGGCCTGATGACGCCCTCCGAGACGCCGACAAATTCATCATAATACTTGAACTTATCCTTGAAGTTCGACCAGAGCACGCGGTACTTCCACTCGTTCTGGAGCTTCACGCTGACGTTGTTGTGGATCCACATGACGCGGCGCTTTGCCGGTACGGTGAGTGCGCCGAGCGCACAGGAAAACTGATAGGAGTTGAAGTCTATCGCAAGGTCATATTCCTCGCAGTCGGAGAAATCCAGATGCACAAGCTTCTTCGCCGTGTCAAAGGGCATGAAGGAATATATCCGCGGTATATGCGGGAGGTACTTAATGGTGAGCTGCTCCGGAAAATCGACGTGCCAGAAGCTCTTTCTGTCGGAAAGGTATAGATCGACCTGATAGCCCTCATAGTCGAAGTTCCTCAGGAGGTTCATTATTGATTTCTGAATACCGCCGACATCCAGATTATCCTGAAAAAAAGCGATCCTCTTCATGTGCCGAATCCTCTCGTCCGCCGTTTCCGGCGGCAATGTTTACTGTTGGTTTATTTTATCTCAAAACCGGCGATATGTAAAGCGCGAAGACATGCAAAAAAGCAGCCTCCAGCGGAAGCTGCTTTTTTGTGTGTGATAAGTCTCAGATGCGCTCCTTGACCTTTGCCTTCTTGCCGACGCGATCGCGCAGGTAGTAAAGCTTTGCTCTGCGGACCTTGCCCTTGCGGACGGTGGTGACAGAGACGATGGAGGGAGAGTGAACGGGGAAGACCTTCTCGCAGCCTACACCGTAGGAGATGCGGCGGACGGTGATGGTCTCGTTGATGCCGCCATGCTTCTTGGCAATGATGGTGCCTTCAAAAGCCTGGTTGCGCTCACGGCTGCCTTCTTTTACGCGGACTGTGATACGGACGGTATCGCCGACGTTGAGCTCGGGCAGCTCGGGCTTCATGTACTGTTCGCTGAGAATTTTGATCAGATCCATAGTCTAATCCTTCCTTTACTTAAGACGTTCGTGCCGGAGGGCTCCCTTTTGGCCTCGGCAGAGGACCGTTTGATAGCCTGCGATGCACACAAGCCATGATATGTTACCATAAGATACTTGAAAATGCAAGCATTTTTATCTGAATGGCTCCATGTTTTCGTCAAATATCTCAAGGCGCTTGAATTTCGCAAAATCGGACGCAATATCGGGAGCAAGCTGGCGCAGAGCGTCAGCTATAAGCTCCGGATTGAGCGTGGGTTCCTGAGCGGATATGACCGCCTGCATCCGCACGTCGCTGTCAAGCCGCTCAAAGCTTATCTCCTTTATCGCCGGGCGGATATTACTCTCACCCACTCCGCGCTTTGTTTTTTTAGTTATAACGATGCTGTCGGCAGAGTAAAACTCATTGAGCCTTTCGGCCATTGCTGCCGCATCACGATCGTCATACTCGAAAATGCCAGAAACGCACAGCCATTTGATTTCCTTGACCTTGCGCTCCGGCTCATACACCTCGAGGACCTCTATGCCCTCGGGCATTTGAGTTGAAAGTCTGCTTTTTATCTCGTCGCAGGGCATATCCTCGAGCATTTTGAAATCCATGATCTCACACACGCTCTCGCAGCCGACAGACAGCGGAAGCGCGATAGATATATTTGGATGGGGGTTAAAGCCCTCGGAGTATTTGAGCCTGCATTCGGCGCGCAGAAATGCGCGAGTTATCGTGCGCATGAGGTCGAGGTGCGAAATATAAACCGCGCGGCCGGTTTTGGAAAAACGCATTCTGTATTTATCCATCGCATTTTCCTCCCTTCAGGAGCTTTGCCGCTCCGCAGGCCGAGCACTGCTTGCGGCAGTCCGGCGAAAGCTCTGACTTGTACGCCTGCTCGCGCTCGTGCCACAAATGTGCTCTGCGCACACCGACATCAACATTATCCCAGGGCATGACCTCATCCTTATCGCGCAGACGGTGGGCATAGAAAGTCGGATCCACTCCGGCATCGTCAAAGGCCTTCATCCAGCGATCAAACGAGAAGTAGTCGCTCCACGCTTCAAGCCTGCCGCCGGCGCGCCATACGTTTTCTATAACGTTCCCTATACGCCTGTCGCCGCGCGAAAGCGTGGCTTCGATATAGCTTGTCTGCGGATCGTGCCAGTTATAAACGACGTTTTTGGCTTTAATATTATCGCGCAGGAGGTGCACCTTTCGGATATATTCCTCCATCGTCACCTGCTGCTCCCACTGGAACGGGCTGTGCGGCTTCGGGACAAAGCAGGAGGTGGAAACCGTTATGCGCACTCCCCTGTTTTTATTCTTTGCATACAGACGCCATGTGTGCAGCACCTGATTTGCAAGCTCCGCTATGCCGAGGATATCCTCATCCGTTTCGGTCGGAAGGCCAAGCATGAAATAGAGCTTGATCGTGTTCCAGCCGCCCTCGAACGCAAGGCGGCATGTGTGCAGCAGATCTTCCTCGGTGACGTTTTTGTTTATAGCGTCGCGCAGGCGCTGGCTTCCGGCCTCGGGCGCGAACGTCAGGCCGCTTTTGCGCGTTTTCTGTATGCGGTGCATAATGTCCATGGAGAAGTTGTCCGCTCGCAGCGACGGCAGCGAAAGGCCGATGCTGCGCGGCTCGCAGTAGCCGAGAAGCTCGTCGCACAGCTCCGACAGGCAGCGATAGTCGCTGGAGCTGAGCGAGAGCAGCGTTATATCCTGGCAGCCGGTGTTTTTAAGCAGTGCCTTTCCCTGCTCTGCCAAAAGCTCGGGCGATTTGGCTCTTATGGGTCTGTAAACATGTCCGGCCTGGCAGAAGCGACAGCCGCGAACGCAGCCGCGGAACAGCTCGAGGTTCACTCTGTCGTGAACGACCTCGGTTGACGGCACTATCGGCGAGAGCGGAAAATGAACCGAATTCATATCCGCAATTATGCGCTTTGTTACCTTTTCGGGCGCGCCGGGATGCACATCAAAGTGATTTATCGTGCAGTCGTCATTATAAACGGGCTTATAAAACGACGGAACATATACGCCGCCGATCCGAGACGCCTTCTCCAAAAAATCTTGCTTTGACCAGCCCTCGGCCTTTGCAGTGCGCAGGAGCGCGAGAAGCTCGTTATTCATCTCCTCGCCCTCGCCGAGCAGGAAGATGTCGATAAAATCGGCCATAGGCTCAGGGTTTAAAGCCGCCGTACCTCCGGCTATGACAAGCGGCAGCAGAGTTTTCCTGTCGGCGCTGTGGATCGGTATGCCGGCCATATCCATCATATCGAGCACGGTCGAATACGCCATCTCATAGCCTATCGAGAAAGCCAGCACATCATGCTCGGATATCGGGTCTCCGCTTTCAAGCGCGTACAAAGCAACGCCGTTTTGCTTCATCTGCTCGTACATATCGCCCCACGGAGCATAGACGCGCTCGCACCAGACATACGGCAGCTCGTTCATCGTAGAATAAAGTATGCCCATACCGAGGTTTGACATGCCTATCTCATATGTATCGGGAAAGCAGAACGCCAGCCGCAGCTCGACCTCGTCCTTGTTTTTGATTATCTGATTATACTCGCCGCCGGTATATCTCGCAGGCTTCTGCACCTTAGGCAATATTCGTTCAAGTCGTTTATCCATATTATCTCCATTATAATTATCTGTATATCTGTTTGATTTTACATCATACGCGTGATTTTTACAATAGTTTGGCGGCTCAAATTTGTGCAATCAAAATACACACCGACGCCGCAAGAAATGCTGCGCCAGCTTGTGTATTGTGCGAGTATATGCCGATCAAAGCGAGCACAAGAGCTGTTATTATGCTCATGCATTGCATAATTCGTTCTGCTATTTTAGCTTCGGTAAAGCGCTGGATAATAATCAGCAACGCTCTTCCTCCGTCAAGAGGCAGCGCCGGAAGCATATTGTAAACCGTCAAGACAAGGCTTATACCAGCAGTATATAGAAGAAATCCATTCGTCGTCAAATTGCCAAGCATTGATGAAACAAGTGCAAGCGCAAGGCCTGCCGCAGGACCTGCGAGAAGTATTATGACTTCACATGCCGATGAATATGCTCCAAAGCCGGACATACACAGTCCGGAATAATCAAATCTAAGAGTTTTCACCTTGCCGCCGAAGATGCTTATGGCCGCCGCATGCCCCGCTTCGTGGACAGAAACGGCCGTTATTATCGCTGCAAGGTTCTTAAATCCACCGAAAAAATAAATAAGCGCAAGCACAAGTATTGCGCCAGGGCTTAGAGAAAAGCGGTTCATATATAAAATTCCGGGTTAAGGTAAACATCGTCTTTCTCAAGCTCAAAATGCAGGTGCGGACCCGTTGCGGCTCCGGTTGAACCAACGAGCGCTATCACATCACCTTTCTTTACCTCGCCGCAATTCATGCAGATTGCACTGCAATGCGCATACAGCGTTCGGTAGCCGTCCGGGTGGTCGATCATAACATACTTGCCGAACGAATCCGAGTCGCCCTGTGCCACTATCATTCCGTCGGCAAATGCTGTTATGGGTGTTCCCGTATCTGCGGCCAGGTCGGTGCCGTAGTGGTATTTCACCTCGTTTTTTATCGGGTGCATGCGATAGCCAAAGCCCGATGAGGTCACTCCGGCAACGGGGCTTGTGTACTCAAACGGAAGCTCAGGCCGCTCATAGCTGACCGTTTCGGGCACGGTGTAGTCCGAATATGCCGATTGCGCTTCCATAAATGCGGCGACCGCAGGATGCACCGTCGGTTCGGGTGTAGGTGCAGCTGTCGGCTCCGGCGTCGGAGTAGGTGCCGGAGTCGGAGCATGGCTTGGTGTCGGTTCTGCCGAGTTCACTGCAGAAACAGGTTCAATCTGAATGTTTTTCTCAAATCGGTCAATGAATGTTTCAATAATATCTCCGTCTGCAAGGCTCTTGCCTAACTCTATGACGGCCTCAGTCTGCTCCTGTTCCATATTTATCGCCTTACTTATCCCGTCGGATACACGCTCGGCCAGAGCCGGAGACGTGAATCTGAGAGCAGTTAGTGCAATAAATATTGCGGCACATATGTAAAATTGCTTTATATTCATGCTTTTCACCTCGGATAAGCATATGCAGGCAAGTTATGATAAATTATTCTTGACAAGTCAAGCTTGACTTATTATAATATAAAAGCTGTTTCGGGGTGTAGCGCAGTTGGTAGCGCGCTTGGTTCGGGACCAAGAGGCCGGGAGTTCAAGTCTCCCCACTCCGACCAGATAAGTCCGATGGTTTTTATACACGACCATCGGACTTTTTATTTAAAATAAACACAACAATCTGATACAATCAATTCGACAAACCGGAAGTTAACGGAGGTGTTGAGCGTGAAAAAGATGCTTGCTTTTTCGATAAGTATTCTATGTGTTATTTTGCTTGTGGGATGTGGGTCAAACGCAGGGAGTAATACAAGCACCGATAAGCCCTACGCCGGTGCACCCAAAATTGTATTAAACGGACAGGATTATTTCGCCGACGAAGCGGTAATTGTAAGCGAGCTTCCGGACGGATATTCTTACGCAGGCGAATTAACCGGCCAAGAAAAAGAATTTGCTTATATTAACGGAGAAAAGTACTATATTCCCACCGGAACGGAGTCTATAGAGGATTTCTACGTTTATCAGGAGTGCGGAACACCTGTAAGCAAACAAGAAATAGACAATACTAAGCCTCAATGGGCTTATGTTAAATGGAGCTTAGGTCAATAACAGCTTCCGGGTTACAAACATATAAGTATGGTTTCACTTCCACCGCTATGGTTTCATTTTCGGGTGAAACCAAATGAAGCCATTTGAAACTGTATCATTTTTATCAATTGTTACCATATCGAAAATTCCGCAGTCCTTTGAAGTGACTGCGGGATTTTTATATATTCAGGGGCTTGACTTTTGAATTTTTCTGTTGTAAACTGTATCTGTCAGTCAGGCTGACACATGCATAGGGAGGGACAGCATTTGCCGCACGAGGAGCTGAGAGAAAAAAACATCAGGCTCGTAATCGAGAACGCCCTTGATAGTTTTTTGGAAAACGGAATAGAAAAAACCAAGGTAGCCGACGTTGCGCGCCGCTCCGGACTCACGGAGCGCTCGGTTTTTCGGTATTTTGAAACCAAGGCCGACCTCGTTTTGGCTGCGTCGCTGCTGTATTGGAACAGGATACTTGCGCTTATCGACCGTATGTCGCATGAAAATTCCGACGGCGGCACGACCGGACTTGAGGACGCGGCAAACGTGCTCGTGTGCTACTCAATGCTGTATCACCTCGACCCCAAGGGTATGCGCTTCACGCTCGACGCAGAGCTGACCCTGCAGGCAGCAGGCAGGCTGCACGAGATAAAAAACCAGCCGCCCGAGCCGTTTGAGACCTCTAGAGGCCCCATGGCGAAGGCTATCCGCAAGGGTCTTGCCGACGGCTCGATAAGCCCCGAGGTGGACGTTAAGGAGATATACTACAACTCCTACGACGCAATTCTGGGAATAATGCAGCGCCTTTCCATCGGCGGCAGCCCCAGCGCGAGAGAGCTTGATTACGACAGCAGAATGCTCCATCTCAGCGAAATGTTCGTTAAAGCGCTCAGCGGAAAATAACAAGCGAATTTCACATCCCGAGAAATCGGGATGTGTGTATGCCCGCTTTTGTCAGTTTTGCTGACACAAACGGGTAAATATAAAAATCACACAGGGAGAAGAGCCGCAATGAAAGAACTGAAGCATTTGATTTACTTTGAGAGCCTGCTGGAGGACACGAACAACGAGCTTGTCCGTAAGGCAGAGTCGGAGGGGGACTTGGCGCTCGGTTACACCTGCTTTCACGCGCCGGAGGTGCTCATGAACTTGGGCAATTGCTTCTCCGTCCGGCTTCGTGCACCGCACACCAATTCCATGGAGCTTGCAACCTATTACATGGCCAACAACAGCTGCGAGTTCGCCCGTGCGCTTTTGGAGCGCGCGCTTGAGGGCAACTACTCATTTCTCCACGCCATGATAGGCGTTGACGTCTGCGAGGCGAATAACCGCGCCATCGAGAATATGGAGATTATGCACATGCAGGGCGAGGACAAGGACAAGTTCTTCTACTGCAATCTGGACATTCCCTATTCCGACGACGAGGACTGCGTCGAGCACATCCGCGAGCAGGTCTCCAGAAAGATTTTGAAGCCCCTGCGCGAAAACTACGGCATCGACACCTCGGACGACGCCATCCGCGCCGCCGTGAGTGAGCACAACGAGGTCTGCCGCATCCTCACCGAGATAGGCGAGCTGCGCAAGCTGGATATCCCGCCCATCACCGGCTATGAGTACGCCGTTTTGGTTTTGGTCAGCTACACCTGCCCCAAGAGACTCATCCTCCCCTACCTGCACGAGACGCTTGAGGAGATAAGAAGCCGCA
>OLPV01002925.1_pt1 | contig 10700 bp, 14 predicted proteins | sample 1671961 | NCBI WGS metagenome assembly OLPV01 (sample SAMEA3136630, study PRJEB25190) | human gut metagenome | biome: human gut; feature: human-associated habitat; material: faeces | place: Austria | collected 2013
CCGACGGCCTGCCGGATCTGCGGTACCGTTGCGTGGGGCAGGCAGGCGGTGTGCACCGCCCGGTGCAAAAAGTCTCCGGTCCAGCCGGCCTGCTGCAGCGCACAGCCCAGATGTTCGCCGATGCCGCCGATGGCAACACATTCTTCGGCAAACAGCACGATTTTATAATTTGACAGTGCATCGATAAAATTCGATGTAAAGGGAAATAGCTTTACAAGCTTCACTACATCGCATTTGATGCGCTGCATCGTCAGTTTTTCTGCCGCCTGCAAAATCTCTTCCACTTCGTCTGCATAGCTGACCAGAACGACCTCTGCGCCCGGCGTTTTCTTCAAAATGTCGTATTCCGCGCCGGTACAGCCATACTGTGCCAGCACAGCGCTCTGCCCGCCGCGGGGATACCGGATGGCACGCGGCCCCTGCATTTTCGGGTCCAGCAGCTGATGCAGCCAGTAGTTCAATTCGGCATAATTGGACGGTGCGTACAGCGGGATCTGCAGCTGGCTGAGGAAGGCGGGGTCATAGATGCCCTGGTGGGTCTCCCCGTCCGCCGGCACAAAGCCTGCACGGTCAATGGCAAAGACCACGTTCTCTTTCAGCAGGTTCACATCATGGACGATCTGATCATAGGAGCGCTGCAGAAAGGTAGAGTAAATGCACACCACCGGCAGCATTCCCTGGCTGGCCAGTCCGGCGGCAAAGGTCACCGCGTGCTGTTCGGCCATGCCGACATCGAAGAAGCGCTCCGGGTGGCTGTGGGAAAAGAACTGCAGTCCGGTGCCGTATTTCATCGCGGCTGTAATGGCGCAGATCCTGGGATCCTGTGCCCCTTCGGCATCCAGCGCCTGCCCGAAGACCGTCGAGAAGGACTCCTTCGGCGCCACCTCCGGATCGGGCATCCCGTCCGGGTCAAACGCCGAGACCCCATGGTAACTGCCGGGATTCATCTCAGCCGGCTGATACCCTTTCCCCTTTTTGGTCACCACATGAAGGAAGTGCGGCCCGGGCCGCTGGGTGATCGTCCGCAGGGTGCGTTCCAGCTCTTCCACATTGTGGCCGTCCACAGGGCCGATGTACTGAAATCCCATATCCTCAAACATGGTCGAATGGTACATGGCACGCCGGATCAGGGTCTTTCCTTCCGTAAGAAAGTCTTTCATTGGCTTTCCTACGACCGGCACATGATCCAGAAAGCTCCGCACATTGTCCTTGGCATCAAAGTAGGCAGTCGTGGTGCGCAGATGGGTCAGATACCGGGCGAGTGCCCCTACATTTTTCGAGATGGACATCTTGTTGTCATTCAGGATCACCAGCAGGTTGTCCAGCTCGTCAATGTTGTTCATGCCCTCGTAGACCATGCCGCCCGTAAAAGCGCCGTCGCCGATCACTGCGGCCACCAGCCCGGATTCGTGGTTCAGCTTTTTCGCCCAGGCCATTCCGATGGCCAGCGAGAGCGCGGTATTGCCGTGCCCTGCAATGAAGGCATCGTGCACACTTTCGGTCGGGTTCGGAAAGCCGGACAGACCATCCAGCTGCCGGAGCTTCTCGAAGCCCTTGCGGCGTCCGGTCAGGATCTTGTGGGTATAGCACTGATGCCCCACATCAAAAACGATCTTGTCCCGCGGGGTCTCCAGCACCCGGTGCAGCGCAACGGTCAGCTCGACCGTGCCGAGGTTGGAGGCAAGATGTCCGCCCGTCCTTGAAATATTCCGCAGAAGAAACTGCCGGATCTCCGCGCAGAGCTGCACCACCTGCGCGGAAGTGAGTTTTTTCAGATCGCTGGGTTGATCGATGTTGTCCAGTAGCCACGAGTTCATAACGTCACACGTCCTTTTGCGGCCTGTGGGCAGCCGCGTTGCTTGATTTGACCTGTGTCCGGTCATCCGATGGGGAACAGAAAGCCCACAGCAGCACCGACCAGTACGCCGGCCACGACCTGCAGCGGCGTATGGCCGACCATCTCTTTCAGATGCATATTCTGCAGGAACGGAGCATTTTTCTCGCTGACATCGATCCACTGTGCGATCATCTGGTTCAGCACCTTGGCCTGCTCGCCGGTCTCGTGCCGGACGCCCATGGCATCGTGCATGGTGATGATGGCGACCACACACGCCACCGCAAAAATGGCCGAGTGGACGCCTTCACACCGGCCGGTGGCAATGGCCATGGCGCACACGGTCGCACTGTGTGCACTGGGCATTCCGCCGTCGCCCCACATCCGTTCCAGCTGGAATTTGCCCAGAAGAATGAAATTGATGATGGTTTTCAGTACCTGTGCCACAAACCAGCTCAGAAGCGAAATGGTCAGGATCTGATTGAAGGAAAAAATCGCATGAATCAACTGCATCGTTGGTCCCCTTTTTCATTCGTTTTAATTTTTACGGGTCAGAAGCTGCTGTGCCATGGCCTGCAGAAACGCCGCTTTTTCGCCGAAATGCATCTGCAGGGCGCGGCAGGTCTCTTCGTTGATCTTCCGTGCCAGCTCCATGGCTTCCTGCACGCCGTACAGGGTCACAAAGGTTGTTTTGCCGTTTTCAGCATCGCTGCCAATGGGCTTGCCCAGCTGCTCCGGCGTGCTGGTCACATCCAGCACATCGTCCACGATCTGGAACACAAGCCCCAGCCCATAGGCGTAGGCCTCCAGCGCCTCGCACTGCCGGGGGTCAGCGTCTGCTGCAGCCGCGCCCATCTGCACCGCTGCGTTGATCAGCGCACCGGTCTTATTGCGATGGATCTGCCGGAGCTGTTCTTCAGAAGCGGCCAGCGCCTCGTACTTCAGATCCAGCTCCTGCCCGTAGACCATGCCGCAGCTGCCGGCACCGGCGCCCAATGCGCGTGCGGCACGCACACAGGACTGCGGTGCGGCCGGTGCATTTGCGATCACCTCAAAGGCCTCGGTCAGCAGTACGTCCCCGGCCAGCATGGCCGTTGCTTCACCAAATGCCTTGTGGCAGGAGGGGCGGCCCCGGCGCAGGTCATCGTTGTCCATACAGGGCAGATCGTCGTGGATCAGCGAGTAGCAGTGCAGCATTTCCACGGCTGCCGCAAACGCCTGCGCCGCCTGCGGGTCTCCGCCCAGCATTTCGCAGACGCTGAGCACCAGCACCGCGCGGATGCGCTTTCCGCCGCCCAGCAAACTGTAGCGGGCCGCGCGGCAGACCTCCGAAGTCTCCGGCAGAAACCGCGCGCAGGCCGCATCCAGCGCAGTCATTGCCTGCGCAAGATATGCCTGATACTGTTCTTGATACTCCATCGGTCATTCCTCCTGCGGCTGTGCCGCCTGCATGGTCTGTGCAAGTTTTGCATCGATCTCCTCGATCTGCAGGGAGGTCTTTTCCAGGATGTTGCGGCAGTATTCCATCAGAGACGCCGCTTCTGCGTACAGCTTAACGGACTCTGCCAGCGAGGTCTCCTCGCTCTGCATCCGGGCAAAGATCGCATCCAGCCGTTCCATGCCTTCTTCAAAGCTTTTGGGTGCTTTCATTCCGTTCCTCCACGGTTTCCACGCGGCACAGCGCCTGACGCTGGGTGCCGCAGACATAAATGGTCTGCCCCGGCTGCAGCTGCCCCGGCGTGCAGATCGTACCGTCTGTGCCGGTCAGCAGCGCATAGCCGCGCGCCAGGACCTGATACGGATCCAGTGACGCCGCCAGTGCCGCCTGGTGCTGCAGTGCAAGTGTTTTTGCAGAAAGACGGGCCTGCATTTGTGCGGGAATCGCCCGATTCATCACGGCAAGCCGTTCAAAATCGTTCTGCAGCGTCCGGCGTTGCCAGCCCCGCTCCAACGCAAGGTTGTATCGCTTTACCCCATTATAGCACAAATCCAACCGTTTTTGCATATTTTTAGAAATATTTTGTTGTAAAATTTGCAGACGTCCCAGCTGCTCTTCCCGATCCGGCACGGCAAGCTCTGCCGCAGCGGAAGGAGTCGGCGCGCGCTGGTCGGCCACAAAATCCAGAATGGTATAATCGATCTCATGGCCGATGGCGCTGATGAGCGGGGTCTTGCAGCGGAAAGCTGCCCGTGCGATCACTTCCGCATTGAAGACCCAGAGGTCTTCCCGGCTTCCGCCGCCCCGCGCCACGATGATCTCGTCCACCTTTCCGCTCCGGTCCAGCGTCCGGATGGCCTGTGCGACCTGTCCGGCGGCCTCAAAGCCCTGCACCGTGACCGGGCAGAGCAGCAGGCGCACGCTGGGCCAGCGGCGGCCGATGACGTTGCGGATATCCTGCAGCGCCGCACCGGTCTTGCTCGTCACGATGCCGATGCACCGGGGATAGCGCGGCAGCGGCTTTTTGTGCTCCGGAGCAAAAAGCCCTTCCTGTTCCAGCCGGGCCTTCAGCTGCTCCAGAGCCAGCTGCGCTTCCCCCAGCCCGTCCGGGAACATGGCGTTGACGTATACCTGAAACGCACCGTCCCGCTCATAGAGGGTGACGCGGCAGCGCATCACGACCCGCATCCCCTCTTCCGGGCGGAATGCGAGCCGCCGGGCATCCGCCCGGAACATGACCGCCTTCACACTGCTGGCTTCGTCCCGCAGGGTAAAGTAACAGTGCCCGCTGCGGGCATTCTGAACAAAGTTGGCGATCTCGCCGCGCAGAGCCAGATCAAACAGGGCGTCGTCCATGTCCAGCCGCTGCTTGACATAGCGGTTGAGCTGGGAGACCGAGATCACGTCAGCCATAATCCGGCCTCCCGTGCAGCAAGGATGGACACCCCGATGGCGTTGTCGCTGGAATACTGCCCCGGCACGAAGTAAACCTTCGGCAGGCGCTGCTGCACCCACTGCCGGATGACATCGCTGCTCATGACGCCGCCCGCGCAGACCACCGGCAGGCCGGGATATTCTTTCTGTGCAGCCCGGGTCATCCGGACTACCGTATCGGCCACGCAGAGCAGACAGTATCTGCAGACGTATTCCGGTGTTTTTCCGGCGTCCAGCAAGGCGTTGCACTGATTTTCCAGCCCCGAAAGACTGCACTGCATCCCCTTCACGCTGGACTTCGGTCGGATGTCCTCCGTGCACTGTGCCGCCAGGCGCGATACCTCCGCGCCCGCCGGGAATCCGAAGCCAAGCTTTACGCCCACGCGGTCCACCGCCTGCCCGGCATACAGATCGGAGCTGGTGCCCAGCGTTGTGATGCGGCGCACCGCATCGCAGAGCAGCAGATCCGTGGTACCGCCCGAGATGTGGAACAGCAGCACCTTCTGGCCGAACAGCGCCGGGCCTTCCGCTGCAAACAGCGCGGCGGCGGCGTGGCCCTGCTGATGGGTCGTGTGCACCAGCGGGATGCCCCGTGCAGCCGCAAAGGCTGTGGCTGCATTGACCCCTGCCAGAAAACAGGGCATATAGCTTCCTTCCACCGGGCGCGGCTTCTGCGAGACCCCTACCGCATCGATGCGGGTCAGATCGAACTCCTGCGCCAGTTCTTCCAGCATTTCCGGCAGCGCTGCCGTGTGGTGGAACAGTGCATCGCTCTGCCGCAGGCCCAGCTGTCCGGGCTTGACCGGCAAAAAACGTTTTTTTGCGCAAACAACCTCTCCGGCTGTATCAAACACTGCCAGAGAGGTTGCGTAGTTGCTAGTATCGACACCAAGCGTATAACGGCTCACTGGGCAGCCGTCTCCCCGGCGGCGGTCTCGTTCAGGCCATGCTCCCGTGCCACGGCACCCAGCAGACCATTCACGAACTGATAGTCCTCTTCTGCACCGTACTTTTTGGTCAGCTCCACGGCCTCATTGATGGCAACGCCGGGCTTCTTTTCCACGCCGAACAGCATCTCTGCAATGGCCAGACGCAGGACCGTCAGGCTGACGCGGGGCAGGCGCTCCATTCTCCAGTTGTGCAGATGGGCGCGGATCTCGTCATCGATCTCCGCAGAGTGATCGTAGTAGGCATTCAGCAGCATCCGGCTGAATGCGTCCAGCGGATGGTCGGCATCGTTTTCTTCGTGGCTGGTCAGCGCTTCTCCCAGCGGGACATCGCCGAAGGTCTGGGAGAAAGCCAACAGAAAGGCATTCTCGCGGGCTTCTCTACGGGGCAAAATGTTTTCCATAATATTCCTTTCACAACATGAATGCTCCCCGCAGGAAGTTCCTGCGAGGAGAAATCGGTTTTCTATCGGCCGGACTTCCGGTCAAGCTTCTTCGGTGTCGGCCAGGCCGGCAATGATCAGGTTCACGCGGCTGACCGTGACGTTGGTCATATTCTGCACGGAATTCTTGACGTTTTCCTGCACCTTTTCCGCCACAGCCGGAATGCGTGCACCCAGACGCATCATCAGATGCAGGGTGAGTTCCGCCGTACCGTCCCGCATTTCCACCACGACCGGCGGCTGAATGCTGGCGGCTTCCAGCAGATCCTTGAGCTTCTTGTTCTGCGTGGTGCCGCAGGCTACTTCTGCCACGCCGTCAATTTCCAGCGCAGCACAGCGCGCGATCTTTGCGATCACTTCGGTCGAAATCTGAAGGCTGCCGCCCTGAAGATCCATGTTCTGTAAATCCATTGTGCTGTCCTCCATCCAGCGGCAGGAAGTCTTCTGCCGCTTGTTGTTTCACGCAGCTGCACCGCAGGGAAGCTCCCGGGGCGCAGGGCGCCATCATCGTCTTGGATACTGCTATTATACCATCAAAGCGGGGTCGATTTCAATACTTGTTTGCAAAACTGCGAATCATGCTCTCCTGCGTGATTTTTGCGCCGCCCTTTTAAAGCACACGCCGCCGGGAGCATACACCCCCGGCGGCAGACGGCGCGCATAAATACAGCGGTTTTCTGTATTATTTCACTTCCACCACCGTGATATTCTGCGCCGTCACGCTGCTTTTGCTCAGCACGACATCCCGGATCTGTGCGACCTGCGCAGCCGTCAGCGGCTCTCCGGCGGTCATCACGGTCAGGTCTGCGCGGCCAGCCTGCAGGAAGCACAGGCAGTCCGCAAAGCCTTTTGCCCGGATGAGGGTCTCGATCTCGTTTTCCGCGTTCAGATCTTCCAGTGCTGCCGCCATCTGGTCGGTATAGGCCTTTTTTTCCTCGGCGGACAGCGCACTGCCCTTCAGGGTCTTCTGGATCGTGTCCACCGTTTCGTCGTGTGCCTTTTCCCGCTTGAGCCGCGCCTGTTCAAAAAACTTGGTGCCGCTGTCGTTGGCCACGCTCACAAGCTGTGCTTCCCCGTAGTTCTTGCTCACGTCGGAAGCCGCCTCTGCCTCGGTGGGCAGACCGTCCAGAACGGCGGCGGTCTCCTCGGCGGGTCCTGCCGCCGCCGAGACCATCTGTGCATCCAGCGGCTCGGTCTCCACGTTGGTGCGGGCATACTGCCAGTTCAGGTAAACGGCAATGACCAGCGCAGCGGCCAGCGTCACAGCGGTCGCGCGGCGCGTGTTCTTGGAAAGTGCTCTCATGGGAACTCCTCCTTTGTTTTCGCAATGCGGTGTGCAGTGATCTCGAAAACAGCTTTTCAGGCTGTGCGCTGTTCCACACAGATCCGGTTGGACGGCAGATCCAGCAGGGCGCTGAGCAGTTCGGTGATGCGGGCGGCGACCCGGACATCGCTTCCGCCCTCACACAGCACGGCCACGCCGCGGATCTGCGGCTGATAGACGGTCTCGGTCAGGGCGGTGCCATCCTCCAGAAGAACGTGGGTCTCCTGGCTCTGTGCCTGTCCGGACTGGGTATCCAGTGCATAGATCGTTTCCTCTCCGGTCTCCAGCGTGAGCATGACCGTGGTCTTCCCCGCACCCTGCATCTGCCGGATCAGTTCTTCCAGCTGCTGCTCCATGGCCGTCTGATACGCGGCTGCCGCCTGCGCGGCCGATCGTTCCGTTTCCGCAGCAGGCCGTTTTCCGGCGGGAAGCAGCTCGGAAAGCAGGATCAGCAGCATGGCAGCGGCCCCCACCGCGATGGCCAGCCGCGTTTTCGCCGGCCGGCCGGACAGCCGTCTGCGAAGAGACTCCATCGGCTCCATCATGCTTCCTCCTGCCGTTCCGGCCGGGTTCCCAGCTCCTGTTCCAGAAAGTTCAGGATCTGTTCCTGCATTTCCGCCGGACACTCCGGACGGAACTCCACCCACACCTGCTGTGCCTGCGCGGCGGTCCCGTCCGAGGTCAGCCGGATCTGCAGGCCCGTTTCGGTGCCCCAGGTCTGCCGGATGGTCTGTTGCAGCGAGTCTTCCAGCCGGGTCTCGGCCTGCGTCAGGAGCAGCTGCTCCGGGCTGCCCAGATCCGCCGGTGCAGCCGAGGCCGCGGCCGGCACGGAAAACGTTCCCGCTACACCGGTCAGCTGCCGGAGCAGGACCACTAAAATATATAGCCCCGCCAGCGCTTTTATGCATTGGCGCGCCCACCCGGCATCCACCAGCTGTGCGGTCAGCTCCGCACCGATGCAGGCCAGGCAGAACGCTGCCGTAAGGGCACGGACGGTCTGCAATTCACCCACCTCCCAGCGTCATCAGCAAAACCATTCCTGCAGCGATCAGCCCGAAAAACAGCGCGGTGACCGCCGCCATGCAGCGTACCGCTTCCGCAAAGCAGTCCATGAGCCTTTTGCAGCGGGCATTGCCGGTCAGGTCACACAGCAGGCTGCAGCCGGAAAGCAGCAGCAGATGCAGCAGCAGTTCCAGATAAAGCGGCAGGAATTCCGCACCCAGGATGGCCAGCGCGGCAAGCCCCAGGCTGCTTTTCAGCAGCTGCAGCCCTGCCAGAAGCGTGTCCGCCGCACTGCTTAAGGCCTGTCCGATCACAGGGACGCTTCCCGCCACCAGCTGCCCCAGGCGGGAAGCCGTCCGGTCCAGCTGCAGGGTCACGATCCGCTGCAGCCCCAGCAGGACGGCAAACGCCTTTCCGCACAGCGCAAGGCCCCGCCGCAGGAGCTTTCCCAGCAGCGCGCACCCTTCGGCCAGACTGCGGGTGGAACTGATGCAGCAGGCCATGCTGCCCATCAGATAGCACTGCAGCAGCGGAGCCGTCCACTGTGCGGCGGCCTGCGCCAGAACGCACAGCCCCGTCAGGTAGAAGCCGCAGGCTGCGGCCCCGGCATTGGCTTCCCCGCCCGCCGCCAGAACACCGCCGTAGACGGGCAGAAAGTTGGTGAGGAACAGCTTCCAGCTCTGCATTTTTTCGCAGACCGTCTGTGCCAGCGCCAGCAGGTCGTTCCAGATCAGCAGGCTGCACCCGCCTTCCGCCGCGATCTCCAGCAGCGCCCGGTCCGAACCGTCGCCCAGCAGGAACGACAGGACGGCCAGCAGCAGCAAAAAAAGCAGCAGATCGGCGTAGCCGCGGAGAAGATCCGCTGCCATCTGCACCGGTGTCTGCGGCAGCAGCGAGAGCAGCGCGTGGAGCGGATCGCGGGAGAATTCTTCCGCCGAGACCGGAGAGCGCTGCAGATATTCCTGCCACAGGGTCTGTCCCGGAAGCGGTTCCAGGGCAGACGCCTGCCCCAGAACGCCGGTCAGCCGGAGCAGCCCGATGCCCTGCCGCGCGCTCATGCCAGCCCTCCGATCTTCCGGCAGACTTCTTCCAGCAGCGGGAAAGCTGCCGCCAGCACCAGACAGCGCCCCGCAAACCCCGTGCACCACCCCAGGGAATCTGCGCCGGCCTCTTCGCACAGGGTGCGCAGGTAGTCGGTCAGCAGCAGGATGCCTGCGCACCGAAGCAGGCAGGAAAAGGCCTGTCCGTCCGTGCGCTGTGCCAGGAGCCGGACGCCCTGCAGAATGGTCTGCACCGCCGTGCCGAGCCGTACCAGCAGCACCAGCGCCGCCCCGACGGAGAACAGCAGCCCGAACAGAGGGGCATATTTCTGCAGCACCATCTGCGCCGCTGCCGCAAACAGGATCACCGCCGCCGCCCAGAACACCGTGCTCATAGGGCAAACAGGGCCTTGATGGTCACAAACAGGGTGCTGATCTGCTTGACCAGAATGGACAGCACCACGATCAGCCCGGCCAGCGTGGTCATCATGGCCTGATCCTCCCGCCCGGAACGGATCAGCAGCTGGTTGAGCACCGCCACAATGATGCCGATGGCCGCGATTTTAAACACAAGGTCGATCTCCATGGTTTCCGCATCCTCCGCTCCTGGAACCCGTTTTTCTGGGAAGCGCTGCCGCTCACCAGAGCGCCAGCGCAAGGGCTGCACCGGCCGCCAGACCCAGTTTGTGGGGCAGACCGGCGCGGGCCGCTTCTTCCTGCCCGGCCTGCTGCCGGAATCCTTCAAAGCGTGCGATGTAATACTGCAGGCGTTCCCCTTCCTGCACCGCTTCGGTGCGCCCCAGGCCGTCCATGCATTCCCGGAAGCACCGCTGTTCTTCCGGCGTCAGGGCCGCAGAGAGCGCCGGCGTCTGCTGCAGCGTCGCTGCCGTTTGCGGCAGGATCCCCTCCCGGCAGAGCTGGCGGTACAATGCCTGCAGATCGGCCCGGCGGTACAGGATCTCCTGCCGGATGCGCTGCAGCAGCGCGATGGTCTGCTGCAATGCGTCCAGACGCTCGTTCCGGCGGCTCTGTACAAGGTCGCCTGCCAGCCAGCCGCAGAACGGGAGCAGCAGCAGGCCCGCTTCATGCAGAAACCGCATCACAGCCGCCGCACCTCCCGGATCCGGCCCGGTGCTGTCCGCCCGGCCAGCACCACCAGCACCTGCAGCATTCCGCGGCGCTGCAGGTACTGCACCTGCGGGCGGCGGAGCGCGTCTTCCGGGCCGGAAGCGTGCACG
>OLPV01002927.1_pt1 | contig 10697 bp, 9 predicted proteins | sample 1671961 | NCBI WGS metagenome assembly OLPV01 (sample SAMEA3136630, study PRJEB25190) | human gut metagenome | biome: human gut; feature: human-associated habitat; material: faeces | place: Austria | collected 2013
ATCGTTATGATTGGTATCATACCCTTGTCATAATGGAAATCAGAAGCAAAAGGCCAAATACGAAGAAAGCCACTCACACTTGAATGTGAATGGCTATGGATGTGAACAACGTAAAAGTTACTGTATGTTTAGACCTATGGTAGTGGAATACGAACTATTCTTTCTTGGAGTCGATGGGAGTTCCTATCATGTCGTCAGAGAGGTTGATCTGGATGGCATCAGCGGCAGCATTCTTCTTTGCGTCAACTATCTTGGCATAGATTTGAGTTGTTGTTACCTTTTTATGGCCAAGCATTTTGCTGACTGTATAGATGTCTGTGCCATTGGTAAGTTGCAATGTGGCATAGGTATGGCGGAAACAGTGGAAGGTGATGTGCTTGGTGATACCAGATGCTTCTATCCATCGTTTCACAGGTCGATTAATCCATGATGGGTCTTGTAGCCCTTCAAAGACAAGTCGGTCTGCATCGCCTCGTTCGCCACACAAGGAATATGCCTGATCAGAAATTGGCATATACTCTACACCCTTGGTTTTCTGTTGGGTAAAATGGAGCTGGTAATGTTCCTTGTCTTTCACAATATCGCGCCACTTTAGCTGTTTGATGTCACTATGACGTAATCCTGTCAAGGCAGAAAATAAGGCTGCTCTTTTGAGAATTTCGCTATCGCATGGTGTTGCTGCCAGTTGGTTGAGTTCCTCCAATGTCAGATACTCGCGCTGGCTTTCCTCGTAGTAGATGTTCTTAACTTTGGCTGCAAGGTCGATGGTCAAGTAACCATCGATGAAGGCTTGATGAAGACCTGCCTTGAATATCGAGAAATAGGTCGAGGCGGTATTGGCTGATATGGTTCCTGTCTTACTGCCTCCTTGGGGCGCATTGATAAGGTAATCCTTGTAGTCTTCGATGAGATTCAGGTCTATGCTACCAAATAGAAGCGGCTTCCCATCTGTATATAACTTCAGAAGTGCAAGTTCACTGATTATAGCGGGATAAATGTACCTCTTGTAGCGGTTTGTAATGTACCGCCTGTAGCGCGATGTAATGTACCACCTCAAAAGTGGTTGCAATGAGGTTCTGCAAAGTTAGTATTATTTCTGTTTTTTACGTCTTAACGAGTCACCTTTCAACTCGATTCTGTGAGTATCGCCGGCTGTGAGTCTGTCCATGATTGCATCTGCGATTGTCGGTTCATTGATGTAGTCATACCACTTGGCAACCGGAAGCTGGGAAGTCACGATTACTGACTTTCTCATATAACAGTCTTCCAGGATCTGCAGCAGGGCCAGCCGCGAGTTATTATCGAGCGGCTGTAAGCCGAAGTCATCGAAGATGACAAGGTCATTGCGTTGGATATGATTGACTACTTTCATCATCGTTCCATCAAGTTTGGCGAGCGCGATGCGCTCTATGAACTTGTTCATAGAGAAGTATTCAACTCTATATCCCATGAAGCAGGCCTGACGGCCGAGAGCACAGGCAAGGAAGGATTTTCCACAGCCCGTTTTACCATCAATGAGTATGTTCTCCGCTCTTCCTATAAAGCTGCAGTCCATGAGTTGCATAAGAGTATCCTTTGTGAGATTACGCTCATTGGAGCAGTATACATCTTCAAGCATAGAGTTATACCTAAGCTTGCTTGTCTTCAGATACATCTCCGTTTTCTTGGTGCTTCTGTACTGCCTTTCCGCTTCAGCCATGCGAGCTGCAAAGAGATCGATGGATGGCCATTCATTCACAGGTAGAGACTGCATGGATTTGTAGAACTCGGCCATGCCCTTGAGTTTGAGTTCCTCCAACTGGAGGATGGTTTCTTGAGTGTTCATGTTTTCATATGGATGCGTGCCAGTTGTTTTTTTTATTTGTAAGCGTCTGCACCACGAACATTATTATGCGTGGGCATGTATGTCGTATCATTTGGATATGATTCTTGCACCTTGTCCAGGTTATTCTTCAGGATGGACTCAACCATCTTATAACTTGCTGCACTCTTAGGGTTTATATGCCGGCAGGCTTCTTCCAAGCGGGAAGATGTATATCGTCCAGCTAGACGCAGGATTCCCTGACAGGCCCTGTAAGACTGTTGCACAAAGTAAGGACGATTCAATATCGCATCTACAACGGCCCTGGTTTCAGGACCTATTTGAGAAGCCTTCTTCTGGAAGTAAGCTGCGTTGTACTCCTTGCTTTCAACATAGGCGCGATGTCTTTCCGGCATATGCTCCGGCAACGTGCTGTATCCATCATGATATAGACGTTTATGGACGGCAACACGCTTGAGATTGATCCAGATTTCGACAGTGTCAGCATCATACACAACCTTACCGGATTGTCCGACAAGTTGATAAGGAACGCTATAGAAGCAGCCACGCTCTAACTGGACGTGATATGTGCTGTTTATAGTTACGGCCTTTTCATACTTGAATATGAAGCGCTCGTCAGGAAGTGGAAGAAGATATGGCTGTTCTTCCTTAACGAACTTATCATAGCGGCTGTATGTCAGTCCACTTTTGATTCGGTTATTATATAGGTCATTAAGCTCGAAGATTCTATTGTTCAGTTCTTCTAAGGATGTCCAGGTTTCGTTATATATGCGTGAGTAATAGAACTGATACACCTTGGCGACAAGGCCCTCTGCAGGGCCCTTGTCTCGTGGTTTGCGTGAGCGGCATCCCTCGATATCGGTCCCATAGTGCATCGCCCATTTTTCAGCGGCTTCATTCAGAGCTGGTTCATAACGGTCATAGCGTTTGACCCATTGCAACATATTGTCGGTCTTAGATATCTCCGGAACGCCCCCAAAGTACTCCAGTGCTCTTGATAGTGCCGGAAAGAAGAACTCCATCTTCGTAGACAGCATTGCAATCGCAAAGCTCATCATGGAGTATGGGAGAACGCACACCAGAACGATTGCTTTCTGGCATTCACCGGTCTCTGTGTCAACCACCCACAACGGATCTCCAGCGAAGTCAAACTGCATCTCGTGGGCAGGAGCATAGACATTGTGAAGTTTCAGGTCGTTCTTCTTCTCATACTCCTGAAGTATGGATTTGAACTGCGTGTAACCATACGGATTGTCCGTCGCTTTGCAATAAGTGTCCTCATACAGAACCTCATAGGTCATGTATTTGCGGGTCATGGCCTGTGCATAGTCCTCTATGTTTGCCTGTAGGAACTCATAGCGATTCGTGTCACGATTGCGATGTACATCCTCCTTGCTGAGGATTGCATGCAGATCGGCGTCCTCCATTTTGAGAAGTTCGTCCATGGTTTTACCGGAGGCCTCTGCACGCTCTTTGTAGGGGCGCAATGATGTGCGACTGATTTTGAGCTTACGCTCAATCTCTCTCATGGGTGTTCCTAACTTGAACTCCCTGATGATTGCTCTTAAATGAGTCATTGTTACTTTTCTGTTAGCCATATCTTTGTGGATTTATTTTTCTTCTCCACAAAGGTACTTTGGTTAACTCAAAGCAACCCTCCTGACGCCGCCTTCAACTGGCACTGGTTCAACTGCGGCATGTGGTACATTTGAAAGTGATACAGATGGTACATATCAAAGTGATACGCCCGGTACATTTCAAACTGTCACAGACGGTACATTTCATTCCGCTATGACTGGTACATTTCAAAGTGATACGGGTGGTACATCCATTCCGCTGCTATCACGTATCGAAAGTTCGGATTTCGGCGGGCCTTTGGTCGTTTGCGTGAATGACGAGAGTTTTGAAACAAGCGATGCTGCCAAACTGGTATATTCATTAATGGCGGAGGAGTGGAGCATATTCGCGGATTGGAATCCGTGGCACGGGTGCACTAAGGTGAGTCCGGGCTGCAGGTTCTGCTATGTCTATCGGCAGGACGAGATGTACGGGAGCGAGATCGCTAGCAATCTTGCGCGCAAGACGGCGGCGTTCAATCTGCCGGTCAAAAGAAAGCGTGACAAGACTTTCAAGATTCCTTCCGGCAAGATTGTCTTCACGTGCTTCACTTCGGATTTCCTGCTGGAGGACGCGGATCCGTGGAGGCCGGAATGTTGGGAAATGATGCGCTTTCGGAGCGACTGTATGTTCTATTTCTTTACAAAACGGATTGACCGTCTGGAACGGTGTCTGCCTCCGGACTGGGGCGACGGGTACGAGAATGTCATCATCGGCTGCACGGTGGAGAACCAGGCTATGGCCGAGCGTCGGCTTCCCATATTCAAGGAACTTCCGATAAGGCATAAGTCGATCATTGTGGCGCCGATGCTTGAGCGGATGGACATCTCGCGATGGCTGGATGACACGATAGAGGAGGTGAGTGTCAGTGGTGAGTCCGGTGTCGGGGCGAGGCCTTGTGATTTCGATTGGATTCTGAATCTGCGTTCGCAGTGCGTCGCCAAAGAGGTTCCGTTCCGTTTCCACCAGACGGGTGCTTACTTCATCAAAGACGGAAGGACGTACCGCATCCACCGCCGTCACCAGCTGAGCCAGGCCCACAAGGCCAACATCGACTACGGCATCAAAGACTACTATGTTCCGGAAAAGCCTTGGAATCTTTGGGCGGAATCGGATTACAGGTAGATTGCGGTTAGGATTCTTTTCGCTAATTTTGAACCTAAAATGTGATGAATGATGAAAGATAAGGTCAAGGTGATAATCTTCGATGCGGACGACACACTGTGGGACAACCAGACGTACTTTGACAGGGCGGAGGACGTGTTCACGGAGGAGTTGAAGGAATATGGGACGGCGGAGGAACTGTCTGAGGAGCTATACAAGACTGAATCGGCGAATATGCCGATTCTGGGCTATGGTGCGAAGGCGGTCTGCATCTCGATGATGGAGACGGCTTTGAGGGTGTCTGACAGCAAGGTGCCGGGCGAGAATCTTTCACGAATATTATTGAGCGCGAAGTCATTGCTCAGCCTTCCTGCGACACCGCTTCCGGGGGTGGCGCGGACGCTTGACGCTCTGGACAAGACCGGTCGTTACCGCTTGATACTGATGACAAAAGGGGATATGCTGGATCAGCAGAACAAAATCAAACGCTCTGGGCTTGACAAATACTTCTACCGGGTTATCGTCGTCACCAAAAAGGGAATCAAGGAATATCTTGACATCTGCAATGTGGAGCAGGTCGCACCGTCACAGATCGCTGTGGTCGGTAACTCCTTCAAGTCCGACATCCAGCCGATAATCGAGATCGGGGGCTACGGCATACATATTCCTTTCCACACTATGTGGAGGCACGAGGTGACGGAGGAGTTTGAGCATCCGAACATCACCCGCCTTGACTCTTTTGAGGAACTTACTAAGATCTTCATTGACAATGAATAAGAATCAACCGGACAGAATTTTGGTGCGTGGCGCGAGGGTGCACAACCTGAAGAATGTTGATGTGGACATTCCGCTGGGGAAGATCGTAGGGATCGCCGGGGTGTCCGGGTCCGGGAAGTCCTCGCTGGCGCTTGGGGTGCTATATTCAGAAGGATCAAGACGTTACCTTGAGTCTCTTTCGACTTACACAAGAAGGAGGATGACACAGGCGGCGAAGGCTGACGTGGACGAGGTCCTTTATGTTCCGGCTGCTCTCGCGCTTCATCAGAGACCGGGGATTCCGGGCATACGCAGTACTTTCGGTACAGGCACGGAACTTCTTAACAGCCTTAGGCTTATGTTCTCAAGACTGGCGAGTCACAGATGTCCGAACGGTCACTATGTCGAGCCATCTTTGCTGGTGGCGGCTGGAAAGGAGCTTGTCTGCCCTGCGTGCGGAGAGCATTTCTACGCTCCATCGGCTGAGGAACTGTCGTTCAACAGCCAAGGAGCGTGCCGTAAATGCGACGGAACCGGAACAGTACGAACTGTGGATGAATCCACGCTTGTCCCGGACGAAAACCTCACGATTGACGAAGGGGCTGTGGCTCCGTGGAACACGCTGATGTGGTCTCTGATGAAAGATGTCTGCCGAGCGATGGGGGTGCGCACAGATGTCCCGTTCAAGGATCTGACTGACAAGGAAAAAGACATCGTCCTTCACGGTCCGGCGGAGAAAAAACACATTCTCTACAAGGCGAAGAACTCCAATGACGCCGCCGAACTGGATTTCACATTCTATAACGCGACCTACACGGTGGAGAACGCACTTGCCAAGGTCAAGGACGAGAAGGGAATGAAGCGTGTGGAGAAGTTCCTGAGGCTTGACGTTTGCCCGGACTGCGGAGGCACAAGGCTTTCCGATGCGGCAAGGGCACCGAAGCTTAGAGGAATATCATTGGCTGAGGCCTGCACGATGACCCTAACCGAGATTGTGGAATGGGTCAAAGGCGTTCCGGCTTCGCTTCCGGAGGAGATGAGGCCCATGGCAGAAAGCATCTGCGAATCGTTCTTGGACACGGCCAAACGACTGATGGACTTGGGAATAGGCTATCTTTCACTGGACCGCTCAGCGGCTACTCTATCGACCGGAGAACGTCAGAGAATGCAGCTGGCCAGAGCCGTAAGAAATCGAACAACGGGAGTCCTGTATGTTCTGGACGAACCTTCGATCGGTCTGCATCCATCGAATATAATTGGCCTCTGCGGCGTGATGGAGGACTTGATAGCGGATGGAAACTCCGTCATTCTGGTTGACCACGACACGCAGATCCTCACGAAATCCGACTGGATGATCGAGATGGGGCCCGGTGCCGGCTCAAGCGGCGGTACAGTGATAGCTCAGGGCACGATAGGCGACATCGAGGCCAATGAATATTCAAGGATAGGTCCTTTCCTTTCTGGCAAGAATCCTCTTAAGGTAAGACAACAGATAAAAGACTCTGACATATTCATTGATGGCAAGATAACGATGACAACTGATGCTATCCACACGGTCAAGCCGCTGATGGTGGAGATCCCTAAAGGCAGGCTGACGGTTGTCACAGGTGTATCCGGCTCCGGCAAGACCACGATGGTGCTTGAAAGCCTGATCCCTGCGCTTCAATCTAAGGTTTCAGGTCGTGAGCTGCCATGCCACGTCTATAGACGCTGAAGGAATACGTCAGGTGAAACTCATAGATGCTTCACCGATAGGCATTAACGTTCGCTCTACGGTGGCGACTTATGCCAACGTGCACGATGAGTTAAGGAAAGTCTTCGCCAAGACTCCGGACGCGAAAAAGCACGGCTACAAGGACGGGGATTTCTCCTACAACACCGGCAAGCTACGTTGCCCGACCTGTGACGGCACGGGTGTGATAAGCCTTGACGTGCAGTTCCTTCCGGATGTGGACATTCCGTGCCCCGACTGCCGTGGGTCAAGATATTCAAAAGCGGCGGGAAGCATCCGGAGGGAGAATGCGGCAGGAGAGTTCCATTCGCTTCCAGAGCTGATGGATATGGACATCAATTCCGCCCTTGACGCTTGCGCTGATTTGAAACTCATCAGTCAGCGTCTCAGAGTCCTGCGTGATCTCGGCCTTGGCTATCTGACATTGGGAGAAGAGACCCCGAGCCTGTCCGGAGGTGAGGCCCAGCGACTTAAACTGGCCAGCGAGATGGGCAGGGGACAGAGCGACTCTGTCTTTGTGTTCGACGAACCGACCATAGGCCTTCACCCGTCCGATGTCCTGACGCTACTGAAAGTGTTCCAGAGCCTTATCGATCACGGAGCCACCGTCATAGTCATCGAGCACGATCTGGATGTCATCCGCAACGCCGACTACATCATCGACATGGGACCGGGAGGTGGTGCCGAAGGTGGCCGTATTGTCGCGACCGGTAGCCCGGATCAAATCCGTGAGGCAAAGGACAGCGCCACCGGCAGTTTCATTTAAAAGATCAAACTGGAAATAATGCTGGCCACGATTGTGGACACTGCCACACTGACCAGTCACGGCATCATAAAGCTGTGGTTCAGAAGATATTTCCCGATCACGGTCGTTCCGCTGCGGTCGAAGTTGACCGTAGCGATGTCCGAAGGATAGTTCGGTATGAAGAAATAGCCATAGACGCTTGGCAGTACACCCAAAAGCACAGGTCCCGGGATGCCCAATGAATATGCCAGCGGCGACATCGCCACGACCACCGCACTTTGTGAATTGATCAGAACCGAGACGGCTACAGCCTTTTTCGGTGAAGCCTTGCTGACTATGACCATCAGCGCGGCGGCTGTAAGCATCACAATCTGAATGACTATATTCATTTTCAACCGGCTGCCGTCCTCGTAGGAAGGGAGCAACCTTTGGCATGACGCGAACAGCACGATGACGGCGATTGAGGCAAGGAATATATATACCGCGCGTTTCGCTGACGCGGAGATTTCCTTTCCGAGGGATGTCGCTGTGCTACCGTACATATATTCATACATATCCGGGTCTTTCAGCCTTGCCTGGAACGCAGGGTCCTTGCCAAGGTCCAAGCCTCTTTTATAGGAGCATGCGCTTGCGGCGAGGCCCGTTCCGGAAATCGCTCCCAATGCCAGGCTTCCGTACCGTGAGCCGACATAAAGTGCCAGAAGCACTATCATCAACTGTATCAAAAACATAATTGTGATTTTTTCTCAATGCTTAGATTTTGCAAAACTACGGCAATATTTTGAATATTTATGCTGAGGTTTTACTTATTTTTCATATATTGCGAATAATTTTAATGACACATAATTATAACCGATTCTACCTGCTGATGATTGAAAAGCACACTCATTATGCATTAACGCTCGCCGGTGTTTTATTGATGCATGTTGTTCCCGCCATTTGCGGGGACGGTGTCACGCATCCGGCATGTTTGTCTGAATGCCTTGAAACAAAGGATATTAAAGTGACTTTGGTCCAGAAAAGACAGAATTATTGTTCTGACCATAAGACGCGTGACACAGACATCCGCTCTCCGAAATCGGTGACCATCCATCCTGATGGCTCTAAGTTCTACGTCAATTCTCTGGAGGGCATGAGGACTGTTGTCTTTGAGGTTCCTACCGGAAAGAAAATCAAAACTGTCCATCATCGGTTTGATGGTTCGGACAAGGAGTTGTGGGCTGATGAAAGCGGCTATTACACATTCAAGGACAAGCGCAGGAATCCTCGGACATTCTCGGGGAAACCAGTCGAATCGGCTTTCTCCCACAAAGGTAAATATTTGTGGATAACCTATTACCGAAGAAGTTACGACATCAATGCGCAAGAACCTTCCGCTGTCGCCGTCTTGGACACGGAAAGGGACACGATTATCCGGATGTTCGAGACTGGGCCGCTCCCTAAGATGATCGCCGTGTCGGATGACGGAACGAGATTGGCGGTCACTCATTGGGGAGACAACACGGTCGGTGTCATGGACATCTCAAGTGACAGGCCTGAGGATTGGCATTACATCTCCAACTATGTGATCGGTAGTAAATTATCCCTTGATTATAGCAGGACAGAGCCTGTCAACAGGGACAATGGCAGCGGGCACTGCCTGAGGGGAACCCTGTTCACACCTGACAACAGGTATCTTCTGGTCGGTTGTATGGGCGGTGCCGGTGGAATCGCCGTGATAGATCTTGAGGCCTCTTCGTATCTGGGGAGGATTGTAGGCTTGAAGCCGAACGTCAGGCATTTAATTTGCAAGGACGGCTACCTTTATGCAAGCATCAACACCGCAGGCTATGTCCAAAGGACAGAAATGACAAGTGTCTATTCGGCCATAGCTGAACTTGATGGGAAAAGTAAAACCGCCAGAATCAACGGTTGGGAAAGCTGCAAGGTGTTTCCGGGCGCGAGAACGATAGTAGCTTCGCCAGACGGACGGTTCATCTTCGCGGCATGCAATTTTTCCAGCAGAATCGCTGTTGTGGAGACAAAGACCATGTCCATGATCGGATCCGTCCGCGCGGATTCGTATCCTGTCGGGTTGGCGATAACGCGGGACGGGCACTATCTTTTCTCGACCTCCCAGGGAAACAGCAGTGGCGGTGGCAATGCTGTGGACATATACAGAATTGAATATAAATGAGAAACGCAATAAGAACAGTGCTTGTGGCGATCGCCGTGATGATCTCGGTCGCGGCCAATGCCCATAATGTCATGTCCGAGGTCGAGGATTCGATCACGGTGTCAACTGAAAAACTGGCGGACATCCTCGTGGAGGAAGGAATGAAGATGATTGGCACACCATACCGCTATGGCGGCAGCGGACCGAGGGCCTTCGATTGTACTGGATTCACAAAGTATTTGTACAAGAAGTTCGGCTATGACCTGGAGCGTTCTTCCGTAGGCCAATCAAAGCAAGGAAGGGAAGTGAGCGGCTCGTGGTCCAACTTTCAAAAAGGAGATCTGGTAGTGTTCGCGGCGCGACGCAACGCCAGCAGGGTCGGCCACATCGGGATATTCATAGAGCTTGACAGTTCGGGCAGGGATTTCACTTTCATCCATGCGGCGGTGAAAGGTGGGATTCAGATCTCGCACATCACTGAGAAATATTACTCATCCAGGTTCCTTGGAGCGAGAAGAATCCTTCCTGATTTTGTAAGCCATAAAGATGAGAAGGTGATGGAAGCCTTGCCTGAAAACACGGTCATTGATGTCAGGGACACCTTGCGGCTGCAGGAAGGTGACATGCGTGTCCTGCTTATGGCGGACGGGCGTTGGATGGTCATCGGGGACGATGGATCTCTGAACGTCCCTAAGGACACAGCCAGCATTGTCCTCTCTCCGTCCGGCACTTGGTCAGCGAGGGCTAGGAGCGCGTCCAGATTCAC
>OLPV01002930.1_pt1 | contig 10693 bp, 9 predicted proteins | sample 1671961 | NCBI WGS metagenome assembly OLPV01 (sample SAMEA3136630, study PRJEB25190) | human gut metagenome | biome: human gut; feature: human-associated habitat; material: faeces | place: Austria | collected 2013
GTTCTGGAAGCAATCTGTAAATATATTATGAAAGGTGAGCCACGGAAACCAGAATATTTCCGATGGTTTTCCCTTGCTGTGGACCAGGGTCTCCGCCTTACCAGACTTTATGAATATTATGTAGAGACTATGGACATCTCCTATCAGAGAGAACTTCCAAGAACTCTTTTGATGTATTTTGCATACAATGACAATACACTTGGAGATGCCCGAAAGGCTTTTGTTTACGCCAGCGTCATAGCTAATAAGACAAAGTCTCCGGGAACTTACGAAAATTACAGAGAAGCCATGGAGCGATTTGCCCTCCGTAAGGCAGACAGTGATGCCATGGATGAGAATTATGCCACTGTTTATCAGGAGTTTCTTTTTGCTCCGGAAACAAAAGAAGAGGCACAGAAAGTTTCCACCAGATTGTTTACTTACCGTCTGTACTGTGATGATCCGAAGATCCATCAGGTAATCATCCGACACAGCCAGCTGAATCAGGAAGAAATTTATCCATGTGTACAGGGAATTGCCTATCCGAGAATTTATACAGAGGACGCAGTGATCCTTTTTCAGGACGATAGGCAGCGGCGTTATGTATCTACAGTTCATTATAATCTGAAGAAACTTAACGATGAGGAACAGGTGCTGGAGAGATTTCTGGAACTGGGAGCAGAAGATCCCGGTCTGCTGCTGCATTACTGTGAAAAAACAGAAATGGACAGCCACAACCTTACATATTTCCAGAAGCTGGCAGAATGCAGTGGATGTACAGGAGAATACAGAGATTCTGTCCGCAAAAACATTCTGGATTATTATGCAGAACATATGCAGGGAGAGAACCTGGATCATTATCTGGAACAGATGGATTACCGCAAATATGTAAAAGTAGACCGAACAACCCTTCTTAAGGTGCTGATCTCCAGAAGAATGTTCCGTCAGGCTATGGGGATCGTAGAAGAGTATGGATATGAAGGACTGGATCTTGGCTGTCTCCTGAAACTGACCAGCAGGATGATCCTTAAGAGCAATATGGCTGAGGACGATGAGCTGATCGCACTGGCTTCCGAAGTTTACCGCCATGGCAAATATGATGAAGTGATCCTGAAATATCTGATGCTTCACAGATTTGGACCGGTTGATGAAATGCTCAGCATCTGGAAAAGTGCAGTAGGATTTGAGATGGATACCTATGATCTGGAAGAAAGAATCCTGGGACTTCTGATGTTCACTTCTGATTTCCGGAAGGAAGGAGAAACCGTTCTGGAATCCTATGTAAAGCAGTCTGGTAAGGAACGGATCATCGGGGCATATCTGAATCAGGTTGCCTATGGTATCTTTGTAAAAGAATATCCTATGAGCCGTTTTATAAGAGAGAGACTGGAATATGGATTTGTAAATCACTGGCCGTTGAATCTGGTATGCAGACTTGCACTTCTTATGGATCTCTCAAAAGAAAAACACCAGAAGCCGGAACTGATTCAGATAGAAAAAAAGATTCTGGATGAATGTGCAAGAAATCATCTGATTTTTGGATTTTTCCGCAGGATTCAGCCGGAACTCTTAAGTCCCTATCAGCTGGATGATAAGACTTTTGTGGAATGCCATGGAGAACAGGGAGACAAAATAACTCTGTTCTACAGGCTGGATACAGGACTTGGCTCTTCGACCGATTATAAAAGTGAACCTGCCAGAGATATTTATCAGGGAATCTGCGTAAGGACTTTTACACTTTTTTACGGAGAAACCCTTCATTATTATTTCCAGATTGAACACGAAGGTAAAATCAGGACCACTCCGGAGCGAACAGTCACCATGAAAAAGATTGAAGGTGCACAGGGAAGCAAGTATCAGCTTCTTAACCAGATGATCTCTGCCCGGAAACTGGACAAAGGACAGGAAGTATCCAGAGATCTGGGAAGATATCTTCGTCAGGAACAGTATGTGAAGGAAATGTTTACCATAGAAAAGGAACCATCATAAATGAATGAAACAAGAGATTTGATCATTGGAATAGATTTTGGAGAAAAATATTCTCAGATCTGTTATTTTGACAGAAAAGCAGAGGAAGCCAGGTCGCTTCCTGTAAAAGTAGGAAGTTCCCAGTATGAGACTCCCACCTGTCTTTGCAGAAGAGAAGAACAGGATGATTATTCCATAGGTCTGGAAGCAGAATATTTTGCAAGGGAAAAAGGCGGTATCCTTCTGGATGATCTTTACAGGATCTCCCGGAGCAGGGAAGCCATTCAGGTAGCAGGCGAAGAGACAGAACCCTGGAAACTTTTGGCATATTTTATCCGGGAAATGCTGAAATTCCTGGGAATTCAGGAGATTATCCGTAATACAAAGTGCCTGACCATAACCATGGAAACGCTGGATGAAGTTCAGGTAGAGAATCTTCAGAAAGCCTGCAGTTTCCTGGGGCTTGCACCGGAACGGTTCATGCTCATGGATTACGAAGAAAGTTTTTATTATTATGTAATGACCCAGAAAACAGAGACCTGGAACAGAAGTGTAGGCTGGTACAGCTTTGCAGGAAATCATGTTACATTCCGCAAACTTACCATCAATTCCGGCAGTAAACCTTATCTGGTGCGGCTGGAAAACCGAACAGAAACAGATCTCCGGGAGAAACCTGAAGAGAGAGATGAAGATTTTGCCGGCTTTATCAAAGAAACACTTGGTGAGGATCTTTATTCCAGCATTCAGATGAATGGAGAGGGATTTGATCAGGAGTGGGCACAGAGATCCGTCAAAATCCTCTGTTATCAGAGACGCAAGGTGTTTTTTGGAAATAATCTTTTTGCGGCAGGAGCCTGCGGTGCAGGTGCAGAGAAATACGTTCTCCACAAGCTGAAAGAATACCGCTATATGAGCAGTTCCATGGTACTGACGGATGTAGGCATGGATATGAGAGTTATGGGAGCGCCTGCTTATTATCCTCTGATAGAAGCCGGCAGCAACTGGTACGAATGCAGGGCAACCTGTGAGCTGATTCTGGATGATGCAGAGGAACTGGTCTTTGTAGTAGAAAACATGGGCGATGAAAACAAAAAGCGAATGGCGATGGCACTGCCGGAACTTCCGAAAAGGCCGGTCAAAACAACAAGACTGTCTGTATCTCTTCAGTATATTTCCCAGGATCAGTGTCGGATCACAGTAAAAGATCTGGGATTTGGAGAGATGTTTCCCTCCAGTGGCAAAGTATGGACAGAAACAGTACACTGGTAAAGGAGAAAGCAGATGAGTGGATATATTTTATGCCAGACAAAAAGAGCAGAAACTCCTTATTATATAGAGAATATCAGCACAAACATATACTCTCTGGAGGAGCTTTGCTATTATTTTTATCACAATCTTTATCTTATTGACCGTACCATTATCAATGAAGAATTATGTAGCTGGATTCAGGAAGAGCTTGCACTTCCCGGTCTGGCAGCTAAAATTAGACCGGCACTTGGCAAATTTGCCAGCGTGGAAGATATTCTGTATCCGGTTTTTAAGGAGATCAATTACCTTACTTACGAAGAACTGAAAGTTCTCAATAGCAGGATACGCAGACTGGACGAAGAAAGTCCTCTTCTCAGGGAAAAACAAAAAGGCGATGCACTGATAGAAAACGGTATGTATGTTCATGCCATTCAGGTATATCAGGCTCTCCTGGAAAAAAGAAGCCTGGAAGAAGCAAGAGAAGGTCTTACAGAATCTATATGGCACAACCTGGGCTGCGCTTACAGCTACCTTTTCCAGATGGAAAAGGCACTGGAATGCTTTCGCAAGGCATATGAAGGCAGTTACAGCGAGGAAGCTCTGGAGACTTATCTTCTGGCATTGCACAGTGTAAAGAAACCAGATGAATATCAGAAAATGACGGTTCAGTTGGGAGCAGAAGAAGAGGTTCTCCAGAAAGTAGATCACAGACTGAAAGACTTTTCAGGGAAACCTTCTCAGCAGTTTTCCTACAGACAGGCAGATGCCATGTTGGAAGAACTTACCAGAGAATATCACAGGAATACAGGTTCCTGAGGGCTCCGCCCGAAGCTGCCGGAGAGGAAAAACTGCAAACAGCAGCGCAATATATTTACAAATGGATTTTGCCCAAGATGCTGTGAATGGAGTGAACAGTTACTGTTTATAAGATTTTTATGGAAATATGCTTTACGAAAGAGAGATAATCTGGTACACTAGACATATAATCCGGGAATTGGTATTACCAGTTCTGGGAAAGATTAGGAGGAATTTATCATGTTAGTAAATGCTTCAGAAATGTTAAAAAAAGCAAAAGCAGGTCATTATGCAGTTGGTCAGTTCAACATCAACAATCTTGAGTGGACTAAGGCTATCCTTCAGACAGCACAGGAACTGAATTCACCAGTTATCCTCGGTGTTTCCGAAGGTGCAGGTAAATATATGACAGGCTACAAGACAGTTGTGGGAATGGTAAAAGGAATGATGGAAGAACTGAACATCACAGTTCCGGTTGCACTTCATCTGGACCATGGCAGCTATGAAGGATGCCTGAAATGTGTAGAAGCTGGATTTACATCTATCATGTTTGATGGTTCCCATTATCCGATCGAAGAGAACGTAGCCAAAACAAAAGAACTGGTTAAAATTGTGGCAGACAACGGAATGTCTCTGGAAGCCGAAGTTGGATCTATCGGTGGAGAAGAAGACGGTGTTGTAGGAATGGGTGAATGTGCTGATCCTAAGGAATGCAAGATGATCGCTGACCTTGGAATCGACTTCCTTGCAGCAGGAATCGGTAACATCCATGGTAAATATCCTGCAAACTGGCAGGGACTGAGCTTTGAAACTCTGGATGCAATCCAGAAACTGACAGGAGATATGCCACTGGTTCTTCATGGTGGTACAGGAATCCCGGCAGACATGATCAAAAAGGCAATTGACCTTGGTGTATCCAAGATCAATGTTAATACAGAATGCCAGCTTGCATTTGCAGATGCTACACGTAAGTACATCGAAGAAGGCAAAGATCAGCAGGGTAAAGGATACGATCCTCGTAAACTTCTTGCTCCTGGATTTGAAGCTATCAAGGCTACTGTCAAAGAAAAAATGGAACTTTTCGGTTCTGTAGACAAAGCCTGAGATATACGGCAACGTACAATATCATAAGTAATAAGGGAGGGACAGGCATATGAGGTGCCTGTCCTTTTTGGAAATCATGAATAAAAACAATCAGATTATTATTATTAGTTTTTCAGATATTTACAGACAGCAGCATTTTTATGAGGAGTTGAAAGAAAATAACCAGGAAGATTTTATCTGGGAGCTTATCTGGATAGAAGCAGCAGGTATGGAAGGCTGCAACTGTTACTGTGACGACATGGCAGCAGAGATGATCCGGGAAAAAGCGTTGCGCTGTCTGGAAGAAGAGATACCGCACGGCATCGCTGTGGCGATCGACCGGATGCGGGAGCGACCGGACGGATCGATGATGGATATCGACGCGACGATCATTTGCGAGCGGGATTCCCACAAGGGTATTATCATCGGAAAGGGTGGAGCGATGCTGCGCAAGATCGGCTCGCAGGCGCGCCGGGAGATCGAAAACATGCTGGAAATGAAGGTGAATCTCCAGCTCTGGGTTAAGATTCGCGAGGATTGGCGCAATCGCATGGATGACCTGCGCACGCTGGGCTACGAGAGCAACTGACGCCCTCAGGGCGGGCGCTCCGTTTGCGTACGCGGCGAGGGCGGCCTGTGCGCGACGAAAATAAAACGATTCTTTTGGAAAAAAACTGAAACAAACGCCGTGGTTCTCTCGTCTTATAGACAGAAGGAAACGCGGCGTTTTTCGCGCGGGAAGGAGGAAGAACATGAAAAGATGGGGAATCATCCTGGCGGCACTTCTGCTGACGGCGGGATGCGCGCTGGCCGACGACAGCGGCTTCGGGCTGGACAACGAGCGGGCGCAAGCCGTCTATTGGGAATATTCGGGCGCGGTGATTGAGGATTATGCCGAGATCGAGACGGCGGGGCGGACGTTTGCCTTCATCCTGTTTAAGCAGGAGCAAAGGCGGATGGTGAAGGTTTATTTTGACAGCGAATTCGGCTGGACGGATTGGTTTGTGACGGCGGAGGGCGTGCCGCAGGGCGGACGCGGGCGGCTGGAAACGGATGGGGAATCCGTCACGATTTCGGCGGCGGACGGGAACGGCGGCCTGCGGACGATCACCTACGCATGGGACGCGGCGATGCCGAACGAGCCGAAGGGCACGGTGGAGGACCGGAAACAGTTTGTCGGCGGTTTCAGGCTGGCGGCGTATGACGGCGCGCGGGTGGACACGGACGGCGTGATCCATTTTGCCGAGGGCGATGCGAAGGTCGAGCTGCTGAACGATATGCGCTATCTGGCTTACGGCAATCTGCCAAAAACGCGGGAGAAAGCGCTGGAAAACAGCGATGTGCCGCCGGGATTCAGCTTTTCCAGCCCGCGCTCGGACACACTTTTCGGGCAGGTCGTGCCGCTTTCGGCGGATCACAGCCGCAAGGTCTATCTGGGCCCCGGCAGGGATTACCCGCGGGCGGGAAACGGCAAGGCGGCGGTCGGCACGAACGGCTGGGTGCAGGTGTTCGGCCAATACGACGGCTGGCTGCTGATTCAATACCATATCGACGGGAATCATTACCGAATCGGCTGGATCGAAAAAAGCGTGCTGCCTGCGGGAACGAAGGTCGAGCGGCTGAAAATGAGCGATTTCTGGGAGAACGAACTGTATCAGCAGGAGATTATGGAGGATTGCGTGATGACGGATGACCCGCTGGGGAGCGGCGCGGCGATTGCGCATCTAAAGACGGGGCGGAAGGTTTGGAGCCTCGCTTTTCTGGGCGCGGAATGGGAAATGATCGTTGTGGAGATCGACGGGCAATGCTATTGGGGCTTTGTCCCGACCAACTGCATGTCGCATGGATGATGGAGGAAAAACATGAAAAGAGTCGTTTTGTGGGTTTGCGCGCTGATGATGACGCTGATTGCGTCGGTTGGTGTTGCGGGAAAGTATTCGCCGTATTTTGCGACCGAGCCGCCGCGGGAGGTGCGCGAGCACGTGGCTAACCGCTGGCCGGATTACGAATTCGAGGATTACTGCGAGGTGCGCGGCACGTCGAAGGGCGATTACGGCTTCGCGCTGGTGCATCGCAAAAACGAGCGGATTCTCGTCGGCTATCATAAAGTGGACGGCGAGATGAAATACTGGCTCAAGAACGCGGGCGCTGTGCCGCAGGGAAAGGAAGAAGCGTGGTTTGACGTCGGTACGGCGGGCTGGGAGGAAGAAACGGATTGGGTCGGGAATTTCACGGGCAGACAGGTTTACGATGACGGCCTGTGTTTTTCCGTGACCCAACTGGATGAATCGGGCGAAAGCTATGAAAAAATGGTCTTTTACCGTTGGGAAAACGGCATGTTCCGCCTGAGCAGCTACCACAAAACGGAAGGCAGTGGGATTCGCGTTTCGGATGACAAGCTGGATTTTATCGACTGGTCGAATTGCGTTTACTGCGGCGCGGTGCAGGGCGCCGTTCAGCGCGATATCCGCTATGTGTCCTTTAACGCGCTGCCGACGTGGATCGACGACGCGAAAGAGAAGCTGACGGTCGCGCCGAATCTGCAATCCGGCGATTTTACGTCCCAGAAGGTCAAATTCACCGGCGGGCAGAAATTCCCCGTCTACACCGGCCCGGGGACGAACTACGCGCGCAGCGGCAACGGCAAGGGCCTGGTCAGCACGAACGGCTGGATCGAAGTCTATGGGCAGAAGGACGGCTGGATTCTGATTCAATACAGCATTTCCAGCGACCACTACCGCTTCGGCTGGATCGAGAAAAGCGCCCTGCCGAAGGGAACGACCGTGCCGGAGCTGAATTTCCGCGTCGCGCCGGGGGATCAATCCGTGGCGTTCAACCGGGATTCCTACCTGACGGATGATCCGCTGGTCAGCCGCGCGAAGCTGTGCACGGTCAAGGCCGAAACGGATATCTTCTATCTGGGCAGCCTCAACGACGAATGGGCGTATGTGATGGTCGAAACGGCGGATGGCCGGTGGATGTGCGGATTCATGCCGCACGAGGATATTTCAAACGGATGAAGCGCGGCGGTTGAGCAAACGGGCGCGCGGGTTGAAAACGCCTCCATTGCGGAGGACGCGGGGCTTTGATATAATGCTTGCAAGGAGGCGGGGAGGATGGACAACCAACTCGGCGCGCGAATCGCCAAACTGCGCCGCGCATGCGGCATGACGCAGGAAACCCTTGGAAACCGGCTCGGCGTGAGCGCAGCGGCGGTCAGCAAGTGGGAAACGGGCGCGGCCTGCCCGGATGTGACGCTGCTCTGCCCGCTGGCCAGAGCCCTGCACACGAACGTCAACGCGCTTTTGGCCTTTGAGCAGCGGCTGACGCGCGAACAGTTGACGGCGTTTTCGGAAACGTTTGTGCGGCACGTGCGCGACGGCCGACAGCGGGAAGCGCAGGAAGACATGGCGCGCCTGCTGATGGAATATCCGGGCGATACGGCGCTTCGGCTCAACTGCGCGGCGCTGATCAGCGTGCTGGAAGTGAGCTTCCCGGATGAGAGCGAAGAAACGAAAGCGGCTTGGCACGAGAAGCGGCGCGCGCTGTATGAAGAGGCGGCGCTGTCTGAAAACGTCGCCGAGCGGGAAAGCGCGTCCTGCGCGCTGGCTTCGATGGATTTGGCGGAGGGGCGGCTCGACGCGGCGCAGGCGCGGCTGGACGCATTGCCGGAAAGCAGGGAGGACACGACCCTGCTGCGTGTGCGGCTTTTGAAAAAGCGCGGCGAAGACGAGCGGGCGCTGGAGGTCGTGCAGAAGCAGTTGTATCGCGCCGTCGCCCAGACGCTCGAACGGCTGACCCTGCTGATGGAAGCGCAGACGGACGCGCACGACGCATTGCAAATCGCGCAGATTTACCGGCAGGTGGAGACGATCTTTTCCGCGGGCGGCGGCATGAGCGACGGACTGATGATGGAGCAGTATTTGAAGCTTGGTGAAACGGACGCGGCGCTCTGCTGCCTGAAACGGCTGGCGGATGTTGCGGTCGGCCCGGCGATGACGCCGAACCCGATTCTGTTTGCGCCGACGATTTCGCCCCGAACGCAGGAAAATCAAATGCCGCGGGCGTGGCGCGCCATGTTTTTGCGCGGCCTGCGGGAGGAAAAGGCGCTTGACGGTCTTCGGGAAACGCCGATCTATCGCGACGCGGTTTCGCGGCTGGAGGAGAGCTTAAAATAAGCCAAAGCAGGCGGAAGCGACTCGGAAACGGGTTGCCGGTCCGCCTGTTTTGTGCTATAGTATGACAGAATAAACGCGGTTTTGGAGCGGAACGTTTTCCCGCGCGTCGCGAGGCGGCAAGCGCCGAAGCCCGGAAGGAAGGGAATCCCCATGGATAGCTTTGTCTTTGCCCTCGACACGACGATGCCGGTGTTTCTGGTGATTCTGCTGGGCTGGTTTCTGCGCCGCGTCGGCGTGCTGAACGAGGCCTTTTGCAAGCCCGCGGATCAATACGTGTTCAAGTGCGCGCTGCCGGTCAGCCTGTTCCTCTCCATCGCGAAGATGGATGTGTACAGCGATTTTGACCCGATGTTCTGCCTTTTCTGCTTTACGGTGACGGCCATCGTCTTCCTCGGCGTATGGGCGCTGACGAGCAGGCTGATGAAGGACAAGGCGCTCGTCGGCGAATTCAGTCAGGCGGCGGTGCGTTCCAGCGCGGCGATTCTCGGCGTGGCGCTGAATACCAACATCTATGGCAACGCAGGCATGGTGCCGATGATGGTGCTTTCGGCCGTGCCGTTTTTCAACGTGTACGCGGTGCTGATTCTGCAATTTTCACCGCATACGGATGAAAACGGGCGGCTGATTCCGCCGGAGCGAAACGGCGCGGCGGCGGTCAAGCGCGCGCTGGTCAACGTGGTGAAAAACCCGATCATCCTCGGCATTCTGCTGGGCGTGCCGTTTTCGCTGCTGCGCGTGAAGCTGCCGGGCATCCTTGCCTCGACGCTCAGCACCATCGGCGGCACGGCGACGCCGGTTGCGCTGCTGGCGGTCGGCGCGTCTTTCTCCGGCAGTGAGGCGGCCAAGTGCATGAAGCCCGCGCTGGCGGCGACGGCGATCAAGCTGTTCATCCTCCCGGCAATCTTCCTGCCGATTGCGGCGCTGTTTGGCTTTACCGGCAGCGCGATGATCGCGATTTTGATTTTGGTTGGCTCGCCGACGACGGTTTCCTGCTATGTGATGGCCAAAAACATGGGGCACAGGGGCGTGCTGACCAGCAATGTGGTCATGTTGGCGACGGTGCTTTCCTCCGTGTCGCTGACGCTATGGATTTTTCTGCTGCGGCTGTTCGGGCTGCTGTGAGCGGATGACGCTGAAAGGGAGAAACGAGCATGAAAAGCTATCTCATCAAGGATACCACCCGCGAGGAGCGCGAACGGATCGTCAGCGAATCCGTCGGCCAGATTGAAGCGGCCTGCGACGGCTGCGCGCCGGGCGTTATCGAGATGTATCAGGCGTATATCGACGGGGAAAAGGAACTGCGCGAGATCAACCGCGAATATGTCGCGCACTATATCTCCGGCCGCGAGGGGCCGACGCGAAGCGAATGTGGGATGTTCTGACCATCATAATACTAATTCTTGTTAAAATGGCTTAATCCGCGCACCATCTTTTTCGCTCTG
>OLPV01002933.1_pt1 | contig 10689 bp, 8 predicted proteins | sample 1671961 | NCBI WGS metagenome assembly OLPV01 (sample SAMEA3136630, study PRJEB25190) | human gut metagenome | biome: human gut; feature: human-associated habitat; material: faeces | place: Austria | collected 2013
GTTCCGTTACAAGTTTTTCGATATTGTTCAATTTTCAAGGTCCTGTGCGCCTCAGGTCTTTCGACCGGCGACTTGATTATTTTATCACAGAAGTGATTTTTTGTCAAGCTCTTTTTTTCAGAAGCTTTTGAACTTTCTGAACTTGGATGCCTCAAAGTTTCTCAGAACAAACTGGAACTTTTCGGCGTCTATTGGTTCTTTTCAAGGGCTTCTTGCTGAGGCTTCAGAAGTCACTCTTTTGTCTCAGCGCTTGGCGCTCAAGTATAATACCACACCCCCGTCCCATTGTCAACACTTTTTTCCATCTTTTTTGCCTTTTTTCGATTTTCTTTTTCACAGTCTTTTCTCTCCCTCTTTCAGCGGCTGCAGGCGGTCAGGCAAAACAACGCCGCACCTGCTCACGCAGGCGCGGCCGGCAAAGTGCCCCCAGCGCTTTTACGGAGTGTCCTTCGCTTTATAATGTATTTATATAGCCTGCAAAGCAGCGGGATCAGGTATAGATATTCCCGGATATTACACCACGGAATCCCCTTTCCGGTGTCAAGTAGTTTGTGTCCAGATTTTATCCTGAAAAATGCCGTTCAATTTTGGCTAAAATTCCGAAACGCAAAATGTAGTGGTATTTTGCTTGACTTGCCACTAGATAGTGATAGAATAGAGCTACATTCCGTTCGATTGGATATCGTGTGCGCAAACGGGTATCTCTTATTCCAAGAGATGCCCGTTCACACTGTCAGTATGGAGGAGAGCTATGAAGATCATCAAACGCAACGGCGCAGAGGTCCCCTTTGATATTACCAAGATCATCACCGCAGTCACCAAGGCCAGCGACTCGGTGGGCGGCCAGAGCCGCCTGACCAAGGACCAGATCACCCAGATCGCTGCGGTCGTCGCCGACCAGTGCCAGGCGCTGAACCGTGCCGTCAGTGTAGAAGAAGTGCAGGACATGGTGGAGAACCAGCTCATGGACATCCAGGCCCATGACATTGCGCGGCACTACATCACCTACCGCTACATCCAGAGCCTGAAGCGGCAGACCAACACCACCGATGAGCGCATCCTGAGCCTGATCGAGTGCCAGAACGAAGAGGTCAAGCAGGAGAACGCCAACAAGAATCCCACCGTGAACAGCGTCCAGCGCGACTACATGGCCGGCGAGATCTCCAAAGACCTGACCGCCCGCCTGCTGCTGGATCCGGAGATCGTGAAGGCCCATCAGGAAGGACTGATCCACTTCCACGATTCCGACTACTTCGCCCAGCATATGCACAACTGTGACCTCATCAATCTGGACGATATGCTCCAGAACGGCACGGTCATTTCCGGCACCTACATCGAGAAGCCCCACAGCTTCTCCACCGCCTGCAACATCGCCACCCAGATCATCGCACAGGTGGCGTCCAACCAGTACGGTGGCCAGAGCATCAGTCTGACCCACCTGGCTCCCTTCGTGGACGTCTCCCGTAAGAAGATCGCCGCCGAAGTGGAAGTGGAGATGGAGGGGCTGGAAGTCTCCGCCGAGCGCAAGAAGGAGATCGTGGAGCGCCGCCTGCGCAACGAGATCAACCGCGGTGTGCAGACCATTCAGTATCAGGTGGTCACCCTGATGACCACCAACGGGCAGGCTCCCTTCATCACCGTGTTCATGTACCTGGGCGAGGCCCGCAACCCCCAGGAGAAAGCCGATCTGGCCATCATCATTGAGGAGACCATCCGGCAGCGCTATCAAGGCGTGAAGAACGAAGCTGGTGTGTGGATCACGCCTGCCTTCCCCAAGCTGATCTATGTGCTGGAAGAGGACAATATCCACCCCGGCGACCCCTATTATTATCTGACCGAGCTGGCCGCCAAGTGCACCGCCAAGCGCATGGTGCCCGACTACATCTCCGAAAAGAAGATGCTGGAACTGAAGGTGGACAAAAACGGCGAGGGCCACTGCTACACCTGCATGGGCTGCCGCAGCTTCCTGACCCCCTATGTGGATCCCGAGACCGGCAAGCCGAAATACTATGGCCGCTTCAACCAGGGCGTGGTCACCATCAACCTGGTGGACGTGGCGCTCTCCTCTGAGGGCAACTTTGAGAAGTTCTGGAAGATCTTTGACGAGCGTCTGGACCTGTGCCACCGTGCCCTGCAGGCCCGCCACAAGCGTCTGCTGGGCACCCCCAGCGATGCCGCCCCCATCCTGTGGCAGTACGGCGCTCTGGCCCGTTTGAAGAAGGGTGAGAAGATCGACAAGCTGCTGTTCGGCGGCTACTCCACCATCAGCCTGGGCTATGCCGGCCTGTATGAATGCGTGAAGTACATGACCGGCAAGAGCCACACCGACGCCGGTGCCAAGCCCTTTGCCCTGAGCGTCATGCAGCATATGAACGACAAATGCAACGAGTGGAAGAAAGCCGAGAACATCGACTACTCCCTCTACGGCACCCCGCTGGAATCCACCACTTACAAATTTGCCAAGTGCCTGCAGAAGCGCTTTGGCATCGTGCCGGGCATTACCGACAAGAACTACATCACCAACAGCTATCACGTCCACGTTTCGGAGCAGATCGACGCCTTCACCAAGCTGAAGTTTGAGTCTGACTTCCAGAAGCTGTCCCCGGGCGGTGCCATCAGCTATGTGGAAGTGCCCAATATGCAGGACAATCTGGAAGCCGTTATGAGCGTGCTGCAGTTCATCTATGAGAACATCATGTACGCTGAACTGAACACCAAGTCCGACTACTGCCAGGTCTGCGGCTATGACGGCGAGATCAAGATCGTGGAGGATGACGGCAAGCTGGTGTGGGAGTGCCCCAAGTGCGGCAACCGCGACCAGAATAAGCTGAACGTCGCCCGCCGCACCTGCGGCTACATCGGCACCCAGTTCTGGAACCAGGGCCGCACCCAGGAGATCAAGGACCGCGTGCTGCATCTGTAATTTTCTATAAGCAAAAACAGCCTCGCCCTCTCAGTCTCGCTTCGCTCGACAGCTCTCCTAAAGGGAGAGCCTCTGGCGAAACCGGCAACTTTGCATGGACTGCCAAAGGCTCCCACTTTGGGGGAGCTGGCAAAACCGCAAGGTTTTGACTGAGAGGGCGAGCACGCTAAAAAGTAATATCGACTTATGAACTACGCAACCATCAAATATTACGACATCGCCAACGGGCCGGGCGTGCGCACCAGCGTTTTCGTATCCGGCTGCCGCCACCACTGCCCCGGCTGCTTCAACGCCGTGGCCTGGGATTTTGCCTACGGCCAGCCCTTCGACAAGGCCACCCGCAACGAGGTATTCGCTTCCTGCCAGCCGGACTACATTGCCGGCCTCTCCCTGCTGGGCGGGGAGCCCATGGAGCCGGAGAACCAGCGGGAGCTGCTGCCCTTTGTGCGCAACTTCAAGGCCCTGTACCCGGACAAAACCGTCTGGTGCTACTCCGGCTACACCTGGGAACAGCTGACCGGCCAGGTACCCAGCACCGCCCGGTGCGAGGTGACCGACGAGCTGCTGGCCCTGCTGGACGTGCTGGTGGACGGCGAATTCGTCCAGGCCGAGCACGACATCTCCCTGCGGTTCCGCGGGAGCCGCAACCAGCGTCTGCTGGATGTGCCCAAGACCCTTGCCGCCGGGCAGCCCGTCTGGTGGCAGGACGAAAAGGTCTTTGCCACCCACACCATGGACGGCAACTAAACAAACACAAAGGCGCCCCGGTTTTCCACCGCTCCTGCAGAGCACTGTGGAAAACCGGGGCGCCTTTTGCGATTCTGATTCTGAAAAATGGGGAAAACTCAGTTTACGGAGACCGGCTCTTCCGGCTTGTTCTCCACGCGGGCACTGGTACGGCCCTCCGGCTTGATCTCGCCGGCAGCCATCAGGGACATCTTGGTCAGGGTCGGGCCGACCAGCTCATACACCAGCACCGAGAACAGCACCACGTTGCACACCATGTGGCCGTCCGACAGCTGGGCAGCAGTGGCCGCCATGCCCAAAGCCACACCGGCCTGGGGCAGCAGGGTGATGCCCAGATACTTCTGGATGCTGTCGCTGCATTTGGTGGCCTTGCAGCTGACAAAGGCACCGCTGATCTTGCCGAAGGAGCGGGACACGATGTACACCACACCGATGAGCAGCACCAGCGGGTTGGACAGGATGGTCAGATCCAGCTCTGCACCGGACAGCACGAAGAACAGGATGTTGATGGGCGAGACCCACCGGTCCAGACGGTCCATCAGTTCCTCCGAGGTGGGGCAGACGTTGCAGAACACGGTGCCGGTCATCATGCAGACCAGCAGCAGAGAAAAGCCGCACTTCACGCCGCCCACGTTGAACTCGATCATGGAGACGCCGACGGTCAGCAGCACGAAGGCCACCGACAGGCTCATGCGCTTGGAACGGGAATGGAAGTACACTTCCAGCAGGTTCAGCAGGTAGCCGGCCACAGCACCCAGCGCCAGGGAGAGCACGATCTCCATCAGCGGCTCCACGATGACGCTCAAAGGATCCATGTGCCCCTGCTCCAGGGCATTTGCCACGCCGTAGGAGCCGGAGAACAGCACCAGACCCACGGCATCGTCAATGGCGACCACCATCAGCAGCAGGTGGGTCAGGGGGCCGTCCGCCTTGTACTGCTTGACGACCATCAGGGTCGCGGCCGGTGCCGTAGCAGCCGCGATGGCACCCAGCGTAATGGCCGAGGCCAGCGAAATGACATCGGGGAAGAGCAGGTGCAGCACGACCAGTGCCACGTCCACCAGGGCGGTGGTAATGACTGCCTGTGCAATGCCGACCGTGATGGCCTGCTTGCCCATGCTCTTCAGGGCACTGAGCCGGAACTCATTGCCGATGACGAAGGCGATGAAGCCCAGCGCCACCTTGGTGATGACGCCGTAGCTTTCCACCTGTTCCAGCGTACCGAACCCGAAGCCAAGCCCGCTCAGGCCCAGACGCCCCAGAAAGAACGGTCCCAGCAGCAGGCCCGCCACCAGATAGGACGTGACCGCCGGCAGATTGACCGCCTTGGCCAGGCGGGACATCAGCAGGCCCGCGATCAGGGCAAGCGACAGGCAGATCAACATTTGTTCCATGATGTGATTGTGTGGGAAGCCGCCGGCTCGCCGGGCAGCTTCCGTTTCCTCCTTATCCAAAAAATACCAGAAAATATGCGAAGCCCTGCACGAAAGAGAAACACGGGAAAAGGGACGCGCAGCGGCTTCTGCTCAACAGATGCCCGACCAGTATACTCTCTGCCCCGCCAAAATGCAACATCTGTCCTGGACAAAACGGCATAATTTTTCTTAAAGAGACACAAAAAGCGGGCACAGCCGCTGCTGTGCCCGCCCGGGAGATGCCTTAATTGAATTTGACGACCTTCTGTGCCAAACGGTAACCGCCCAGAATGATCTTGTCGCTGCCGGGGAAGTTCATGTTGGTGATGCCGCCCAGGCTCAGCACAATGGAACGGTAGACGCTGGGGCTGACCCGGTCTTTCAGGTACTGCCACAGTTCCTTCTTTTTGGCGTGAGCCTCCGCGCTGCCGTCCAACAGCAGGAAGATGTCGCTCACCGACATCATCATAGCCAGATAGTGCAGCATATACGCGCGCAGACGCTTCTCGTGCTTCAACGCGTCCAGATCCTGGCAGTCGATCATGTGCCTGGTCACCCGCAGCTGCTGGTCCACCCGCTTGACCATGACGCTCTCGTTCACACTCTGATCCGCGCGGCCGATGAAGTAGCGGTACAGATCCAGATCCATGTAGTACATACTCTTGACATAGGGCAGCGGCTGATACACGAAGATGTTGTCCACATAGAAGGTGTGCTTGGGCAGTACCATGCCGCACTGGCGCAGCACCTCGGTACGGTACATGACCGAGTGCATCAGCAGGTTCTGATCCGGCCGGAAGTGCCCAACGTGCATCCAGCTGAACAGCCGGTTCTGCGGGAAAACGTTGGTGTAGCGCACCGTGTGGCTGGTGCCGTCCTCCACGTGCTCATACACATAGTTGCAGATCATCAGATCCGGAGCGGTGTGGTGCTCCACCAGTACAGCCAGCTTTGCCAGCACCTTTTTCAGGCAGTCGGTGTCCAGCCAGTCATCGCTGTCTACCACTTTATAGTACAGGCCGGTGGCGTTGCGGATGCCCTGATTGACGCCCTCGCCGTGGCCGCCGTTCTCCTGATGGATGGCCTTGACGATGGTGGGATACTTGGCCGCATACTCATCGCAGATGGCCGGGGTCTCGTCCTTGACGGAACCGTCATCCACCAGAATGATCTCGGCCTGCTCGCCTGCAGACAGCAGGGTCTCGATGCAGTGGCGCATATAAGCCGCCGAGTTGTAGCACGGCACGGCAAAGGTGATCAGCTTTTGCATAGTTCAAAATACTCCTTCAGATTCGATTCGCAGTCGGCACACACAACGCCGCCGCATGGAAAGATGTGCTCTTATTATAGCATTTTCAATCCTGAAAAGCTATCCTTGCCCGGAAATATCGTTGATTTTTCGCACTTTTCCGGGCAGGAGGGCGCTTTTCTCCGCGCAAACTGCGTCATTTTGTGCTATACTGGTATGGTTGAGCCTTGCGCACAGACGGCGCCTTTACTGATTATAACGGAGGAACCCATGGAAAACCCGCACAGCATCCTGAAAAAAATTTTTGGCTACGACAGCTTCCGCCCCGGGCAGGAAGAGATCGTCAACCGCCTGCTGGCCGGGCAGGATGTGCTGGCCGTGATGCCCACCGGCGCGGGCAAATCCATCTGCTATCAGGTACCGGCGCTTCTGCTGCCGGGCATTACCCTGGTGGTGTCGCCGCTGGTCAGCCTGATGAAGGATCAGGTGGGGGCGCTGGTGCAGGCCGGCGTGGCGGCTGCATTCCTGAACAACAGCCTGACCGACAACCAGAAAGCCCTGATGCTGCGCCGCGCCCGGGAGGGCTGGTACAAGATCATCTACGTTGCCCCGGAACGGTTGGAGATGCCGGGCTTCCAGCGCTTTGTGCAGGAGCGGGAGATCAGCATGGTGACGGTGGACGAAGCCCACTGCATCAGTCAGTGGGGCCAGGATTTCCGCCCCAGCTATCTGCGCATCCGGGAATTCGTGGACAGCCTGCCCCATCGCCCGGTGGTGGGCGCGTTCACGGCCACCGCCACCGCCCATGTGCGGGACGACATCCGGGATCACCTTGCCCTGCAGAAGCCTTACGAGGTCACCGCCAGCTTTGACCGTCCCAACCTGTATTTCGAGACCCAGCGCGCCCTGCCCAGCGAAAAGCCCCTGCGCCTGCTGGATCTGGTGCTGAAGGAGGGCGATCACGCCGGCATCGTCTACTGCAGCACCACCAAGCAGGTGGACGAGACCGCCCGCCTGCTGCAGAGCCGGGGCATCCGCGCTGCGGCCTACCACGCCAAGCTGGACGCCGACACCCGCCGGAAGAACCAGGACGATTTTCTGTACGACCGCATCCAGATCATGGTGGCCACCAACGCTTTCGGCATGGGCATCGACAAACCCAACGTGCGGTTCGTCATCCACTACAATATGCCCAAGGATCTGGAAAGCTACTATCAGGAAGCCGGCCGTGCCGGTCGAGACGGTCAGCCTGCCGACTGTATTCTGCTGTACAGCGGACAGGATGTGCGCATGGCCGAGTTTCTGATTGAGCGCAGCCACGAAGCCGAGGACGAAACCATTGACGAGGCAACCCGTCAGCAGCTCATCGTGCGCGACCGCGAACGCCTCAAGCAGATGACGTTCTACTGCACCACCACCGAGTGCCTGCGGCATTACATTCTGCGCTATTTCGGTGAAAATTCGCCGTTGTCGTGCGGACACTGCAGCAGCTGCGACACGAATTTCGAGGAAGTGGATGCAACCATGGACGCACGAAAAATCCTCTCGTGCGTATACCGGCTGGATGAACGCGGCCGTGCGTTCGGCAAAACCGTCGTTTCGGCCATTCTGACCGGCAGCAAGAACGAAAAAATCACGCAGTTCCATCTGGATACACTTTCCACCTATAATATTATGCCGGACAGCACCGCCGTGTATGTCCGTCGGCTGATCGACATGCTGCTCGAGCGCGGATACCTCATCGTCGACCCGGACCGCATGAACGTGCTCGTGCTTGCCCGCAGCGGCAATGCGCTCATGCGCGGACACGGTGAATTCCGCGTCAAGCTGCCCAAGGAGAAAAAGCCGGCAGCAGCCAAACAGTACGCGGCTCTTGCGGAAGATGTGGACGAAAAGCTGTTCGATGCGCTCCGTGATGTGCGAACCCGTCTTGCAGCACGCGCAGGCGTGCCGCCGTACGTTATCTTTTCCAACGCAACGCTTGCTGATATGGCTGCAAAACAGCCGTCAAGCGAGTTCGATCTGCTGTCCGTCCGCGGCGTAGGCGACGCAAAGGCAAGACGATACGGCAAGGAGTTTCTGGCAGCGATTCAGAAATACCGGGATGAAAACCTCGGAAAGTAGTGCAATAGAGCGAAGGGAATGTGAAGTTTACCTTTGCGTGGGAGCACAATGTGCTCCCCTGCGGAATAGCGTGCAGCAATCGTTTGATACGGTGCGCCGAGGTCGTACCCCAGGGCACCTTCTCTTGCCCTTCGGGCAATTCACCTTGGCGCACCCTACGGTAAATATTGTGCAAGTGATAAAATTTGTACCACAAAATCAAATGCAAACGATATGCACCCGATAAAAAAACGGAGAACAGAAAACCCTTACGGTAATTCTCCATTCTCCATTTTCCATTCTCAATTTTTCTCGATGTCTCGAAACACGTTCGGCAGGTACAGCTCATGCTTCGGAATCTTCTCCCACGAAAACGCTTTCACGAGCTCCTTCGCGGCAACCGGCTCTGCGGTGTCGGTCAGTCCTGCGGCGCATGCAAGTGCGCCGATGACCTGCTCGGGTGTGAATTTCTCCCGCAGAAGGCCGAGGTCGAGGTCCTCATCGCGCTTGGACAGGCGGCGCCCGTCATGGTCGCACAGCAGCGGGATATGAATGAAGTTCGGCGGTGTGAAGCCGAACAGCTCATACAGCCAGATCTGGCGCGGCGTACTGCCGATAAGATCGTGCCCGCGCACGACCTCGGTCACGCCGGACAGGCCGTCATCCACCACGACCGCCAGCTGATACGCGAACACGCCGTCCGACCGCCGGATAATGAAGTCGCCGCACTCCTCGGTGAGCGTTTCGGTATACTCGCCGTACACGCCGTCCGTGAACGTGATGGTGCGCTCGGGCACGCGCACGCGCGTTGCAGGCGCACGCTTTCTGCGCTTTTCGGCCACTTGCTCGGGTGTTAAATCGCGGCAGGTTCCGGCGTAGACCACCCTGCCGTCCGACAGATGCGGGGCACTCGCCGCGTGCAGGGCCGCTCTCGAGCAGAAACACGGGTACAGCAGACCTTTTTCGCGCAGAATCGCCTCGTATTTCTCGTAAACAGCCGTGCGCTCGGACTGATACGGGATTTCGCCGTCCCAGTCTAACCCTAACCACCGCAGGTCGTCGATAATTAAATCCGCGAAGCTGCGCGGACAGCGCATTTCGTCCAAATCCTCAATCCGCAGCAGAAATTCGCCGTTCTGCTGCCGCGCACTCAGCCATGCCAGCAGCGCGCACAGCACGTTGCCGAGGTGCATGCGGCCGCTCGGACTGGGTGCAAAACGTCCGATGGTGTGCATGTTTTTCACTCCTTATTGCTTTTTCTTCTTGGATTTCGGTGCCGGAAGTTCGTCATACATGGCACGCAGCAGCTTCTGCATTTCGTCCTGCAAAAACCGCAGCACCGGCTTGATGTCATACTTCGGATTTTTCAGGAATCCCATCAGCAGTTCCATTGCACAGTTTCCGGCACCGCGTCCCATGGCAGCCATGGTTGCGTCCAGATAGCTGACACCCATCATAGCACACTCGGTAGTGTTGGCAAATGCCAGCTGCTGGTTGTTGTGGGCGTGGATACCGATCTTCTTGCCGTATTTTTCGCCGGCTTCCAGATACCGCTGTGCCAGCTGACGCATTTGCAGCGGATACAGCGAACCGTAACTGTCTACCAGATAGATGACTTCCACGCTGCTCTTGCCCAGCATTTCCAGTGCTTCTTCCAGTTCCGATTCCTGTGCTTTGGAAACTGCCATGATGTTCACTGTGGTGTGATAGCCCTTTTTCGTACAGGTTTCGATCATGTCAATGGCTGCGGGAATGGTGTTGATATAGGTGGCGATCCGCACCATATCCAGAATGCTGTCCTTCTTGTCCGGCAGATCCCGTGCCACGTTGGCACGTCCTACGTCTGCCATAACTGCCAGCTGCATCTTCGGGTCGAGAATGTTGATCAGCACCTTCTGAATGGCATCTTCATGGCAGAACTTCCACTTGCCGAACTTGGATTCCTCGAACAGCTCCGGATCTGCCAGATAGCCGATTTCCATCACATCGACACCGGCACGTACATTGGTCAGATACAGCTTCCGGACAAAGTCGTCTGTAAACTCAAAGTTGTTTACCAGTCCGCCGTCCCGAATGGTAGCGTCCAGCACTTTGATGTCCGGACGATAGGAGATCATGGTACCCTTTATCATATCGCTCATTGGAGATTCCTCATTTCTGTGTCATTTTCCACAGCCGTCGTGACTGCTTTTCTTTCGGCAATACCGCACAAAGATTGTGCGACAGATGCGTCGTCAAATTTTTCGTCAGAT
>OLPV01002934.1_pt1 | contig 10682 bp, 9 predicted proteins | sample 1671961 | NCBI WGS metagenome assembly OLPV01 (sample SAMEA3136630, study PRJEB25190) | human gut metagenome | biome: human gut; feature: human-associated habitat; material: faeces | place: Austria | collected 2013
TTTCCAGAAATCAAAAGCTTTTTCTCTTAACATAAATGTACCCTCCCAGGTTTGTTTTCATTTTCGATTGAAAATATATGTTCAAATGTGTTTGTTTTCATGTGTTTCTTTGTTTATGTCTCTATCTTACTACATCACATTTTCACATCTGTAACCGGGAAGGGTACCTTCTCATCTTCTACACAACCTTCGCAATAATAAACGTTGCATTATCTTCCGCGCCCATGCGATTGACTTCATCGACCATTTTTCCACGCGCTTCCGCTACCGGCATCTGCAAGATTTCTTCCAGGACTTCATCTCTCACCATATCCGTCACACCGTCTGTACAAAGCAGATACTTATCACCTTTCTGATATTCAAGCTTGTAGAAATCCATCTTTTTAAAATCATCTGCATACTCCGTTCCGATATAACCGACCAGCGCACTTCGTATATGCCCCGGATGGCGATAAGTATGATCGATGGATAACTGCGCAAGCTTCCCTTCACGCAGCCGGTAAATTCTGGAATCTCCAAGAGACATTCCGAAAATGTAATTCCGACCGAACTTTAACGCCGCCATGGTCGTCCCCGTTTGTCTTACCTTCTGCATTTTCTTCCATTTTATAAGATTGGCTTCCATTGCTTTTGCAATTTTCCACATACATGCTTCATAGTCAGCCTCTTCTCTCGATCTCCATGGGCATTCTGCCTTCGCAAGTGTCACTGCCGCAATATACGAAGCCATCTCGCCGCACGGCAGGCCGCCGATTCCGTCGAACACAGCAACCCATTTACCTGACACATCAGCCTCTGGCGCATGAAGGATTTCACCTATAGGATTATCTTCCAGTAATTCTGCCACATCGAAATCATCGAAATCTCGAAGAATAATCGAAGTAGTGTTGATTTCGTCTTTTTCAACCGGGTATTCATTTACAGGCTCACCACCCTTATACGTTCTGATTGTGAACGCCGCCGGGAGAGCTGTACCGAAGACCAGCTTCAAACCGTAATAAGCTCGAATCGCTTCCATCGTGATAGTAACGATAGGATTCTTTGTGAATGTTCCGTTTGCCCCGGAGATTTCCTTCGAGACATACCCGGTTGTCAGAGCCGCCTTGCCGTTTCTCGGAAGGAAGAACATCGTACCATCGATAGGGGTGTAATTCCCGGCGAGGGTTGCGTATTCAACCTTCGGTGTGTCCGTCAGCACGTTTGCGGCATTGGAGTAGGTCTCCTCGCCGTTGGTTGCGATGGAAGCACTCGGCATGAAATTCGACTTGATTTGAACCTTGCCGTCTCGAGACTGGGTGAGAACACATCGACAGGCATTTGCGATAATCTGCAATGCTTCTTTGTATTTCACTCTCGGAATCGGGTTGTTAGAGTAGAGCTTCTTCAAACGTGGGTCGATATAATACTTGGAAATCCCAGCGTCCTTCAAAATCTCCTCTGCCAGTGCGTAGTAGCTTTTACCAGCGGCACTATACAGACCCCTCACATACTCGCCGTCCATATTACGGAAAATGTCTTGGCAACGGATTGTAGCCGTGTTATCGTCACTTTCCCATTCAGAACACCACAGGTGGTTTCCTTGAATCCACTCGATAGTGTCAGAACCCGGGGTCTGATAACCGTACATAATATCCATTTCCTGTCCTGTCTCGAGGTAGTTGATAGCCGAGTTCGGGTTATCCACATTGAAGTAGTGGTCGTAGTTTTTCAGCGTTACCGAAAAATCGAACTGCGGAACATCAGCCCCGATAAGGGAAACGTAACTGTCAAGAGCAGAACTCATAACAGAATCGTTGTAATACACAAGTCCGTAACCGAACATGATAGAGTAGATACGCAAACGGCTTTGAGGGTTCTTCATCTTGTAGAACACCAACTTGATATAGGTTGTATTTTTCAATACTTCCTCGGTACTCCACTTTGATTTTGTGTTCCCTCTAAACTCAATGGTCTGCCCGGTACTTCCGACAATATCGAAATCGACCGGGTAATTCTCACCGAAGTTAATCGTGAGACCCTTGAAATCCGTTGCGATAGTGTTCAAGCTGATAATCACTTCACATCGAGCTTCGGAAACCAGCTTGTCCGAGACAATCCCGGTATCATAGTATCTCCCTCCCTCGGTAGCCCGAGGGAGAAAGAACATAGAGCCATCTACTTTCGTGAACTCCTCCTCAAGAGTGGCATAGACCGTATCGTCAATATGCTCTCCGAAGATATTGTCCTTGTTCGAGTAGTAGGCATAAGTGCCATTATCGACCGTAGCTTTCGCCTGTGCTTCTTGGTTCACAAGTCCGAAAGAAATCATAATGTATGCTCTCTCACGGAGAGAGGACTTCATGCTTTCTTTGTATGCTTTCGATACTTTCTGCATAAAACCCCTCCTTTACTCGCCAGTGTCGATAAGATTTACCTTGCAATTCCGATAATGCGTTGGAGTACCGTCTTCTGTCACCCAGTAGGGTTCACCTGTACGGTCTCCGCAGTACATTCTTACGGTTTTGCGTTTGTTTGTTACTGGGTCATTAAATTCGACATAGACGAAGAAATTGCTCAAGATAGAGAGAATCCGTTCCCATTGAGCCGCAGTGAGCCACGCCCACTCAAGCCCATCTATCTTGTACTGGTCTCGTCCAACTCTTTGACCCACAACAGCACCGTTAGCGTCTCGTCCGCTGTCAACCACGGTGGTTACAACCACGCTCACACCTCGTTTACAAGGTGGTAGCTCATAACCATTTATCGCTAAATATGCCATCGCTACACACCTCCTTTACTTGGTAAAGCTGAAACCGTTCGCTTCCTTTTGCGTGGTAACAGCGTCATTGATTGTACGGTTGCCGACCTTTACGATGGTCTGTTCCTTCTTGTCTGCCTGTCTCTTGGTATCGGTAGCGATTTCCTTGAGAGTAGGCTCAACATACTCGTGGTAGAACTCACGCATATTGCGAGACCACGAATCATCGGAATATGCACCGTCATAGGATTTCTTGGAATCTTCGTACACCGTCTGTGCCAGCGAGTTATAAGGGTCATAACCGCTTGCCGAAGCCAGCACAAGGTTGTCATTGATTCCGGCGGTACTTACGACAACGGCATTGATAATACCGTTCGCACAAGTCACAATGTCTCGAGACATGGACTGCCAGTACCCGGAGAACTGTGCCATACCGCTCACGATGGAGCTGTGCATGACAGAAGCAAGCTGGAATCGGTTCAGCACTTCGGTAGTACCATTTACATGACCCACCAGCTCTGCGCCGCTCTCACCAGCAACGAACATAGAGCCATGCGCCCGGTTCGTGCCGCCAGCATATTTCGGCATTGCTTTCCACATATTCGGAGTGATGATACCGCCGGAAGCGAACATCTTCACGCCGCCGTTTGCACCAACGATACCGCCGTTCGCCAGTCCGAAGAACTTCTTAATAGAAGTCCAGCCGGATTTGAAAAGCGAGATACCGACAGATACCGAAGTACCAACGAAACTCGAGATAGAACTCCAACCGTTTTTCCATAGAGAGATACCGACACCTACGGTGTGGCTACCAATCCAGTTCTTAATCGTTGTCCACCCGGACTTGAAAAGCGAAATACCTTGAGCGATAACAGGAAGACTACCAATCCAGTTCTTTACGGTAGACCAGCCGGATTTCAACAACGAGATTCCTTGCGAAAGCGTAGGAATGTTACCAATCCAGTTTTTAACCGTTGTCCAACCCGACTTGAGTAAGCTGATACCTTGAGAAAGAACCGGGATATTTCCAATCCAATTCTTAACCGTAGTCCAACCACTCTTGATAAGACTGATTGCTTGGGACAGAGTAGGAATGTTACCAATCCAGCCCTTTACTGTCTGCCAACCGCTCTTAATGAGATTGATTGCTTGGGACAGAGTAGGGATATTGCCGACCCAGTTTTTAACCGTTGTCCAGCCGGATTTAAGCAACGAGATTCCTTGACTGACAACCGGGATATTACCGACCCACTCTCTCACAGAGTTCCAGCCGGATTTAGCAAGACTTACTGCTTGCGATACTCCCGGAATATTGCCAATCCAGCCCTTGACCGTCTGCCAGCCGCTCTTTGCGAGTGCGACAGCTTGGTCTACGGTAGGAATGTTACCTATCCAGTTTTTCACGGTAGACCAGCCGGATTTCAGAAGCCCGACACCCTGTTTCACAGCCGGAATGTTACCAATCCAGTTCTTCACAGAAGACCAGCCATCTTTTACGAGCTTTACGCCAGTTTCAAGAGAAAGACCGTCTTTCGTCTTGTCAGACCACCAACCCTTTACGTTGTCCCACCATTCCGAAGCATTGTTCTTTACTTCGGCAAGGAATTGAACAGGTTTGCTGTTCTTAACCTTCTTTTTGAATTTGTTCCACTCGTCAGATATATTTCCGAGAGCTTCCTTAATTCCGCTCACCATCGAACCCCAGCTAACAGGTTTTCCAGTAGCGAAGTCTTTAACTCCATCGGCAATGAGAGCAAGACCGAGAGGAATACCAACACCTGTCAGACACAACATGAGACCGATAGCGAGTTTGCCGAGAGAACCAGCCATTGATTTAATCTTGGTGAAAACTCCCTTGATTTTTTCTTTGATGGTTTCCCAGTTAATAGCTACTGCTGTACCGAGAGCCGCCGCTCCCGATAATATCAATCCGACACCGAGAGGAATACCAACCCCGGTGAAGCACAGGATAATACCGATTGCAAGAGCCGCCGCACCAGCGATAGCAAGTATTTTAGTAGTTACGCCCTTTAGCTTGTTTGTCAAAGTGTCCCAGTTAAGAGCCACAGCCGTACCGAGAGCCGCCGCACCAGCGAGGATAAGACCTACGCCGAGAGGAGTTGCAACTCCTGTGAAAGCGAGAATCATACCTATGGCAATGGAAGCCGCCCCAGCAATGAGAAGAATCTTCGTAGTAACCTTTCTGATATTGTCCGGCATACTATTCCAATTCAAACCGACCGTTGCGGCAAGACCGACAGCACCAGCGGCAATCATCGCAATACCCAGCCCAGTTGCAACTCCTGTTAGAGCGAGGATTGCACCGACACCGATTAAAGCACCGCTCACGATAGCCACAATGCTTAGTACGGATTCTTGAACATCACCTGTTAAGGAGTTCCAGTTCAAAGCTACTGCCGAAGCGACAGAAACAGCACCAGCGGCAATCATCGCAACACCGAGAGGAACGTTTACGCCAGTCAGAGCGAGAATTGCACCGAATGTCAGTAATGCACCTCCAACAATGGTTTCGAGCATACCGATTGTCCTACGGAGAGGGTCGGACATCGAATCCCAGTTAAGACCGATTGCTGTAACCATGCCGACAGCACCAGCCGCCATCAATGCGATACCGAGAGGAACATCAACACCAGTAAAGGCGAACAATGCACCCATAGCCAGCAACGCACCGCTCACGATTGCCGTGAGAATGGACAGAGCGTTCGACAGGTCTCCGTTGAGGAACTTCCAGTTAATTACAGCCGCAGTACCGAGAGCCGCCGCACCAGCCACCATGAGACCAGCACCGAGCGGTACATTGACACCCGAAAATGCAAGGAAAGCACCGATAGCCAACAGGAAGCCACCCAGTACCCCGGTAACGAGGGTAAGTACCTTCGCCAACCGTTCCGACATTCCGTTCCAGTTTGCCATTACCGAAGCCGCCAAACCGACAGCACCAACAGCCATAAGACCGAGACCGAGAGGAATGTTTGCACCTGTGACAACAAGGATAGTACCGATTGCCAGTAAGAATCCGCTGATAACAGCCGTGATTTCCCACATAGCGTCCTTAATCATCTGAACGATTTCGTCAACCTTAGAAGTGATTGCGTCACCGAGGAAATCGTAGGTAGGAAGGTCAATGCCTAAATCACCACCACCACCACCACCGATACCAGCACCCGAGCCGCTACCGCTTCCACTGGAACTATCGTCTTTAGACAGGACGTTCAGCTCGTCAATACCGAGCAGAGCATTTTTCAGCTTCTTAGCCGCTTTCCCGGCTTTACCCAGCCCATCGGAAGCGTCCCCGGCGTTGTCAGCCAAATCGCCAACCGCAGAAGCACCAGCAGAAATGCCGGAATAATCTACCTCCGGGAGTTTGAATCCGAACAGACTTGCGATAGAGTTTGCCAGCATACGGACAATCTTCGCCAAAACGATTGCATACGGTAATACTGCGTTCAGAGCCGGGATAAAGATATTACCCAAAGCTCTTGCACACTGCGTAACCTGTGCCTGTAAAACACGAAGCTGGTTCGCCGGAGCGTTCAGAGTACGAGCCATATCACCTTGAGCGGTAGTTACCTGTGTCATAATTGCGTAGTAACGCAACTGCGACTTTTCAGCCTGTGTCATAGCAGAGACCTTTTTCTCGATACCGAGAGCAAGAGCTTCCTCTTGCAGTCTTGCAACAGACAGGTCGTAACCCAGTCTACGAAGCGGCTCAAGCTCACCCGAGATACCCGACTGTAACTTCTGCATTGCGTCCTCAAACGAAATGTTGAAGAACGAAGCAATATCGTAGCCGAGCTGTGTGAGGTTCTTTGACATAAGGTACGCTTTATCGCTCGCCACGCCGAAACCGCTAATGATGGTGTTGAACACACCTTGACTTCGCATGAACTCGCCCGGGTCGATACCGAGAGCTTCGCTGACTGCTTCTGCGTAGTTCTGTGCTTCCTCTGCGTATTTACCCATAGAAGCGGTAAACAGGTTCAAATCCTCAATGTACTGGTTGGACTGTGTTATCCACGAAGCGATTACTCTCGCACCAGTACGAACAACACCCATAGCCATTTTGATTTTGGCATACAGATTCATGTAACTATTTGCCGCCTTATTGTTCTCTTGCGAGATTCTGTTCGTGACGGTAATAGCTCTCTGAATGTTCGTAGGAAGACGATTGAACGCCGCAGTTACAGCATTGAGCTGATTTGTCAGCGGAGCAAGAGCCGTAGACAACTGCTGAATTTGACTGGTGAACTTAGTCATATCCATGTTGTCGAGGGTGTCTGCCAGCTTCGGTAACTTATTGAGCGCATTGATAGTGGACTTTAGCCCGGAAGCGTTCAGATTGTTCAACGGTTGAAGTGCTGTACCCAGCTTCTCCATAGCACTGAAATCTACACCAGTGAGGGAAGCGGCGGCACTGCCGATATTTTGAAGCTGATTTCCGATGGAAGACAAAATCTTGAGACTGCCGAGACCTTTCAGTTTTTCCAAACTGGAAGCGAGTTTGTCAATCTTGTCTGCCCCGGAACTATCCATGCTTTTAAGGGCGGTATCGAGATTGCGTACTTGATTTGCAACGCTTGTTAATCCGACACCGCCCCTAACTGCATTTTTGAGTTTGGACAAAGAAGCGGAAAGAGCGTCTATACCAGCGACAGCCGAGGTGGAACTCGACTGAACTTCCAATTCGAGTTGTTCGATTGTAGTAGGCATAAAACTCACTTCCTTTCTTGTAACTGCTTATTTGCCTGTACCATATACGCTTGCATATAGCGCAGACCCTTTTCAGACTTAGCCTTTTCCTTCTTGAGTTCTGCTTCCTCCACCGTCTTTTTATTGATGGGATATGCTTCTTCAACATAAGGTTGGGCTTTCGTTCCCTTCTTGGCGAAAGCACGAAGAATCGGAGACAGACGAGAAATAGCGTCATAGATGTACATACCCTGTAACCACATTTCTTGATTGACCCTCTCTTTGCGAAGCTCCTCCGCTTTGCGGTAAGACTTCACGAGAGTGGAATCTCTATCCCAGTATTGTTCTTCCGTCATGCCTATTGATAAGTAATAGGGGAACTTTGCGAGAAAAATCTCCGAATAAGAAGGGGGAGTAGAGCGATTCTCACGCTCGCTCCCCTTGTTAGCGGATTCATCTGTCAACAGCGAATCACTTACCAACTCGCTGTCCAGCTTACGTTTCCCTCGGATTCCTCGGGTTCTTCGACCAGTGCCATAATCGGCTCGTTGTACATTTCTGCCAGCTTACCGATAAGCTCCTCCTTGTTCGTCATGTGGGAGAAGATTTCGTTGATAACTTCCTTCTTCTCGAAACGATGATGTGCGAGGAACGCACCTTCAAACAGTGCCGGGAGAGTGGACATAGGCTTGTTCTCGACCTCTGCCGCAACGAAGCCCTTCTTTTCCATTTCCGTAACCGTTCTGCGAGTGAACTCAAGGACATATTCTTTATCCTTGAAAGTGAATTTCAACTGCTTTGCCATGATGATTTATCCTCCTTATTTTTCCTTACTCTGCGTCCATGCTGATAACAGTAGACGGAGCGATAGTGATAGTCATTTCGACAACCTCATTCGTGCCGCCGCCGTTAGCATAAACAGACAGAGAGCCTTTGAACTTGAACTTACCGCTGTCACCAGTAGGAGTGACGGTATCGCCAGCTTCCGTACCACCGAACCAAACGGCGAACTCCTTCTCCGTACCTTCCAGTGCTTTCAGCTTCTTGTACTCCTCGAGAGTGTAGTTCGCAGTGAACTCAAGAGAATCGAGGGACTGAATACCCGGAATGTAAGTCTGCATTTTGTCAGACAGAGTAGTGGTTTCCAGCATTTCCGGCGCACCGCCGAGGTCGGGAAACTCCTTAATGTCAATCAGCTTCTCCCATACGGAAGGGTTCTTCTGCATGAGAAAAATCTTGTAAGTGCTAATAGCCATGCTTGTTTACCTCCTATAAATAGTTTTGTTTTTAGAGACGATAGCCCTGTATCGAGCCACCATTCTGTAAACCGTTGCGTCTTCCTCGTTGGGAACAGGGTTCATAAGGGTTCGTGTGAAACCGAGTGCTTCCATCTTGGAATCAATGAGAGCGATGATTGCTTTACATTCAGTCTTCTTGCCACTCGTTTTGTTAGAGTAGACATTCACCTCGTAAAGCACCTGTGCGTGGTTTTCGATACACCCGGAATCTCGAGTGTTTCGATAAACTTGATTGTCTGTCTCAATGAGAGAGACACAAGGGAAGGAAGGTGGAGACTTGACATATTCGCCAGTCATATAGATTTTCGGGTATTTCTTTCGCACCTCTGCGGACACGATACTGAATACCTCTGTCTCAATGTCAATCACCCGAACACCTCCTTTGCGATAGACTGAATATCATTGCAAACGGTGGTGATTGCAAGAGCCATCGGCATACGAGCCGGAGTACCACGAGACAGCTTCAATTCGCCATTTTCGTAGAATCCCCAAACCTCTTTCTTGCCGTTACCCTTACCGAATCCACCGATTGTCATTCCCAGTTCCGCACCGTGAGGGTGAGGGGACGAACCGGGAGAGCCATTATGATAGACACCAGCACCAAACTCAACCCACACAGCGTCTTCACCACTTGCGACAACGACAGTAACCGACCCTCGATTGTCAACCGACACATCGACTTGTGCGTATCGTGGAGAAGTTTGCCCTCCTTTGAGAATAAGTTCGTCAACGATTGCACCGCTGAATCCGCTTTTCGCTTCATCAGCCAGCCGTTCGGCTACTTTCTCTCGGAGGAGTTCTGTTTTTCTAAGGATTTCTTGTTTGTAATCAGCCAGCTCTTTCATAGCTCGGTTGATTTCACTCGTTGACAATCCGAATGAGATAATATTCCTACCCACTGACAGTCACCTTGCTTATCGCAACCGACACGCTGTTCAAGCTCTTGGCTACCTTCTTAACGATATAATCGTGAGGAGTAATGACCTCACCATCATCATTTGTAACCAAAGCCCCGGTTTCATCAACCTGTGGCGTTTTATCGACCCATAGCACTGTGTACTCGTCAATAGGGGGAGCGTCCGTCCCCATGACAATTACCTTGTCATAGCTCTCGCTTTCTCCAAACTGTCGGGTGCTTGTTTCACCCTTGGCGGCAGAGATATTAGCGGAGAACTCTACCGGGTTGTCTCGAATGATTTCATATTCCCCTGTAACATTTCCGTATTCGTCCGTCTTAGGGACTTTTTCTTTGTACAGAGCGTAGAAGAATTCGCTCTTGTTTCGTTCCATCATTCTCATTTAATCACCCCCACATGAGGAGTAACCACCTTGAGCATTGAGGAAGGAATATCAGCATTTTCATAGCTTCGGGAGATACCGTTCTCGGAATGAGAGGTCTGACCCTCCGCACCACGCTTGTTCAGCATATAAGCGGCAATCTCGCATTGGAGAGTGTCGTACTGTGCCGGAACTTCCGTTACGCTGGAATCATACGGATATGCTCGATTGATGATTTTACGACCAGCCAGTTTGAGATAGGTGGACAGCACTTCGTCACTGTCCGAACTACCGACCATCGCTTTGAGAGCAATCAGCTTTTCTTCCTCGGTCATGTTGTCCACCTCCTTTACTTAGGCAATCTCGTAGAAACCTTCGGTCTTCGGGTCGGTCTTAGGCTTACCAACGATGTAGCCGTTGTCGGTCTTAGCGTAGTAAACCTTGCCCTCGGAAACCGTAGTGTCCGCAGTGGCAGTAGCAGTACCCTTGAAAATCTTGACTGCCTTGGTAGCGTCAGTCAGAGCCGCAAGGTAATACTTACGAGACCAAATAGTGTTCTGACGAATATCGCCGTTACGGTCAGTCTCAACCTCGACACCCTTCTTATTCCTCCTTGGTAATGTCGCAGTTAATGAACTTAATAAAAGCCTGTACCAACT
>OLPV01002936.1_pt1 | contig 10669 bp, 8 predicted proteins | sample 1671961 | NCBI WGS metagenome assembly OLPV01 (sample SAMEA3136630, study PRJEB25190) | human gut metagenome | biome: human gut; feature: human-associated habitat; material: faeces | place: Austria | collected 2013
ATCCTGTCCGTATGCAAGGATCATGCTGTTATCCAGTCCACAGTCTCTTGCTTTTCCTGCAGGTACAATCTCAAGCTCTGCCGAGAGGAAATCTTCCTCTTCAATGTCATATCTCGCTTTCAGAAGACTCTTGATTCTTCTTGTTACTGCATTTTCCTCTTTATCCTCAGGACGGTTACCGATCAAAAGATCCATCTGTTCCCCATCGATGAAGTCTTTTGCCAGCTTTTCTCTCTGTCTTGCTCCCAGATGTGGAAGAAGATCATTGATGACAAGTACCGGATCTGTCTCCTTTTCCCCAACGCAGATCTCTACTTTTTCTCCATTCTTCTTCACTACTACACCGTGAAGTGCAAGTGGAATGGAAAGCCACTGGTATTTTTTTCCTCCGCCATAATAATGTGTGTCCAGAAAAGCAAGTCCTTCATTTTCATACAACGGATTCTGCTTTACATCAATTCTTGGCGAATCGATATGTGCTCCCAGAATATTCATACCTTCTTCAATCGGTGCTGTTCCTGCCTGGAAAAGTACGATGGCTTTCCCCATATAATCCATATATACTTTATCTCCGGCGTGGATCTTTGTACTTGCTTTAATCAAGTCTTTCATATTCTTATAACCTTCAGCTTCGGCAAGTTCGATGGTCTTCTTTACGCATTCACGCTCTGTTTTTCCTTCATTCAGGCATGCGCGATATGCTGCATTGACTTCTTCTAATTCCTGAAGCTGTGCCTCGCTGTATGTCTGCCATAAATTCTTACGTTCCATACCTCTCATATCACCTCATTTTCTTTATGATTTTAGTTGTATTATAGACCAAGTTAACGGGAAAGGTATTATACTTTTGTCCAGTGAAATTACACAATCATCCAGCTTTTGCATAAACCTGTCTTCTCATACGATTTCTGCTTTGCTTTTTGTTTCTCCATCATGTATGATAAAACTATAAGTAAATGTGATAAAATATAAGCAAATAATCAGCCGGTTTATATACAAACTGACTGACATAAAGGAGAAAATCATGGCATATCACGGCGTTAAATTACACAATTCTATTACCATCGGAAAGATATTCAGTATTCACTATTTTGAATATATGAGTAACTTTAGCTTTTCCGGAGAATCTCATAATTTTTGGGAATTTGTCTGTGTTGATAAAGGTGAGGTCGGAGTAACGCGGGGAAAGGCATATACCATCCTGAAAAAAGGAGATCTTGTTTTCCATAAGCCAAACGAATTTCATAACGTAAAAGCCACCGGAAGTATCGCTCCTAATCTGGTTGTCATTTCTTTTGAATGTACTGATGATGCTATGTACTTTTTTAATGACCGGCTTTTAAGAATTGATGAAACCGAACGTAATCTTCTTGCCAACATCATTATCGAAGCCAGACGCTGCTTTAGTTGCCGCCTGGATGACCCATATCTTCAGAATATGCCAACAAAAGAATCTGATACCTTTGGCTCACAGCAGATGATCAAATTGTACCTGGAACATTTCCTGATTCATTTGATCCGCCGTTACTCTAACCCGATCGTATTACCAGAAAAACTGCCAAAAGTAGAAGCGCCAAAAGCAACAAAGAGCAAAAGCGACGCAGAAGTATTTGGACGTATTGTTGATTACCTGGAAAGCCATCTTACAACTCACGTTACAATTGATCAGATTTGCAAAGATAACCTGATTGGACGGTCACAACTTCAAAAAATTTTTAAAGAACATTGCAATCTTGGTATCATTGAATATTTTTCCATGCTAAAAATCAATGCTGCCAAAGAACTGATCCGCACCAACCGCATGAACTTTACCCAGATTGCCGAACATCTTGGATATACTTCTATCCACTACTTTTCAAGACAGTTCAAGAAAGTAGTCGGCATGACTCCTTCGGAATATGCATCTTCCATCAAGGCAATGGCAGAGGGACAATTTCCAGATAATATTGATTCATAAGTTCAAAAAAGGTGATGAAGATTTTCTGATTCTCCATCACCTTTTCTTTGATACTATAGTATGCAAGAGCAGCTGCCAGCGGCAAGTTCTCTGTATTTTCTGTATTCAATTATTAATTTGCATGGAACTCATAACGGTATGGAAGTGTCCGCTTTCCTTCATACAGTTCATCATTCAGAATTTTCCAGAGATCCTGGAGATTATCTTCTCCTTCTCTTATATCATCAACCACAATTCCTTCCTCACTATTCAAAAGTGCATCTGCTTCCTTCAGATATCCAGTTTTTACAAGCCCTAATATATGATAATACTGTATTCTTCCAACTTCTTTCATCGCGTCATTCAGCCGTTCATACTGATCTAATATTTCACTGTATGCCTCGCATTTACTTAATATTTTAAACCCTTCTTTCTGATATGACAAAGAATCTCTCTGAAGCTGCATTCCCCGTTGGATGCATATCTCTGCAAGAGTTTTATTTTCGTCCTGAAGATACAGACAGGCAAGACCATGCAGTGCCCATGCATTTTCCATAAGCTTCAGGGATCTTTCATACATCTGTCTGGCGCTGTCATCATTTCCCTTTCGGAATTCTAATATTCCAAGATGATAATATGCATACCAGTTTTTGTAATTTGGCGCTGCAGGATCCAACGTCGTCTGCTTCAGGTTGCAAAGGAAGCCTTCTCCACTCCAGAACGCATCTGGTCTATCGGCAGGAGACGGGCAATGTAGTTCTCCGGTCTCAAAGAAATGCTCCCACTGTTCCATTGCTTTTGTGCTATTCTTAAATTCCAGATGTCCTGTTCTCTCACGTCTCTGACGGAATGCTCCATAACCGCTTCCTGAAGTTATCATTTCTGCCTTCGTTAATGCCATCTTTTTCGATGCCTTCAGCTCTTCTTCCAGATTCTCAATCAGATGATTTTTTAACAGATAATCTGTTATATGCATTCTTCTTTCTTCAAATGATTTTTTATATACATCAGCAGATAATTCCTCAGAATATGCCGGACCGTAGCATTCCATCCATTCCCATGCTGTATGTGGTGCCATTGGTATACATCCATATTGTGTCTTTCCAAGTCCTGCCTGGATCTCCACATAGCGTCCTGCGCCTTTTGTCAGAAACTCCTGCCAGTGATCCGATGCAGTATTTTTCCCCCAGGAAAATAGTTTCCGTCCCTTTAATCGCTTTGTTGAAAATTGCAGAAGTCCTTTACCGTCTTGATCCACATTCACAATATATTTCGGTGCATCTTCCGGAATATTAAAGAAATAGTCTATGCTCCGTGGGATTTTCTGGTAATCCGAGATATCCACACCATCCACCATCGGTATAGATACTTTACGGCATTCTACCCCGGTTCCCGCATATGCTTCCGAAGCCGGAACAGTGATATGTCCATGCTCATACTCCGGTACCGCCATATTACTCCACCAATACATCGGAATCACTTCTGTACTTTCATTTACAATCCTCATCCTGCACTTCAAGTGTGAACACTCTTCATCCAGCCAGAAATCCATCTGCCAGGTGACACCACGGATTCTTTCATATTCATACATACGAAGCACTGGTTCTCCCTGTTCCGTCTGTGTTCTTGCCACATATAATGGTTCTGTAGTAAACGGATGATGTCCAATGATTCCAAGATTCCATTCTACACCTCCCGAAAACCATGCATTTCGTACCGCCAGATTACTGAACTGCAGCACATCATTTGTGTAGAGCAGATTTCTGTTCTCTTTCTTATCCCAGAGTTCCCATAATCTTCCTCCATAATCCGGAAGAAATACGGCCTTCAATCTGTCATTTTCCAGCACTGCCGTACGGATCTGCTTTTCCTTTAATTTTCTTGTATAATTATTGCACTGACGGTACGGATATACATCTATGAGTCTTCCATATCCTTCATATATTTCATCCGTCTCATCCAGATAGAATTTCAGAGAATTTTGCAATATCCTCTCTCCCAGCAAATCCGGAACACAGGATTCTTCTCCCAGATCAGCCGCCAGCATATTTTTCATTTCAAATCGTAGTTCTGACATCATACTTTTCCTTTTACCCCTTGATTCCTCCGGTTACTCCACCAATAATCTTCTCTGACAAGAACAGATACAGAATAAATGTCGGAAGGAATACGATAACAACCGCTGCAAACATTCCGGCCCAGTTTCCTGTATACTGCATAGACTGAAGCATTCCATACAGTCCAACTGCTACCGGTCGTAATGTATCGTTGTTAGCAAATATCAATGACAGGAAGTATTCGTTCCAGATATTGATAAAGTTAAAGATTGTAACTGTAACAATTCCGGACTGAGCCATCGGGAACATAATCACCCAGAATGTCTTCGTCGGCGGACATCCATCAATTGCTGCGGCTTCTTCATATGTACGTGACAGGTTTGAGAAGAATGTCAGCAGGAAGATCGTTGTATAAGGAATATTGATTCCGATATACAGGAAGATCAGCGTCACCTTACTTGCAAATACACTGTTCAGTATTCCCAGATTGGCAACAACGCTAAACAGCGGAAGTACAATCATCGTGATCGGAATTCCCATTGCCGATACAAAGCTTGTCTGAATCACTTTATTTCCAAGGAATGTAAATCTCGCCAGCACATATGCCGCCGGTGCGCAGATCAGGATTAAAAGGAAACATGACACCAGTGAATAGAGCATTGAATTCATGAAGAATGTTGCCACACCACCAGATCCCCATGCCTGCATATAATTTTCAAAATGTAGTCCTGTCGGAAACTTTAATGCTTTACCGGCAAAAATATCCGTTGTTGTTGAAAAACTTGCCGCAAGAATCCAGCCTAGCAGCATAAATGTAAAGATAACCCACAAGATGATCACAATGTATCCAGGAGCCAGTTTCATTTCTTTTTTCCAGTTAATTTTCTGTTTTACTTTCTTTTCTTTTTCTCTTGCCATAACTGCTCCTCCTTTCTAAAATTCAAGGTCATCATCTTTAATCAGTCTGTTACAGATTGAGAATACGATTACTACGCATAGACACAGGATAATACCAATTGCCGCTCCATATCCTGCATTTCGCTCTGTTACCGCATTTCCCGCTCCAAACGTATGCATGTACATGTACTGCACCGGCACAATCGTTGCTTTGTCCGCTGTAACTGTCGAGAATAACTGCGACCATACAAAGAATGCTGCCATACTTACTGTCCACATGGTAATGTTTGTTTTAAATACGCCTTTTAAAAGAGGCATTGTCATATACCGGAACTGCTGAGGTTTGTTTGCGCCATCAATCGTTGCAGCCTCGAACAGATCCGGGCTGATTCTTTCGATTCCACTCATCCAGATCAGCATATGATATCCGATCATTCCAAAGCAATATGCAAAAAGTAACGCCCAGAATTTGTGATCTGAATCCAGCCATGGAGTTTTTGCAAGTTTATGCAATCCCAGAGAATCCAGGATTCCTTTTAATAATCCGAATTTAGAACTGTATACATACTGCAGCCACATGGTTGCAAGTGCTACCGCACTGACGATATTCGGAAGATAGATAATTGCGCGGAAAAATTTCTTTCCGCGGATTCCACTAGTCAGAATGACTCCGAATAACAAAGACACAGATAAGACAATAATTCCTCCCAGTGCCCAGATTTTCAATATGTTCATCATTGCCGTTTTAAAGATCGCTGTCGTGAACAACTTCTGATAGTTGCCCAGTCCAACAAATGTCCACCATTCCATTGTATCCGTTACTGACTCGATCTTATATAAACTCATCATGATGGTTCTGATAATCGGATACAGGAATACTATGAGGAAGATAATTACTGCCGGTGCAAGGAAACCGACGATCATTTTTCTATTCTTCTTCACGTATATGCCTCCTTCTACTAAAATATGGTGGCCGCGTAGTAACCGCCCTGCCACCATATTGATCACTATCTAGTCTTTATTATTACTGTCTAATTTTACTGACCTGCTGCTTCTTTCATTGCTTTGATAAAGCCTGCTGCATCAAGTTTTCCTGAAGCAAGTTTCTGTGTATTTTCCTGAAGTACAGGTGTGATATCATTATTACTTTCAACGCCTGCTGCCCAGTCATAATAAGTTGTTGTTGCATCAAATGCTTCTTTTACTCCTGAAAGTTCTGTCGGCCATGCATCTGCATTTGCTTTGTCTGTCGGGATGCAAAGAGCATCTTCGGTCATCTTCTTATCAAATTCACCTGTTGTGATGTATTCGATAAGTTCAAACGCTTCATCAGCCATCTTGGAATCTTTGTTAATTGCAAGTACCTGGTTTGCAATGTTGTTAGCTGTGTTATCATTTGTTCCGTCCGGAACTGATGGATAATTGAAATATCCCCATTCAAGATCGTCTGCTACAGAATCTTTTGCTTCGTTTGGAAGCCATGATCCGCAGATAACGATTGCTGCATCACCAGGAGCGAATTCCTGATTCTGTCCTGCTGGATATTTGTTTGTTGCGATATTTTCTGAGAAGTAACCTTTCTTAGCAAAATCTGCAAAACTTTCTGCTGCTGCTTTTACTTTTGCATCATCCCATGTTACAGATTCTCCGTTGCATTCCTCTCCTGTTACCAGAGATTTTACTCCATCCTGTCCGATGTATCTTGCAAGATGATATCCGATAAATGATGTCAGATAAGCATCATCTGCTGTGATCGGTGTGATACCTGCATCTTTCAGTTTCGCACAAGCTGCATCTAACTCATCCCATGTAGTTGGTGTAGATTCAATACCTGCTTTTGCAAATAATGTCTTGTTATAGAAGAATCCGAAGATAGACGGCTGATAAGGAATACTATGTAATGTATCGTCACCATCATGTGTCTGTCCATATGCATTACGTGCAATCTTGAACAGTGTCTCATTACCATGCTCAGATTCATAATCTTTTGCCATGTCTTCCAGGTCTAATAAATATTTTCCCCAGCTTCCATTTACACGGTTAACATCTTCGTCAAACAGGTCAATCTGCTGCTTTGCGCTTAATGCAGGCTCAAGTCCTTCTCTCTGTCCTGTACGTCCTTTGAACTGTACATCAACTTTAACGCCTGTGTCTTCTTCGTATTTTGCAATTGCTTCTTTGATTACTTTTGCCTGTGGTTCATCTTTGCTCCACATAGCCCAGTATACAAGTTTGTCTCCACCCTTGTTGCTTCCGCTGCTGTCTGAACCAGATTTTCCACCGCATCCAACAACCAGTGAAGCTGCCATTGTCACACATAAGAGTGCGCTTACAATTTTCTTTCTCATAATATTTTCCTCCTGTTTTCTGTATTTTCGTACAGCCATCTGATAGTTCATACTCTATCATACATTTGCACAAATTTCTTTATCTTATTAGCCCGTATTTTTGCATTATCTGCCTTTTATTTTATTTCCAGCTTTGTCACCATCTTTTTTCTTTATGCATTATGCACAATTTCAGCAAATTATATTTTTAACAATACACGCTCACGCTTATTACTTTTATTTATTAATACGAATTGCATTTTCTATAATGCAATATATTTTTACAAAAACAGCATAATTATTATATCATTACGCGTTTTATCTTTGTTCCTATATTTCCCTATATTATCTTATTTTTATCATTATTTTATCCAACAAAAAAGGACCGCCAAAAAATGACTGTCCTTAATGACTATTTGTATTATTTTATCTACGTTTTATCTCTTATCGACCACACTCACCCGCATGCAATTCCATAACCTTAGAAAGTGCTGCTTCATCTCCAACCAGTGTCACATCATTATGCATCTGCAGAATAGATGCCGGAACTTCCGGTGTAACAGGACCGAAGAATGCACGTTCTACGATGTCTGCTTTCGCCTCACCATTCACTACGATCAGGATTTTCTTTGCCTGCATGATCGTCTTAATTCCCATAGTGTAAGCCTGTTTCGGAACATCATCCGCTGATTCGAAAAATCTCTTATTTGCCTCAATTGTGCTTTCTGTCAGATCTACGCAGTGTGTTTCTTTTTCAAATGCGGCTCCCGGCTCATTAAATCCGATATGTCCATTATGTCCAAGTCCAAGCAACTGGAGATCTACTCCTCCAACAGAATGAATCAGTTCTTCATATCTTGCACACTCTTTTTCTGCATCTGGTTCCATACCATTTGGTACATTTGTCTGTTCTGGGTTAATATTAACACGGTCGAACAGATGCTGGTGCATGAAGTAATAATAGCTCTGATCATTTGTACGTGGCAGTCCTTTATACTCGTCCAGATTCACTGTCGTTACCTCAGAGAAATCCAGATCTCCTTTATTATACCATTCTACCAGCTGATCATAAGTTCCGATTGGTGTAGATCCTGTTGCCAGTCCTAATACACAGTTTGGTTTCATAATTACCTGTGCAGATATGATGTTTGCTGCTTTTCTGCTCATATCTTTATAATCTTTTGCTTTGTAAATTTTCATAATGTTTAACCTCCCACTAATCTTTTGATTTTGTTTTTATTTATTCTTTTTATTTTTAGTCGTAATAACTGCCTCTGCAAAATATTCCGGCAGATGAAAATTCGGGTTCTTACTCTCTACATATTTGTATGATGCATAATGCTCATTTTCTGCTGTTTCGCATATTTTATAGAAATTACAGGTAAATTTTGTACCTTCTTTCAGCTCCAGGCCTCCATATATATGTTCCAATATTTCAATCGGAATCATCAGGCTTACATTCCACTGATTTTCTTTTACTTCTGCCTTACATTGCAGTTTCTGAACTGCTTCCGGCTTAAGTGGCATCCGCTCTGTTTTATTCTTCCCATAGGCTGCCAGAATTGCGCCATTCGCATTCATCTCAAAATTCAGATAGACTTCCTGCTTTGATTTATTCTTTGAATAAAATTTAAAAAAGGCCTCTACCGCACTGTCTTTATAAACCGGATCCTGATTTTCCTTATAAATCCGGAGAGGATTCTTCTCCAGACATACCAGTTTGAGATAAAATCCTTCTCCTTTTGCAAATCCAATGTAACCATATGTCTTTGGAATCCGCTCCGTTCCCCATAGCAGATGTGTGATTTCAAAAGGTTCCACTGTATCTAATAATTCTTCGCTTTCTATCAATTGAACTTCCATATGTCTTTCCCCATTGCTTTATCATACTTTGCTCTCTCAATCTAACAAATATGTGTCAGAAAAACAAGATTGTACAAAAGGAAAGAGACAAACGTACAAAAAAATGAGTGAATGGTGACAAAAAATATCCCTCTTTCAGATTTTATTTCATACCTGAAAGAGGGCCTTTGTCATGTTTTAATTATTTTTCAAATTTCGGAGTTCTTCTTGCAGTTTTTTTATTTGTTCGTCTTTTTGACTTAACTGCTCACTCTGCTGATTCAACTGCTCACTCTGCTGATTCAACTGCTCATCTAATTTTCCCAGCTCCTTCTTCTTTTCTTCCAGTTCCTTCTTCTTTTCTTCCAGTTCCTTCTGCATATCATCAATCATCAACTTCACTGTATTACGATCCATTTCCAACAATTCTTTCGAGAACATCTGCATCACCTCTTCGATATTCCGGCAGATATCATAAACTTGCTCATATATTTTTTTGAAATCCGGATATTTTTCTATTAACGTTATAACTGATTCCGGATCATCCATACAGAAAAATGCAAGCCACGCATCCAGCCGATTTTCTAATTTTAAGCTTCCATCCTCATTTTGCTGAATCTTTTTGAATATGTCAAGAGGTATAAACAAATATTCTTGTAATAAATTTATATTTATTCCTGTATTAGACTTTTGTCTGAAGCGGTGAATATATTTATCGGAATTTTCTTTGAATTGCTTCGGGCTTTGTTCGAATAATACAATCGTATATACTCGTTTAATATCCCTGTACGAAAAGTTCTTCCCTTTTTCTCCCCGTACCCGTTTGTACTGTCGAAGTAAAAGATCTGAAGAATAACATGCGCTTCTTTCTCCCGGAAAATAATATCCGACCTTTTGAATCTCCAGGTTCGCAATACTTCCGTCTTCCAACTGTACCACCATGTCCGTAATTAACAGTGTTGTTTCATCTGCAAGTCTTGTTCCATCGTTTGGCAGAACCTCTACAATCTTTACTTTCTGTCCCAGCAGCAATGTCAATAGTTCATTTACTCTTTCCGGAGCGCTCTCTGGATTCAGAATTTCCTTAATCATGAAATCATACATAATTTTTTTACCCTTTACTCCAGTGCAAAAGTTAAGAAACTCTTCTCTGTCCTTTTCCTGCCAGCTATAATACATTGTTTTTAACCTGGTTTTTCCCGCAATCTCTTTTAACACCTCCTCCCTTGTCCGAATCATTGGAAAATACTGTTGTAGCTTATTGGTCATAGGCAATCCTCCTGATATAAATATAATATTTTCTTGTTCTCTCAAGTAGTCGGGATTTTGTTTCAGATATTTGTCACTTGAAACATTCGAAACTTGATGCCTTCTGGCTTAGAATTACCCAGGAGTATATAGAAGTTACTCTCTGAAGTAAAATCAGAATATCATACTTGTGATATGTTTGCAATATGAATTCTACAGGTCTTTAAGAATTTGCAAAATTTTGTGCAACTTTTCAGACAAACTCTGGTATAAAAAAATCGCCAATGCAATGCATTGACGATTTCACCATTCAATATTAGTCCTGTACGTATGGCATAAGAGCGATGTGACGTGCTCTCTTG
>OLPV01002937.1_pt1 | contig 10667 bp, 8 predicted proteins | sample 1671961 | NCBI WGS metagenome assembly OLPV01 (sample SAMEA3136630, study PRJEB25190) | human gut metagenome | biome: human gut; feature: human-associated habitat; material: faeces | place: Austria | collected 2013
ATGCGCAGGGATACTCTACCATGGGAATGTTTTCGGTTGCAATCGGAGCGGTTGCCAATCTTCTGCTTGATCCATTGTTTATATTTGTACTGGGATTAGGAGTGCGTGGCGCTGCTATAGCGACCGTATTATCACAGACGTTATCTGCACTCTTCGTTCTTTGGTTTCTGACAGGAAAAGCGGAGATGAAAGTACGGTTTTTGCATAAACATGAGATAGCAGAATGTACCGGTTATGCGAAGAACATTGTAAGCCTTGGAATGGCAGGGTTTATCATGCAGCTTACGAATAGTCTGGTTACCATTTGTTGTAATAATGTGCTCTCTGTTACGGGAGGAGATATCTATATATCGGTTATGACGATTGTATCGAGCGTACGTCAGCTTGTGGAGACTCCGATCTATGCGATCAATGAAGGAACCTCTCCAATCTTAAGCTATAATTACGGTGCAAGGCGGCCGGCGAGAGTTAGGAAAGCAGGAATGGTATTAGGGATTATGATCATTGGATATACGCTTGTTATGTGGAGTGTAATCATTCTGATACCAGATGTACTGATCAGAATTTTTAGTTCAGATGCATTTCTTATAAAAGATGCAGTTCCGGCATTAAAGCAGTATTTTGCAGCATTTATCTTCATGGATCTTCAATATATGGGACAGACGGTGTTCAAGTCGTTGAATAAAAAGAAGCATGCGATTTTTTTCTCGCTGCTTCGGAAAGTATTCATCGTGGTACCATTGACTTATCTGATGCCATATGCGTTACATATGGGGATGGATGGGGTATTTCTTGCTGAACCGGTATCGAATGTGATTGGTGGAAGTATCTGCTTTATTACGATGCTCTGCACAGTACTGCCGGAATTAAAGCGGATGGAAAAAGAGTAATGTCCTGCGGTGCTTGGTGGAGGTATACGAAAAATATAATGGAAAAGGAAGAAAAAAATTTGATAAAATAATAAGTAGTGCAGTATAAAGGAATGTGAAGGGATAAAGAGGAAAAGGAATCGAAGACTTCATAGATAAGATGCCATATACGGATATTATTACAACGTATCTGGTGGAAGATACCGGTGATGATACAATTATACATACAGAGAAGACAGCGGGCAGCCGTTATTATGGAGCGACAGATTTGGATGATATGAAGAGCTACATGGTTAGTGAGCGGTACAAGGGATACAGGATAGGCGTAACGTATCCTGTGAATACTGCGAATGCTAATATTGCACCGATGACCGTTGTATTGATAATTGCATTTTTGTGTGCATTTGTAGTCATTAATATTGTTGTGATAAAGTCGTTTGATGCCCTGGAAAAGAGCAGGGAAGAATTAAGAGCTGCAAAAGAAGAAGCAGAAAGGGCGAATGCGGACAAGACCAGTTTCTTATCCAGAATGTCACATGATATCCGGACTCCGTTAAATGGAATTCTGGGACTTCTTCAGATGAGTAAATTAGAAGATGGACGGGCTTACTGCAACCAGGTGTATCCGTGCCATGGACAGGCCGGATGCAGATAAGATACCGATTATTGCAATGTCTGCAAATGCATTTGAAGAAGATGCAAAGAAAAGTATGGAAGCCGGAATGAATGCACATCTGGCAAAACCTTTGAAAATAGAGCGCGTCATTGCTACAATCGCAAAATATTGCGGATAGAAGGAAAAGAAGAAAATAAAAATCTGTCTATGATCCAATGTCATTCGTATCTTTATGACATTGGATCATAGACAGATTTTTTTGCCATGTATTTGTAAGGTGCTCTACACATGCTGGATAAATCGGTCAACGTAGAATAACGCAGCACCGATTGCCGGCGTGTACTGTCCGCGTGTGCCGATCAGTATCTGCTCTTTTTTCAGTGCAAAGATAGAAGAGGAGTTGATGTATTTTAACAAATAGTCGATGTCTTCTTCTATAAAATAAGGAGCAAGATATCCACTTAGGATAACCGGAGCATCAATGATCATATTCAGGTTCTTCATGGCGAAAGCCAGATGGTTCAGGTAATCTTTCCAAAGCTGCAGGATCTGTGGAGATTCTTTCCTTCGGAGTTGTTCAAAGAATTCCTTTGCAGACAGACCTGCGGCCTGTAAAAGTGCGCTGGCAGAACAATAAGTTTCAAGGCATCCACGGCTTCCACAGTAGCACAGCGGACCATCCGGATTGATACACATATGTTCAAGAGAACCACTGTGCATAGAGATACCGTGATGAATCTTACGGTCAGTGATCACGGCCCCTCCAAGGTTTGGATTCAACAGGTAGACGATGGCACTGTCAAGTTCCGGATGGTTCCATAATTCCAGGAAAGCGGCGGCTTTCGAATCATGCTCCAGATGACATGCATAAGGCAGATATCTGGAAAAATCTGTGATATTCATTCCTGTATTGTGCATGATATCTCCATACATTACACGTGTATTATCAGGAGAAGTGGTTCCCTGGGTTGCAATGGATATACCGAGAATCTTCTCTGGTTCGTAGTGATTATTTTGAATAAAAGCCTTGATGTTATCTGTTACCTTCTGGTAGTATTCCGGCGTATTAGAATAAGTAAGAAGAATCGTATCCGTACACATTACATTGCCATACAGATCAACAGAAGTGATATGGAACATATCTTTTAACACACCGATACCGATTGCAATGCGGAAATCCGGAACAATACGGATAGCCTGGGCTTTACGTCCGCCGGTTGAGTCAAAGTAACCATTCCGTTCAATCAGTCCTTCATTTTCTAAAAGACTCAGGTTCTGGCTGACGGTAGACAGTCCCATCTGCAGATCCTGTACGATCTGCTGTTTGGATGTAGTATGAGTTTTGTAGATATATTGATAAACGCGGGAACGGTTTATCTTTTTTAAATTAATAGTAGACATTCCTTTTTTATTCATATGAGATTCCTCTTCTCTTTATATTCTTTCTTTCGTATAAATGTATGAATCCTTTTTAGATGATCCGGTTATAAATATTCCAAAAATATTTGAAAGATAAAAGATATATTATGATTACAATGCAATCAAAAGCTATAATGTGATTTTAGTATGAAATGATGTAAAAATCAATGTTGTATGGATAAAATGGTAAAAATGCACAAAAAAATAATGGGATATTTTGCTGAATTGTCAATAGAAACATTTAAAAGAAAGGGATATACTGAACTTACAGTTAAGACACAATCAAAAGTATAGAGACTAGATCATAAAAAGTGTAACGAGAAAAAAACAAGGAAAAAGAACAAGGATAAGAAATGAAAAATGATGGAGGTCATAGCATGAAATTAACATTGGAAGGTATCAAGAATCGTGAAGCATGGGAAAAAGCAGGGATCAGACTGCCGGGATATGATGTAGAGGCAGTATCTGCAAAAGCTGTAAAAGAACCAGAATGGGTACACTTTGGAATTGGTAATATATTCCGTATCTTCATCGGCGGAATCGCAGATGGACTTCTGGAAGAAGGCGCGATGGACAGAGGTATCACCTGTGTAGAGACATTTGACTATGATGTTGTAGACAAGATCTACAGACCACATGATAATCTGGGACTGAGCGTAATCCTTAACGGAGACGGAACCAGAGATTATAAAGTAGTTGGATCACTTGCAGAGGCTGTAAAGGCACAGTCTTCCGATCCGGAACAGTGGAACCGTCTGAAAGAGATCTTCAAAAGCCCGTCTTTAAAGCTGGTATCATTTACCATCACAGAAAAAGGATATGCATTACAGAAGGCAGACGGCACATGGCTTCCATATGTAGAAGCAGATGTTAAAAACGGACCGGACAAAGCAGTTGGAGCTATGGCAGTTCTGACAGCAATGTTATATGAAAGATATAAAGAAGGAAAATACCCACTGGCACTGGTGTCTATGGATAACTGTTCCCAGAATGGCGCAGGACTTAGAAAATCTGTGCTGACTATGACGGAAGCATGGAAAGAAGCAGGATTCGTAGACGCGGGATTCGTAGAATATGTAAGTGATGAAAAGACCATTGCATTCCCATGGACGATGATCGATAAGATCACACCACGTCCAAGCGAGCAGATTGCAGCAGATCTTGAGAAGCTTGGGGTAGAAGACATCCAGCCTGTAGTGACAGGAAAACGTACATATATTGCACCATTTGCCAATGCAGAAAAACCACAGTACCTTGTAATTGAGGACAGCTTCCCGAACGGACGTCCGGAGCTTGAAAAAGGATTCGGTGTATATCTGGCTGACAGAGAGACAGTCAATATGTCAGAACGTATGAAAGTAACCGTATGCCTTAATCCGGTACATTCTGCAACAGGTCCGATCGGAGTAGTACTTGGTGAAGAATTATTTGCACATATGCTCAATACCAATGCAGACATGATGAAGATGGCCCGCATGGTTGCATACGATGAAGGACTTCCGGTAGTACCAGATCCGAAGATCCTTTCACCACAGGAATTTGTTGATGAACTTTTTAATGACCGCTTCCCGAATGAATATCTGGGAGATACCAACATCCGTCTGGCAGTAGACGTATCCCAGGGGGTTGGCGTACGTTTTGGAGAGACTGTAAAAGCATATGTGGCAAAATATGGTGACGCATCACGCCTTACAGCAATCCCTCTTGGAATTGCAGGATGGCTCAGATATATGCTTGCAACAGATGACCAGGGCAATGCATATGAACTGGCACCAGATCCGATGAATGTTGAGATTCCGGAGATGTTAAAGGATGTAGTCATTGGACAGCCAGACAGCTTAAAAGACCAGTTAAGACCAATCCTTTCAAATGAAAGAATCTTCTTTACCGATCTTTATAAAGCAGGAATCGGAGAAAAGATCGAAGGAATGTTCCGCGAGATGATCGCAGGAAAAGGTGCAGTAGCAGCAACCGTACACAAATATATGAATATGTAATCACATTTCCATACAGAGAAGAGGAAGACGCAAACTTCTTTTAGAAATATGGACAGAGAATAAAGAAAAACCGGAATTCACGAACAGGATTCCGGTTTTTTAGCTGCCATAGTATGCAAGAGAAGTTTCCAGTGGCAGGTTCTTTGTATAAATCCTATATTTCAGACAGGAGATAAATTGACAGGGAATTTCAAAGAAGAGTATAATACATATTAAGACATTTTGACTTGACATGTGTTCGGAAGAAGTTTTCTGTATTGTAAGCAGGTTCGAAATAGACACTATGGGGGAAAATAATTTGGAAAAAAAACTGACAATAAATGATATAGCCCAGATGTCCGGTGTGGCAAAAAGTACTGTATCAAGATATCTGAACGGGGGAAGCGTCAAAGATGCAACGGCCCAGAAGATAAAAAAAATCATCGAAGAAAATAATTATGAGCCGAATCTGTTTGCAAGGCTGAATGCAAAAGAGAGCCGGATCATAGGACTTACGGTACCTGGATTTAACTCGGTAACAACACCGAGACTTGTAGAAGTAATCGTTGCCTATCTTAAGAAAAATGATTATACGCCTCTTATCATGCATACGGAAAATGATATCGAAGAAGAAATACGCTGTATCGAACGGCTGAAGAATATGAATGTAGATGGAATTATGATTCTTGCGACGGGAAGCACAAAAGAATACGAAGAAGCAGTAAAGAAGTTAAAAATTCCAATCCTGTTTCTTGGACAACGCTTCCCGGGAGAAAATTCTGTCATTAATGATGATTACAATGCAGGATATGCGGTGGGTAATTATATCGGACAACGTAAGTTCAAGGAGATTTATATGCTCTGGGTATCGGAAGATGACCCGGCAGTAGGAGGAGAACGACGCCATGGAGTGATCGATGGACTTATGTCCTGTGAGAAAAAGCCAAAAGAAGTCATAGAGACAACGTTCTTTTATGAAAATGCAATTGAAAATGTACAGAAATTTGTAGATCATATGAAGACACCGGCGGCAGTCGTATGTGCAACAGACCGTATCGCATTTGGTGTGTACAAAGTAATGTCAGAGAAAGGTATACGGATACCGGAAGAAGTATCCGTGGTAGGATTTGGCGATTACGAAGCAGGAGAACTGTTACAGCCGCCACTTACGACGGTAAAATTTGACTGGAAGAACTGGGGGGAGATCAGTGCGGAGTCTATGATCCAGATGATTTTAGGAAAGCCGGTAAGCCCGCTTCAGGTCAACCCGTATGAAATTATAGAAAGAAAAAGTGTAAAAGAGAACTGAGAATCAGGCGGATCTGTCAATTGGACAGACCCGCTTTTGTGCAATATAGACAAATTTTGATATTGATTTTTGGAACCGTTTCCAAAAATGAAATTGCAGTGACGTTTTGTGTTGACATACAAAAGCTGATGTATATAATAAAAACATAGGAACGGAACCGGTTCCAAAACAAAATAATACAAGGAGAAGAGAAATGGGAAAGAACAATGAGTATCTGGAAATATCAAAACAGATCGTAGCCAATATTGGTGGAATGGATAATATCCAGGGAACAGCACACTGTGCAACCAGGCTCAGGATCGTATTGAAAGATAATGATCTTGCAGATATTGAAAAACTGGAAGATATCGACAAAGTAAAAGGTGCGTTCATAGCAGGTAATCAGTTACAGCTGATTCTGGGAGCTGGAACAGTGAATGATGTATATGAGGTATTTGCCGAGTATACGAATACACAGAATATGTCACTGGGAGATCTGAAGGAAGAAAGTGCGAAGAAGCAGAATCCACTTCAGGCAGTGATCAAAGCGTTATCTGATGTATTTATCGGAATCATGCCGGCACTTCTTGCAGCAGCCCTTCTGATGGGAATTACAAGTGTCCTTGGCGGACTTGAAGTAGTAAAGACACATGATACCTTATATGCGATCAACCGGCTGGTAAGTCTTGCGTCTACAGGTATCTTTGCAATCCTTCCAATGGCAGTATGCTATTCAGCTGTAAAAAGATTTGGCGGGAATCCGGTTCTTGGTATGGTAATCGGAGCAATCATGTTAGACAGTTCTCTTGCCAATGCTTACCAGGCTGCACAGGGAACCGTTGATATAGAAGTTATCCGTCTGTTCGGACTGAAGATTGAGATGGTAGGATTCCAGGGAGGAATCATCATCGCGCTTATGATGGGATTTGTAGTTGCAAAACTGGATAAATTCTTCAATAAGGTAATTCCGGATGTAATCAAGCTTCTGGTTGCACCAATGCTGACAGTATTTATCTCTACGGTATTACTTTTTACACTTGTAGGTCCGGCAGGACGAATTCTTTCTAATGGAATCACAGACGGACTGATGTGGAGTACAGAACATCTGGGAGCATTCGGGTATGCGTTATTTGCCGGAGTTCAGCAGATCGTAGTTATCACAGGTCTTCATCATATTATCGGTGCGGTAGAAGCACAGCTTATTGCATCGACAGGAACAAACTTTTTAAATCCACTGATGTCTGTAGCTTTATTTGGACAAAGTGGTGCGGTACTTGGTTATCTTGCCCTGAACTGGCAGAACTTAAAAGCCAGAGAGCTTTGTATTCCAAGTTTCTGCTCGACATTATTTGGTATCAGTGAACCGGCAATCTTCGGAGTAAACTTACGTTACAAGTTTCCACTGATCGGTGGATGTATCGGTGGTGCAGTTGCAGGTGCATATGTATACTATTCAAAGCTTACTGCTCTTGGATTCGGTACAACTGCACTTCCTGGAATGGCAATTGCTAATCCGGCACATCACGGGTACATTAACTACATCATTGCACATGCAATCGCGATTACGATTGGATTTGTATGTACAGTCATCTTTGGAAAAATGTGGTCAGCACCGGATAAGAATAAAAATGACAAAAAGAACGATACAAAAGAAAATGATACAACAAAGGCAGTTATTACAGAAGAGCCTGGTGCAGTCTATGCAGCAGCAGAAGGAACAGTAAAAGATATCGAAGCATCGACAGATCCGACATTTGCAAACAAGGTACTTGGAGACGGTGTCGTTATCTTTCCGAAAGACGGAACAGTTATGGCACCATGTAAGGCAACCGTATCACTCGTATATCCAACCGGACATGCAATCGGACTTACAACTGCAGATGGAGCAGAGATCCTGATTCACTGCGGAGTAGATACCGTCAATATGAACGGTGAAGGATTTGAGACACTTGTAAAAGAAGGACAGAAAGTAACAGCAGAAGAAGCACTTATCAGATTTGACATCGACCTGGTGAAGAAGCATGGATACTCTCCGGAGATTCTCGTTATCTTCACAGAGCTTCCGGAAGGAAAGACTATCAAAACAGAAGAAAAACATATTGCAAAAAATGATAAGATGGCTGAAATCGTGTAAGGATAAGGTGGACAGGAACAGATGAACAAAGAGACATATTTAACAGAATATCCGAAGCATGAAAGTATGAGGGAGAATGTAAAAAAAGATAAAAACAGACTTCACTTTCATATGATGCCGCCGACAGGCTGGATGAATGATCCGAATGGTCTGTGTGAATTTCAGGGTGTGAATCATATTTATTTCCAATATACACCATTTCTTGCCGGATGGGGAACGAAGCTTTGGGGACATTACACAACAAAGGACTGGATTCATTATAAAGAAGAAGAGCCGTTCCTTTATCCGGACGAAGAATGGGACAGAGACGGTGTATATAGCGGATCAGCCTATACCTGTGAAGATGGAATTCACTATTTTTACACAGGAAATGTAAAACTCTGGGATAAAGATTATGATTATATCATGAATGGACGGGAACAGAATACGATTCACGTATTCAGTCCAGATGGAAAGAATATTGCATACAAGAAGCTTGTAATGACCAATGATGATTATCCGGTGAATATGTCCAAGCATGTCAGAGATCCAAAAATCTATAAAAAAGACGACCGTTATTATATGATCCAGGGAGGCCGTGATGCGGAATCTGATGGCTGTGCACTTCTGTTTTGTTCCGACGATCTGGAAAACTGGAAATGGTACGATACGGTGCGGACAGCAAAACCATTTGGCTATATGTGGGAATGCCCGGATCTGTTTGAGATTGACGGCCAGCAGATTATGACATGCTGTCCACAGGGAGTAGATCAGAAGGGATATGATTACCAGAATGTGTACCAGTGTGGATATTTTCCGGTAGAGTTTGACCTGAAGAACAAATCATACAGCTTTGGAAAATTTCAGGAATTTGACAAAGGATTTGACATCTATGCGACACAGACATTTGCAGATGAAGCTGGTAGAAGAATTCTGATTGGCTGGATGGGGATTCCGGATGCAGATTATGATAATGATGCAACGGTTGCATATGACTGGATCCATGCACTTACCATGCCAAGAGAACTGGAATGGAAGGATGGAAAGATCTTACAGCATCCATTAAAGGAGATGAAAGATCTGCGTAAAAATGCATTTACCTGCGAGCTGGAAGCATTTACAAAGTGGGCGCCTGCGGACTGCTGTTTTGAACTGAGACTTGACGTGGAAGAAGCAAAAAATCTAGAGCTTAAGCTTCGTGAAGATGTTACAATAAGCTGGAAGGACGGGCTTTTTACCTTATCGATGGGAGAAAGCGGACGTGGAAGAAAGCAGCGCTTTGCTAAGGTGGAAGAGCTTTCGGATATTACCATCTTTTCGGATACATCAGCCATTGAGATATTCATTAATAACGGGGAAACAGTTCTGACAACAAGAGTATATAGTGAACATCTTGAACAGAAAGTAGAGCTTGTATCCAGAGATATAAAGGGAAGGGTTCATGGATATGAACTTGGATCATTTGAGGTTGAATATAAAAAATAGATTTCGGACTGCATAAGATATAACAGGTGAATATACGGAAAAGAAAATAAAAAAAGTGGACAGGTTCCTGAAAAAGGTGCCTGTCCACTTTTTTATTATCATGCATTTGCAAGTTTTTGTATCTGATTTTGTATTATCATATTACCAAAGAGGAAATTGCAAAATGTATAAAACAGAGATATTATTATAAGATAAGAATCTGTTATGGAAGATGTGAAATATCAGATAACAGGATATATGGAGTGAAGGTGGTTATGAAAAGTAAAGACAGTAAGATTTCTAAAGTAGTAAGAATGCTGATGATGCTTTTAACAGTGATTCTGATCGCCCTGTTTTTGACGATCATGATTCTGGTCAGTAAGATACAAGGGACGGCGCGAGTGGTGAATTATGCAGGCCTGGTCCGGGGAAAGACCCAGCAGATCATCAAGCTGGAGGATGCAAAAGAACCGCAGGATGAGATGATTGCATCGGTAGCCTCTTTCATAGAAGGATTAAGATACGGAAGTGATGAGCTGGATCTTGTAAGACTGAATGACAAAGCATTTCAAAATAAGATGGAAGAACTGGATAAAGATTTTCAGGAGCTGAAAAAAGAAATTATCCTGGTTCGTGAACAAGGTTATGAAAATACGGATATCATAGATAAAAGCGAAGAATTCTTCGGAGTCTGTGATGAGGCAACCGGACTGGCAGAAAAATATTCGCAGAAGAATGCATCGGCACTGGACCGGCTTGAGAAGATTGTCATTGCAGATATCATCGGGCTGATTTGTCTGCTGGGATATGAACTGATCAAAGCTGTAAAATATGCGGCGCAGAATAAGGCACTTAAGAAAAAGGTCTATCTGGATGAGGCAACCGGGCTTCCGAATAAGAACCGGTGTGAAGAAATCCTGGA
>OLPV01002939.1_pt1 | contig 10664 bp, 8 predicted proteins | sample 1671961 | NCBI WGS metagenome assembly OLPV01 (sample SAMEA3136630, study PRJEB25190) | human gut metagenome | biome: human gut; feature: human-associated habitat; material: faeces | place: Austria | collected 2013
GATCCTGAAGAATTATTTTGAAAAGCAGGGAGATGACGGTTTTGATTATGCGTACCGTTATCCTGGCATGAATAAGGTATTGCAGGCGGCAGGACGGGTGATCCGCACAGCAGAGGATATTGGAATTGTTGCCCTTCTGGATGACAGATTTCTCACGGAAACTTATTTACGGATGTTCCCGAGAGAGTGGAAAACCTTTGAAAGAGTGTCCCTGCAGCAGATAGAAAAGAAAATTTCTGATTTCTGGGAAGAAAAAGGATGGAGCAGCACAGAAATGCAGGAAATTGAAAAATGAAAGAGAAAAACATAAAATGACGTCATTCCCATCTCAAAAAGACAGAGCAATTATTTGTAAATGACATGTGTGTCATTGTGGATAACTTTGTGGAAATGGGGGATTTCTCAGTTTCTCAAAAAGTCAAGAGGAAAAAAACAAGGAAAAATCCTGCAAAAACGAAACGGAGTGTGCCTGATGTCCGACAGACTGTCCCGTATCCGCAATTTTTGCATCATCGCCCACATTGACCATGGCAAATCCACGCTGGCCGACCGCATACTGGAGCTGACCGGCGTGTTTGAAAAGCGCGAGATGGTGGAGCAGGTGCTCGACTCGATGGAGCTGGAGCGCGAGCGCGGCATCACCATCAAGAGCAAGGCCGTGCACATGCAGTATAAAGCGCAGGATGGCGAAACCTACACGCTCAACCTGATCGACACGCCCGGCCACGTCGACTTCACCTACGAGGTCTCCCGCGCGCTGGCGGCGTGCGAGGGCGCGCTGCTGGTGGTGGACGCGACGCAGGGCGTGGAGGCGCAGACGCTGGCCAACGTCTACATGGCGCTCGATCACGACCTTGAAATCGTGCCGGTCATCAACAAGATCGACCTGCCCAGCGCCCGCCCGGACGAGGTGCGCGAGGAAATCGAGGATGTGATCGGTCTGGACGCTTCCGAAGCGCCGCTGATCAGCGCGAAGGTCGGTATCGGCATTGACGAGGTGCTCGAAAGCGTGGTCAAGCTGATGCCCGCGCCGACGGGCGATGAGAACGCGCCGCTGCAGGCGCTGATCTTCGATTCCTTCTACGACAATTACCGCGGCGCGATCTGCTTTGTGCGCATTGTCTCCGGCACGGTGCGGCCGGGAATGACCATCCGCATGATGAACACGGGCGCGAAATTCGACGTGGTGGAGGTCGGCGTGCGCAGCCCCGGCTACGAGCCGATAGAGGCACTGCGCGCGGGCGACGTGGGCTATATCGCCGCATCCATCAAGGATCTGCACGACACACGCGTGGGCGATACGATCACCGACGACGCGAACCCGGCGGCGGAGATTCTGCCCGGCTACCGGCAGGTGAACCCGATGGTGTTCTGCGGCATTTATCCGGCGGACGGCGCGAATTACGAGAGCCTCAAGGACGCGCTGGAGAAATTGCAGCTCAACGACGCATCGCTGACCTACGACCCGGAGACGAGCCAGGCGCTCGGCTTCGGCTTCCGCTGCGGCTTCCTGGGGCTGCTGCACATGGAAATCATTCAGGAGCGGCTGGAACGCGAATTTGATCTCGACCTGATTACGACCGCGCCGAGCGTCATCTTCAAGGTATACAAGACGGACGGCTCGGAGGTGGATGTGGATAACCCGTCGAACCTGCCGCCCGTCAGCGTGATCGAGCACATGGAGGAGCCGTTTGTCCGGGCGAGCATCCACACGCCGCAGGAATACGTCGGCGCGCTGATGGAGGTCTGCCAGAACAAGCGCGGCATGTTCAAGGATATGGTCTACGAGGGGCAGCGCGTCTGCCTGCATTACGAAATGCCGCTGGCCGAAATCATCTTTGATTTTTTCGACCAGATCAAGAGCCGCAGCCGCGGTTACGCCAGCTACGACTATGAGCTGTGCGGCTATCAGCAGAGCGATTTGGTGAAGCTGGATATCCTGCTGAACGGCGACCCGTGCGACGCGCTCTCCATGATCGTGCACCGCGACAGGGCGTATGCGCGCGGCCGCTCCATCGCGGAAAAGCTGAAGGACGTGATTCCGCGCCAGATGTTTGAAATCCCGATTCAGGCGGCGATCGGCGGCAAGGTGATCGCGCGCGAGACGGTCAAGGCAATGCGCAAGGACGTGCTGGCCAAGTGCTACGGCGGCGACATTAGCCGCAAGCGCAAGCTGCTGGAAAAGCAGAAGGAGGGCAAGAAGCGCATGCGCCAGCTCGGCAACGTGCAGGTGCCCAGCGAGGCGTTCATGGCCGTGCTGAAGATGGACGAGTAAGAACTGCCGAAAAGATAAAATAACAGGACGAGGGAAACGATATGGAGCCGATTTCGATCTATATTCACATCCCGATGTGCGTCAAGAAATGCGCTTACTGCGATTTCACGTCCTTCTGCGGGCGGATGAAGCAGCGGGAAGCGTATACCGAGGCCGTCTGCCGCGAAATGCGCGAGCAGGCGGCCTTTTTCGGCGCGCGGCGGGTGGAGACGGTGTTTTTCGGCGGGGGAACGCCCACACTGATGACCGGCGCGCAGATCGGGCGTATGCTGGATACGCTCCGGGGCTGCTTTGCGCTGGCGGCGGACGCGGAAATCACGATGGAGGGCAACCCCGGCACGCTGACGCGCGAAAATTTGGAAAGCTATCGGGCGGCGGGCGTCAACCGGCTGTCGCTGGGGGTGCAGAGCCTTGACGACGGGCTTTTGCGAAACATCGGGCGCATCCACACGAGCGGGGAGGCGAAGGCGGCCGTCGCCATGGCGCGGGCAGCGGGCTTTGACAACCTGAATCTGGATCTGATGCTCGGCCTGCCGGGGCAGACGCCGGAGCAGTGGGCGCGGACGCTGAGCGAGGCGATTGCGCTGTCGCCGGAGCACCTGAGCTGTTACAGCCTCATTCTGGAGGAAGGGACGCCCCTCTATGCGCAGGCCGAGGCGGGCGCGTGCGCGCCGCTGCCGGACGAGGACGCGCTCTGCGAGATGGACGACATCACCGAAAGGCTGACACGGGCGGGCGGCTATGCGCGCTACGAGGTATCCAACTACGCCAAGGCGGGAAGAATATGCCGACACAACGTCGTCTATTGGAAATGTATGCCGTATCTGGGGATCGGCTGCGCGGCGCACAGCGACATGGACGGGACGCGCTTCTATAACACGGAGGATTTTGACGCATATCTGCGCGGCGCGCCTGCCCGGACGGAGGACGCGGGCGGACGGATGTTTGAGCGGATGATGATGGGGCTGCGGATGGTGCGCGGCGTGGACGAGGCGCGCTTTCTGCGAGACTTCGGGCGCGCGCCGGAGGCGGTATGGGCAAAAAGCCTGCCCCGGCTGATGCGCGCGGGGATGCTGGCGCGGGAAGACGGGCGGCTTTATCTGACGGCGCGGGGGATGCAGGTGATGAACGCCGTGCTGGTGGAGATGATGGAGGAGACGGAGGCATAATTCAGTTGATTCGTCGCTTCTGAAAAAGGCTCCAAAGATACATTTGAGCGCCCCAAACCTGCAAAACGCGGCTCAAATGTCGCGGATGTTGTTCAAACGTTCGGAGAAAGGACAGGAAAAGTCAAATTTCCCGAAAAAAGTTATGGCAAGGGTGTTGACAAAAGCGCCTAAGCGTGGTATCTTTATCACGCTGATTAGCACTCGAACCGATTGAGTGCTAACAACGGCGAACAGCCGAAAGGAGGAAGGCGGGCATGGATCTCATTGATCGTAAGTATCGCATCTTGCAGGCGATCATTGACGACTACATCATGACCGCGCTGCCAGTCGGCTCCCGAACGATTTCCCGAAAATATGAACAGAAGCTCTCCTCCGCCACCATCCGCAACGAGATGAGCGATTTGGAAGAGCTTGGCTATCTCGATTCCCCGCACACGTCGGCCGGGCGAATCCCATCCTATAAAGCATATCGGCTTTACGTGGATCGGATGATTCACCCCATGCCGCTCAGCGAGGAAGAAACCGCGTTTATCAAGGGCTGCTTCGATCGCCGCATCAATCAGGTGGAGGAGCTGAGCGCGAGAATCGCGAAAGCGCTTTCCAGCATGACGCACTACACCACCGCGGTGATGACCCGCGCGCCGCGCGAGGAACAGGTATTCAGCCATTTGCAGCTGGTGCCGGTTTCCGACAGGCGGCTGCTGCTGGTGATCGTCACGCGGAGCGGCGCGGTTCGGCAGACGGTGATCGACACCGAAAAACCGATTGCGCCGGATGCGCTTTACACCGTCTCGCAAATCATCTCCAGAGAGCTGGAGGGATGCGCGATGGACCAGCTCCCCGCGAGGCTCACCCGTCTGGCCGGCGGTCAGGAGGGGGAGATGCGCGAGCTGCTGGGGCTGCTGGCCGCTCAGCCGCCGGAAAAGGACGGCGGGGTGGGCTCGCTGGTGGTCGGCGGGCGCTCGAACCTGCTGAGCTTCCCGGAATACGCCGATGTGGATCGCGCGAAGGAGCTGCTCAGCGTGCTTGAAACGCGGGAAAAGGTCGTCTCCCTTCTCTCCCATCAGGGGGAGATGGAAATCTCCGTTCGTATCGGCCCGGAAACGGGCATGGAAGAAACGAAGGACTGCTCCATCGTCACGGCGAGCTATCGCTTAAACGACGGAACGGTCAACACGATCGGCCTGATCGGCCCGACCCGGATGCAATACGGCAAGGTGTTGTCGGTGCTGGGCGAGGTTGGCCGCTCGATCACGGAGCTGCTGGACGGGCAGAATGAAAACCATGAAAAGCAAGAAGAACAAGAAAAATAAGAGCCAAAAGGCGCAGCAGTCGTTCACTGAACGCATTGCCAAGGCCGCCGGAGGCTTTAAGGAAAGGGCGAAGAGCATGAACAGCGAAGAGAAGGCCGAGCAGGTGCAGCAGCCTGAGCAGCCTGAAACCCAGCAGGCGCAGCCGGAGGGCGGCGAGACGGAGGTGGACGTGAAGGCTTTGCAGGCCGAGCTTGAAAAGGCGAAGGCGCAGAGCGACGAATACCTCGATTTGGCCCAGCGCAAGCAGGCCGAATTCGCCAACTACCGCCGCCGCACCGAGGGCATCCGAGCGGAGGCCTTTGACGACGGACGGCGCGAGGCGATCAGCCAGCTGCTCCCGATCGTAGACAACCTCGAACGGGCGCTGGCCGCGGCGGGCGAAGAGGACGCGCTCAAGAGCGGCGTTGAAATGGTGCTCCGCCAGACGCGCGACGCGCTGACCAAGATGGGCGTTGAGGAAATCGACCCGCAGGGGCAGCCATTTGACGCGGAACTGATGAACGCCGTGATGCAGGGCACCGCCGAGGAGGGCGAGCCGGGCACGGTGTGCATGGTTTTGCAGAAGGGCTACAAGCTCGGCGAGCGCGTGATCCGTCACGCGATGGTCAAGGTGGTTGCGGGCTGAGCCCGTTTCCCAATATAATCAATCAATCGAATTTCTTTCCAAACTTTTTCTCTATCGAGACAGGAGGACACATATATGAGCAAGATTATCGGTATTGACCTTGGTACTACGAATAGCTGCGTCGCCGTGATGGAAGGCGGCGAGCCGGTTGTCATCCCCAACGCCGAAGGCGCGCGCACCACGCCTTCCGTCGTGGCCTTCACGAAGAACGGCGAGCGTCTGGTCGGCCAGGTCGCCAAGCGTCAGGCGGTGACCAACCCGGATCGCACCATCATCTCCATCAAGCGCGACATGGGCACCGACCGCCGCATCAGCATCGACGGCAAGGACTACGCGCCGCAGGACATCAGCGCCATGATCCTGATGAAGCTGAAGGCGGACGCTGAGGCGTACCTCGGTGAAACCGTGACGCAGGCGGTCATCACCGTCCCGGCGTACTTCTCCGACAGCCAGCGTCAGGCGACGAAGGACGCGGGCCGCATCGCGGGCCTCGAAGTGCTGCGCATCATCAACGAGCCGACGGCCGCCGCGCTGGCCTACGGCCTTGACAAGGACGATTCCCACAAGATTCTGGTTTACGACCTCGGCGGCGGCACGTTCGACGTGAGCCTGCTGGAGATCGGCGACGGCGTGTTCGAGGTGCTGGCCACCAACGGCAACACCCGTCTGGGCGGCGACGACTTCGACCAGCGTATCATCGACTACCTCGCTGCCGAGTTCAAGAAGGAAAACAACATCGACCTGAAGGCCGACCGTATGGCGCTCCAGCGCCTCAAAGAGGCGGCTGAGAAGGCGAAGATTGAGCTTTCCGGCGTGATGAGCACCAACATCAACCTGCCGTTCATCACGGCGGACGCGACCGGCCCGAAGCATCTGGATATCACCCTGACCCGCGCGAAGTTCGATGAACTGACCCGCGACCTCGTGGAAGCGACCGTCGCCCCGATGCAGAACGCGCTGCGTGACGCCGGCCTGACCGCCAATGAGGTTGACCGCGTGATTCTGGTCGGCGGCTCGACCCGTATTCCGGCGGTGCAGGAGGCTGTCCGCAAGATGGTCGGCAAGGAGCCGTACCGCAACATCAACCCGGACGAATGCGTGGCCATCGGCGCTGCGATTCAGGGCGGCGTTCTCGGCGGCGAAGTCAAGGACGTGCTGCTGCTGGATGTTACCCCGCTGTCTCTGGGCATTGAGACGATGGGCGGCGTGTTCACCCGCCTGATCGACCGCAACACCACCATTCCGTGCACGAAGAGCCAGATCTTCTCCACCGCGGCGGACGGCCAGACCTCCGTTGAGGTGCACGTGCTGCAGGGCGAGCGCGAGATGGCGGCGGGCAACAAGACCCTCGGCCGCTTCCAGCTTACCGGCATTGCGCCGGCGCCGCGCGGTGTGCCGCAGATCGAGGTCACGTTCAACATCGACCGCAACGGCATTGTGAACGTCTCCGCCAAGGATTTGGGCACGGGCAACGAGCAGAAGGTGACCATCACCTCCAGCACCAACCTGACCGAGGACGAGATCAACCAGCGCGTCAAGGAAGCCGAGCAGTACGCCGCCGAGGACAAGAAGCGCAAGGAAGAGGTCGAAACCCTCAACCATGCCGACAGCATGATCTTCGAGGTGGATAAGCAGCTCAAGGAGCTGGGCGACAAGCTGAGCGCCGAGGACAAGGCGACGGTGGAAAACGAGCTGGCCGAGTTCAAGAAGGTTCGCGAGACCAACGACGCGGAGCAGATCAAGAACGCGATGGAGGCCTTCACGCAGAAGGTGTACGCGGTGTTCGGCAAGATCTATCAGCAGCAGGGCGCGGGCGATCCGAACGCGCAGGCGAACGGCGCGCAGAACGCGGACAACGCCTCCTCCGACGGCGCGAGCGACGCGGACTACGACGTTCACTAAGTTAAAAAGCAAGATAAACCCTTTTGAGTAAGCGCGCGGCCGCCGTCACTTTGTGGCGGCGGCATCGCGCGGTTAAGGGTTTGACGAGGATAGGCGGTGACTGCTGTGGCAGACAAAAGAGATTACTACGAGGTGCTCGGCGTAGCCAAAGGCGCTTCGGACGACGAAATCAAAAAGGCTTACCGCAAGGCGGCCAAGGCCTGCCATCCGGATCTCCATCCGGACGACAAGGAGGCCGAGGCGCGCTTTAAGGAGGTCAACGAAGCCTACGAAGTGCTCAGCGACCCGCAGAAGCGCGCGCGCTACGATCAATTCGGCTTCAACGACCCCACCATGGGCGGCGGCGCCGGCGGCGCCGGCGGAAGCGGCTTTAGTGGTTTCGGCGGGTTTGAAGATATCTTCGATATGTTCACCGGCGGCGGTTTCGGCGGCGGAAGCAGCCGCGGCAGGAGCCAGAACGCGCCTCAGCGCGGCAGCGATTTGCAGTATAACCTGACGCTGACGTTTGAAGAAGCGGCTTTTGGCTGCCGCAAGGAATTTAAGTTCCAGCGCAGCGCGGTTTGCGACGTCTGCGCCGGTACGGGCGCAAAGCCGGGCACACAGCCGCAGACCTGCCCGACATGCCACGGCTCCGGCCAGCAGCGCGTGACGATGAACTCCCCGTTCGGCCAGGTGCAGACGATGCGCACGTGCCCGACCTGCGGCGGCAAGGGCAAGATCATCAAGGACAAGTGCAGCAAGTGCTCCGGCACGGGCTTCACCCGCGTGACGCGCACCGTGACGCTCAACGTTCCGGCGGGCGTGGACGACGGGCAGAATTTCAAGACCATTCCGGGCGAGGGCGAACCCGGCCGCAACGGCGGACCGGCGGGCGACCTGTACATCACCTGCACGGTGCGGCCGCACAAGATCTTCAAGCGCGACCGCTACGACCTGTATTGCGATGTTCCGGTTTCCTTCACCCAGGCGGCGCTGGGCGGCGAAATCGACGTGCCGACGCTGGGCGGCACGACGAAGTACAACATTCCGGCGGGCACGCAGGAGGGAACGTCCTTCCGCATCCGCGGCGAGGGCATTCAGCAGTTCCGCGGCACGAACCGGGGCGATATGTTCTTCACCGTGCACGTCGAGGTGCCCAAGCATCTGGGCGAGAAGCAGAAGGAGCTGCTGCGCCAGTTTGAGGATTCGCTCAACGGGCGCGAGTACGAGCGCCGCAAGAGCTTCGGCGATCAGGTGAAAAGCTACATCCGCGACAACGCCGAGCGGTTCAAGGAAAAATTCGAGAAGAAATAAGCCATCAGGAAAGCGGGACGCGCGAAAAAGCACGGCCTCGCTTTTCTGCGTCTATCAAGAAAGGAAAAACAAGCGATGGATTGGTTGGAAGCTGTGGTGCACACCACCACGATGGGCGCGGACATCGTCAGCGACGTGCTGATGAACGCGGGCGCGGTCGGCACGGCGATTGAGGATCGCTACGACGTGACGTCGAGCAAGAAATCCGACGGCATGTGGGATATGATCGACGAGGACGTGCTCAAACACATGAGCGAGGATGTGCTCGTCAAGGCGTATTTCAAGAGTGACGCGAGCGCGCCGGAGACGCTGCATCTGGTAGAGCAGAAGCTCGGCGAAATCGCCAAAATGGACATGGGCTTTGACATGGGCAGCCTGACGCTCGATACGCAGGGCGTTCGCGAGCAGGATTGGGCGGAGAACTGGAAGAAGTATTACAAGCCCTTCCGCGCGGGCGAGCGTCTGGTCATCAAGCCGAGCTGGGAGGCCTACGAGCCGAAGGAAGGCGACCTTGTGCTGGAGCTTGACCCCGGTATGGCGTTCGGCACGGGCACGCACGAGACGACGTTCATGTGCATGGAACAGCTTGAAAAATACGTCACGCCCGGATGCCGCGCGATTGACGTGGGATGCGGAAGCGGTATTCTCGGCCTGGCGGCGGCCAAGCTCGGCGCGGCCGATGTGCTGGCGATTGACCTTGACGAGCTGGCGGTGAAGGTCGCGGCGGAAAACACCGAAAAGAACGGCCTTTCGAACGTTGTTCGCGTGGCGCACGGCGATCTGCTCGAAAAGCGCGAGGAGAAGGCCGACGTGATCGTTGCCAACATCATCGCGGATGTGATCTGCTACCTCTGCGGCCCGGTGAAAAAGCACCTGCTGGAGGGCGGCACGTTCATCTGCTCCGGCATCATCCGGGAGCGCGAGGAGGACGTGCAGCGCGCGCTGGCGGCGGCGGGCTACACCGTCTGCAACCGGCTGGCGAAGGGCGAGTGGGTCTGCCTTGCGGCCAAACTGGCGGCGTAAGGCGGCATAAGAGGGAAAAAGTATGCACCGATTTTTTGCGGATGAACGCGGTATCGTTCAGGGCGCTGCCTATCTGAACGCGGAGGACGCAGGGCACGCGCTGCGCGTGCTGCGGCTGGAAAGCGGCGACGAGGTGGAGCTGGTCTGCGCCCCGGCGCGCTATCGGGCGAAAATCGATTCGACGGAGGGCGGCGAGGTTCGCCTGCGCGTGATCGAAAAGCTGCGCGACACCGAGACGCGGACGCGCGTGACGCTCTATCAGGGGCTGCCCAAGGCGGACAAGATGGAGCTGATCGTACAGAAGAGCACCGAGCTGGGCGCGGCGGCCATTGCCCCGGTCGCGATGATTCGCAGCGTGGTCAGGCTCGAAGGCAAGGATGCGGCGAAGAAGACCGAGCGATGGCAGAAGATCGCCCGCGAGGCGGTGAAGCAGTGCGCCCGCGTGAGCGCGCCGGAGGTCAGGCTGCCGCGAAAGCTCAGCGCGATGCGCGAGGAATTAAACGCGCTCGATGTGCTGATCGTCCCATGGGAGGACGCGCGGGACGGAAGCGTTGCCGACTGCCTTGCGCCGTTTGCGCAAAAGGAAGACGTCAGCGTCGGGATTCTCATCGGCCCGGAGGGCGGCATTGCGCCGGAAGAGGCCGAATGGCTGACCCGCGAGGCAAACGCGAAGCTGGTCACGCTCGGACCGCGTATCCTGCGCACGGAGACGGCGGCCATCGCCAGCCAGACCATCGTGATGGCGCTGCGCGGAGAGATGGAATAAGGAGCTGGGATATTGACTGAACAGAAAACAGTCGCCTTTCACACCCTCGGGTGCAAGGTGAACCAATATGATACGCAGGCCATGCGCGAGCGGTTTGAACAGGCGGGCTATCGCACGGCCGAGTTTGACGGGCAGGCGGATATTTACGTCGTCAACACCTGCACCGTGACCGGCACGGGCGACAAGAAGAGCATGCAGATCATCCGCCGGTGCCATCGGCAGAACCCGCAGGCGCAGATCGTCGTCACCGGCTGTCTGGCGCAGCGCGCGGCGGACGAGCTGGCCCTGCCGGGGGTGC
>OLPV01002946.1_pt1 | contig 10651 bp, 10 predicted proteins | sample 1671961 | NCBI WGS metagenome assembly OLPV01 (sample SAMEA3136630, study PRJEB25190) | human gut metagenome | biome: human gut; feature: human-associated habitat; material: faeces | place: Austria | collected 2013
CCGTGTTCGGCCAGAAGCCGTCGACCCAGGGTATCGAAATCACCGTAAACGAAGACAACAAACTGGCAGTCGCCGTGCGCATCGAGGTTTACTACGGCTTCGTGCTTCCCGAGGTCGCATCCAGCTTGCGCCAGGCTGTGGCCGATGCGGTGGCAAGCCAGGTCGGCGTCGAGGTTGCCTCGGTCGATGTCTACATCGACGGCATCCAGTTCGCCGAATAGGAGATCAATGGCATCACGACGACATGAACGCACCGCTGCGCGTCAAAGCGCGCTCCAGGTGCTCTATACCAGTGAAATAAAGGGCACGCGTCCGTCCGATTTGCTCGATTCGGGCCTCGTGCTCGAAGACGACGGCAAGTCGCTTTCGGACTACGCGATCGGGTTGATCGAGGGCGTCGACGAGAAGATGCTCCCCATCGACGTGCGCCTCAATTCTACTTCCGAGAACTGGAAGCTCAACCGCATGCCCATCGTCGACCGCTGCATCCTTCGTCTGGCGACGTACGAGATGCTCTTCGTCGACGAGGTGCCGGTCTCGGTTGCCATCAACGAGGCGGTCGAATTGGCGAAAGATTTCGGCGGCGAGGACGAGTCTCCCCGTTTCGTGAACGGCGTTTTGGGCCGCATTGCCCGCCAGCTCGAGGAAGATGCGAAGGATCCCGAGGCGGCGCGCCGTCGAGAGGAAGAGGCCCTGGCGGCCTACGCGTTCCCGACCAGTGAAGAAGATTCTGCAGCTGAATTTGCTGGCGAGCAGCCCGCAGCGGAAGGCGCCGTCGAGAACGCGCCCGCGGCAGAAGGCGAGGATACCTCGGCTGACGCCGTGCCGCCCGAAGAGCCGGCTTGCGCAGCAGAAGAACCGACCTGTGCTCCCGAGGAGTCGGTGAATGTCGGACTCTAACGCTGCATCGTACGACCAGGTTCGCGACCGCCTCGATGAAATCGTCGAGGCGGTAAGCGCGCCCGGCATCTCGCTCGACGAAGCGCTCGCGCTCTACGAGGAGGCGGTGAAGCTCGGCCTTTCCGCATGCGATCTGTCTGAGGAAGGCGCCGAGGAGCTTCTCGAGCAGGATGCTGCAAACCTCACAACCGAACAGGGCGAACAGGCCAACCAGGCCGAGGCGACCGACAATCAAGACTCGCCCGTCGAGGGTGAGGCGGCCGTTGCGCGCCAAGACGAGGCGACGCCGGCTGCGCGATAGCACCGTTTTTGCGACGAAGGCGCGAGGGGGGAAAGAGGAGTTCTTGCATCATGGCGAATAAGCGCATACTTGACGTGGTCGATTCACCTGCCGACCTGAAACTTCTCACCGATGATGAGCTCTCGATCCTTGCTCGCGAGATCAGGGAGCAGATTATCACCACCACTTCTAAAACGGGTGGCCATGTGGCGTCGTCCCTTGGCGCGGTCGAGATCATCCTTGCAGTTCACAGCCTTCTTAATTGCCCGGAAGACAAATTCATCTTCGACGTGGGGCACCAGTCGTACGCACACAAGCTCGTGACGGGGCGGCGCGATCGTTTCGATACGCTGCGCACGTTCCATGGCATTTCAGGTTTCCCGAAGCCTTCCGAGAGCGAATACGACGTGCACGCTTCCGGCCACGCGTCCGACTCGCTATCGGTTGCCGTGGGGCTCGCCAAGGCGCGGGCGCTTTCGGGCGGCACGAACAAGATCGTTGCGCTCATCGGCGACGCGGCGCTAGGCGGAGGCATGGCCTTCGAGGCGCTGAACTACATCGGGCAAGCTCAGCTTCCCATGGTCATCATCCTGAACGACAACGAGATGTCGATCTCGCGCAACGTCGGCGCACTCATGAAGCACCTTGGCTATTTGCGCACGTCGTCGTCGTACCGCACGACGCGCGATCGCGTGCAGGAGGCTATGGAGCAGTCGGGCGCCCTCGGCAGCGCCCTCATGCACTTCGGGCGCAATGCGAAGGAATCGATGAAGCAGTTCGTCATTCCCCACTCCATGATCTTCGAGCAGCTGGGCATCGTGTGCACGACGCCGGTTGACGGACACAACATCCACGAGCTGAAGGAAATGCTCTCGACGTGCCTGGCCGCAGATGGCCCGGTGCTCATGCACGTGGTCACCAAGAAGGGCGCCGGGTATGGTCCCGCGATGGCGGAGCCGACGCGTTTCCATGGTACGGGTCCTTACGATATCGCCACGGGCAAGGCTATAAAGAAGCCCGCGAAGGCGCCGAGCTACACCTCGGTGTTCGGCGAGGCCCTCTTGAACGAGGCGCGCGCCGATGAGCGCATCGTTGCGATCACCGCCGCGATGGAAAGCGGCACGGGGCTTACTAGTTTCGAAAAGGAGTTTCCCGACCGCTTCATCGACGTGGGCATTTGCGAGGAGAACGCAGCTGGCATGGCGGCGGGGCTCGCTATCGGCGGGCGCAAGCCGGTGTTCGCCGTGTACTCTACGTTCCTGCAGCGCGCCATCGACCAGCTCATTGTGAACAACGCCCTCATGAACCTCGACGTCGTGTTCGCTATCGACCGCGCGGGCTTGGTGGGCGCCGATGGGCCGACGCACCACGGCATGTTCGACTTGGTCTATACGCGCATGGTTCCCAATATGCGAGTGCTTGCGCCCTCTAACGAGGCGGAACTCGTGAATTCTCTTCATACCGCGCTCATGCTCGGCGGGCCGTTCGCGGTGCGCTATCCGCGCGGCGAGGCGTGCGGCGTGCCCGTTCCCGACAAGCCCGAAACCTACGAGCCTGGCGTGTCTCGCCTGGTGAGGGAAGGGTCCGATGTTGCTATCCTTGCGTTCGGGAATATGGTTGAGCCTGCGAACGAGGCTGCGGCTGCGCTTGAAGAAGCGGGCCTGTCCGTTCGCGTCGTCGACATGCGTTGGGTGAAGCCACTCGATACTGAGGCGATTCGCAAGGCATCCGAAACCCGTCTCGTGGTGACGGTGGAAGACGGTGTGGTCGAAGGCGGTGTCGGGGAAGAGGTGCTCGCCGAGCTTGCGCGTCAGGACGCGAAGGCGCCCGTGCTCACGCTGGGCATTCCCGACCGCTACATCATGCAAGGCGCCCCCGATTTCCTTATGCATGAGCTCGGCCTCGACGCCGAAGGGATCGCCGCTGCTATTGAGGAGAAACTCGAAGCGCTCTAACGAGGGCATCAGGCGCTGCTTTGCGCGGAATGCGATGGTCCTCTGGCATTCTGATGCATACTGAGGTGAGCTTGTAGCGAAGGCGCGGGCATTTATGGAATCCTCAAGTCCGTTCTTCAGCATTCAAGATTCAAATAACTTATTATTTGCGATATTGAGATACTATTAAGTATTCTGTATAGTAATGCTATTACAACGAATGTAAAGTATTTTGAATGGCGGTATTGCATGTGGACCAACGCTTACTCATACGAGGACATCGGCGAGTTTCTGCGTGAGGCACGCAGGGAGCGCGGCATCACGCAGGTCGAGATGGCGAAAAAGCTCGGCTTCTCGTCGGTGACGCTTTCGGCGCTTGAGACAGGCAAGAACGTGTCGGCGGTCAAGGTTGACCGCTACCTGCAGCAGCTGGGCTTTCGCATGGTCATCGTTCCCAAGGGCGCGGACGTGAAGGTGACCGAATGAGGCAGCTCGACGTATTTCTGGGGGATAACCTGGTCGGGCATGTTGTCGAGAACCGCAAGGGAGGACGCTTCGAGTACGAGCAGTCGGTCGCCGATAAGCTCGCCGGTCGGCCAGTACTCTCGATGGCGTTTCCCGCGAAGGGTCGCCCGTTCGGCGAGGCAAAGACCTCTGCATGGTTTAACGGTCTGCTTCCCGAGGGACGCCGTCGCGACGAGATCTGCAGGAGCCTTGGTGTTTCGCCCTACGATTGGATTGGCCTTCTTGCTGAGATAGGCTGGGAGTGCGCTGGTGCAGTGAGGGTGTTCGAGCGCGGCCACAAGAGGGCTCGCGAATTGCGGTTCGAGGCGATTTCTCCATCGGCGCTAGCCGAAAAGCTCTCGAGCGTTACGGCACGACTTCCGCAAGTCGAGAGTGAGCTGTTTCGCATGTCGCTTGGTGGATTCCAAGAGAAGATGTGCGTCGTTATGCCGACGATTCCCGAGGGAACGTACTCCGTCGTTGCCGACGACGTCCTGCTACCGATGGGCGACAGCTCTAGCACACATATTCTCAAACCCGAAAGCGAGCATTATCCCGGTTTGGCTGAGTCGGAGGCCTGGGCTATGACGGCAGCTGGGCACGCGGCGCGTGCGTCTAGGGTGGCTCTGCTCGACTTGGACGATGCGCCGGGCACGCTTGTGGTCGAACGCTACGATAGGGTTGTCGACGACATCTCCAAGTGCGTAGCTAGGCTTCATCAAGAGGATGCTTGCCAAGCGCTCGGAATCGATCCGCACGGCAAGTACGCCACCGCAAGCGCACCCAAGGGCGATGACCCCACGTACGTCGCAATTGCCGACTTGCTGCAGAAATATTCCTCCGACCCCGAGGGCGAGAAGGAAGAGCTGTTGCGCCAGCTCGTTGCGAATCTGGCGCTTGGCAATTGGGATGCGCACGCCAAGAACACATCGTTTCTCTACCGCGAGCAGATGGTTCCTGAGCTTGCGCCGCTCTACGATGTGGTGCCCATTGCCGAGGTTGAGCCCCGTACAGGGATTCTTTCCATGCGCGTCAACGGGGTGATAAACCCTGAGAAGCTGACGCGGGCCGACATCATCGCCGAGGCCGCTTCCTGGGGATTGAACGCGGCGGGCGCTGAGACGGTCATCGACTGTGCGCTTCGTAATCTCGAGGAGGGCATTCGCGCCGCATCAATGGCTTACCCGGGTGCTGCATCTCGCCATGAGGCCAACGCTTTGGGAAGGGTGTGTAGGCTGAAAAGGGATTTTCAGCCCTGAGATGTCGTCGGTTCCTGAGGGCGGAAAATCCGGAATCTAAGGAAGCCCCATGCTGCTCGCAAAACCCGCCCCCATCGGCGAGCGGCGCTCTGAAATCTGCTTGAAACAATAACCCTAGGTCAGGTGACCTGGGGTTATTTCTTCTCTGTTTCGCTCGCGCTTCCCGTTTGTTACGGTGCGTTTGAATGAACGTTAACACTGGGCTTCGCGCTGTTTGAGCACGTTTTGAGGTGCGATTATCTTCTCTGTCATACAGATGCACGTCTAGAAACAGAGGAGGTAAATGCAATGTTTGACTCGGGTAATACAGGATTCATGCTCGTTTGCGCGATGCTGGTCCTGCTTATGACACCTGGCCTTGCGTTCTTCTACGGAGGTCTGTCACGCCGCAAGAACGTTGTTAACACTATGGTCATGGTGTTCGGCGTCTTGGGCATCGTTGCAATCACGTGGACGATTTTCGGTTGGTCTTTCGCTTACGGCGGGGACGGCTCGATTCCGTTCTTCGGAGGCTTCGACCAGATCGGTCTTACGGGCCTGGTCGCCAACATCACTGGTGAGGCACCCGAAGCGCTGAGTCACGACTGCTACCCCGCGATGGCGGATGTCGTCTTCCAGCTGGCATTCTGCATGATTACCACGGCAATCATCACTGGCTCTCTTGCGGGCCGTATGAAGTATGGTGCGATTTGCGCGTTCGTCGCCATTTGGACCATCGTGGTGTATCCGCCGCTGGCGCACATGGTTTGGGGCGGTGACGGCTCCCTCATCGGCGACACCATCGGCGCGCTCGACTTCGCAGGCGGCGATGTTGTCCACATCTCCTCTGGCTTGACCGGCCTTGTCCTCTGCCTGCTTTTGGGCAAGCGCAAGGGCTTCGGCATGATGAGCTACCGTCCGCACAACGTTCCGTTCGTTGCCCTGGGCGCTACGCTTCTGTGGTTTGGCTGGTTTGGCTTCAATGCGGGCTCGGAGTTCGCGGCTGATGGTGTTGCGGCGCTCGCCTTGGTGAACACGGTCGTCGCTTCCGGCTCCGCCCTCATCTCGTGGGTAATTGTCGAGCGCGTGAAGGTCGGCAAGCCCACCCTCGTCGGCGCTGCCACCGGTCTTGTTGCGGGCCTCGTCGTGATCACCCCTGCTGCTGGCTTCGTGGAGCCTTGGGCTGCGCTCGTCATGGGCCTCATCGTTTCCCCCATCTGCTACTTCGCGATTTCCTTCTGCAAGGCCAAGATCGGTTACGATGACGCGCTTGATGCATTCGGTTGCCACGCAGTCGGCGGCATCGTCGGCGGCATCTGCACCGGCATCTTCTGCGTACCCGAGCTCTCCTGGACCGATTTCGGCGGCCTCATCTACACCGGCGATGCCTCGCTTCTGGGCAGTCAGATCCTGGGCATCCTGATCACGATCGTGTTCGTTGGCGTGCTCGACGTGGTCATCGGCCTCATCGTGAAGGCGTGCTTCAAGGGCAGCCTGCGCGTCAGCGAGGAAGAAGAGGCGCAAGGCCTCGACGTTGCGGCACACGGCGAGTCCGCGTACCCTGCCTATATCGGTCTTGACTAGGCGAGTTTTAAGGAAGGAGTTGAAACCTATGAAGAGGATCACTGCGATTGTCCGCCCCGAGAAGCTCGAACCGCTCAAGGAGGCACTCTTTGCAGCAAAGGTTGGCGGCATGACGATTTCCCAGGTCAACGGATGCGGCAGTCAGCATGGCTGGAAGGAATACTACCGCGGCACCGAGGTTCTGCTGAACATGGTGCCCAAGGTGAAGTTCGAACTCGTGGTTGCCGATGGCGAGGTTGACGGGCTGGTGAAGGTCATCACCGAGACGGCGCGCACGGGTAACGTGGGCGACGGCAAGATTTTCGTCTCTCCGATTGACGAGGTCATCCGCATCCGCACCGATGAGCGCGGAGAGTCGGCGGTATAGGCCCGGCAAGCGTTCGCGCGACAGCTTGAGCTCTCCAATTCAGAAGGCTCCGATTGATTTTCCGTCGGAGCCTTCATCATGCTTGCATAAAGTTTCTGCTAATGATATATACTCCTATTAAGATTACGATGAGCAAGCTTGAAAAGAGGCGAAATGGCGAACATATCGAAGGTTACGGCGAAAGCGGGTGCTGCAAGTTGCGCGGCGACAAGGAACACACGACAGCGAGCGCTCGTGCTCGAGGCGGTTCGCTCGCTTCACAACCATCCCACTTCAGCAGACGTGTACGACGCGGTGCGCGAGAAGCACCCGAGCATCTCGCGGGCGACGGTGTACCGCAACCTCAACGTGCTGACCGAGCAGGGCGAGGTGCTTCATATTCCTGTGGCGGGCGGTGCCGACCGCTACGACTTCCGCTGCGATTGCCACTACCACGCGATATGCCGGGAATGCGGTGTCGTTTACGACGTCGAGATGCCCAGCGAGGGCCTGCTTTCGAGCGCGCGCGACACCCATGGTTTCCTGATTGAGGGCTTTGACATTATCTTCAACGGCCTTTGCCCCGATTGCGTGGATGGGGCGTAAATTGCCGATTCGCGCAATCTCGTGCAACTCTGCCTCTCGAAATGTACAGAGGGGTAGAATTGTGCCAGTGAAAAACTGGAGCGGAAGCGGTTGCGCATGAACACTATCGAGCAGAAACATGCAGCGAGGGAATTCGTCAAGCGCTGGAAGGCCATGCCGTGCGTGGAGGAGGAACACTCGCGCTCGTTTTGGATTGAGCTTCTGCAAGATGTGCTGGGTGTCTCCAACGCCACGCGCGTGTTAGAATTCGAACGCAAGGTCAAAGGTCGCAAGATCGACGTGTTCTACGAGGACATGGGCGTGCTCGTAGAAATGAAAGGTCGCGGCATCTCGCTTGACGAGGCGACGGTACGCTCGAAGAAAGCGGGTGCGGAAACGCCCTTTCAGCAGGCAAAATGGTACGCCGACAACCTGCCACACTCCATCCGCCCGCGCTGGATAATCACCTGCAACTTCGACGAGTTCCGCATCTACGACCTCGAGCACCCCGAAGACGTCTTCACGCCGCTTTCGCTCGTGGAGTTGCCCGAGCGGCTCCATCTGCTATCGTTTTTGACGAACTATACAAACAGTCGCCTGGTGCGTGAGCAAGAGCTCTCCGTCAAGGCGGGCGAGATCGTCGGCAAGCTATACAGGGCGTTCGCTGGCCAGTACAAAAACCTCGAAACCGACGCGCATGAGCAACGCAGCCTGAACGTGCTCATCGTGCGCATTGTGTTCTTGCTGTACGCTGAGGACGCGGGACTTTTGCAGCGCCATCAGGCATTTGGCGACTATCTGAAATCCTTCGAGGCTAAGCACATGCGCCAAGCGCTCATCGACCTGTTTCGCACGCTCGACACGCCGACAGCCGAGCGCGACCCCTACCTCGACGCCGACCTGGCGGCATTTCCCTACGTCAACGGTGGGCTGTTTGCCGACGAGGACATTATCATACCGCAGTTCACCGAAGACATGCGCGTTGACCTGGTGTTAAACGCGTCCGTGAAGTTCGACTGGAAAGACATCAGCCCTACCATTTTCGGTGCCGTGTTCGAAAGCACCCTAAACCCAGAAACGCGCCGCGCCGGCGGCATGCATTACACCTCCATCGAGAACATCCATAAGGTTATCGACCCGCTGTTTTTGGACGAATTGCGCACCGAGCTGGTGGCGGTGGAGGGCGAGAGCGTCGAGCGCAACCGCAAGCTCAAGCTGCGCCGCTTTCAGAAGAAGCTTGCGTCCATCAGAGTGTTGGACCCGGCCTGCGGTAGCGGAAACTTCCTCACTGAAAGCTACTTGTCGCTGCGCAAGCTGGAGAACCGCGTGATAGAGGACTTGCAGGGCGACCAGATGGGCCTTGGCCTCGACGGGGACGCTGAGCCCATCGAAGTTTCCATCAACCAGTTCTACGGCATCGAAATCAACGACTTCGCTGTGAGCGTGGCGAAAACCGCGCTGTGGATCGCTGAGGAGCAGATGATGGAGGCCACGCAGGAAATTCTTTTGCGGGAGTTCGACTTCCTGCCGCTTAAATCCAACAGCAACATCCGCGAAGGCAACGCCCTGCGCATGGATTGGGGCGAAGTGCTGCCCGCGGAAAGGTGCAGCTACATAATCGGCAACCCGCCGTTTGTCGGGGCATCAATGTGCGCTGCATCTCAAAAGCAGGAGATCGTTGACCTTTTCGGGAAGATTAAGCTGTCGAATTCGCTGGACTACGTTTCCGGATGGTATTACAAAGCAGCAGAGATGATGCTTGCGAACGCCGCCATCAAAGCGGCTTTCGTTTCAACGAACAGCATCACGCAAGGTGAGCAGGTTTATCCCATATGGAACACACTGCGCAGCAGGTTCGGTATCCATATCGACTTTGCCTGGAGGACCTTTGTCTGGAACAGCGAGACGGCGGGCAAAGCCCATGTGCATTGCGTCATCGTTGGCTTTTCCATTGGGGGCGGGGAGGGCCTTATCTTCGACGGCGGGCGAAGCGACGGGGCTTCTTCTGGCAGAAAAGACGTGGTGAATCCATATCTCGTCCATGCGCCTTGGGTGATTCTAGCGAGTCGCAAGCGACCTTTATGCGATGTCCCCGCGCTGGCCTACGGCAACAAGCCGGCAGACAATGGCCAATTTGTCCTTACGACGGAGGAGAAGGATGAGCTGCTGGCTAAGGAGCCGGAAGCATCAAGATTCATCAGGCCTTACATCGGCGCGAAGGAATATCTTAACGGCAAGCAGCGCTGGTGCATTTGGCTTCTTGGCGTCGACTCGCGGGAATACTCGGGCATGCCCCTGATTTCCCGTCGCGTTGAAAACGTGCGTGCATTCAGGCAGGCGAGCAGCGCAAAGGATACTCGCAAGCGAGCCGAGGCGCCCTGGGAGTTCTTCCGCACGCCCGTGCACGATGTTGCCTACTTGGCGATTCCCCGTACCTCGTCAGAGCGAAGAAAATACCTCCCCATTGGCTTCTTCGGAACGGGCACGGTCCCCAGTGATGCCACCTCCGTTATTCCTGATGCGACGGCCTATCACTTCGGCGTTCTCGAATCGCAATTCCATAACGCATGGATGAGAACGGTGGCCGGGCGGCTCAAGAGTGACTACCGCTATTCGGGCGGTATCGTCTACAACAACTTCATCTGGCCGGATCCTATGCCCGAACAGCGCGCAGCTATCGAGTCCTGCGCCCAAGGCGTCCTGAATGCCCGCGAAGCACACCCTGGTGCTACGCTCGCCGACCTGTACGACCCCGACAAAATGCCAACTGACCTGCTCTCTGCGCACAAGGAACTCGACGCTGCAGTTGAAGCCGCCTACGATGTAGACTTCAACGGCGACGAGGAGAAGATTGTTGCTCACCTTTTCAAGCTCTATGCCGAAAAAGCAGGTGAGCTATAGTCGGTTTACAGGCTTTCCGCTCGGTAGAATGCGGACATTTCATTCGGTATTGTACAGGTAACGGCTTTCGCTTAGGTTTCAGCTTGGGTGAGTTATAAGTCTCCCATCTGCTATAATGCAGATTGGCAAAAAGAAAAAAAATTAGCAAAAAGAAAAAACGAGACAGGAGTCGTATGGAGTCTTCAATAAATCCATTTACCCCGAGTTTCGGAAAAGTGCCGCCCATTCTTGCGGGGCGCAAAATCCTGATTGGCGAAGAAGAACGAGTCTCCACTCCGGTTAAAACAGCGCCCGGATAGGCAAATCCTTTTAATCTTTTGTCGAATTCCGTAATTGCGTTTCTCATAGAATACGTTACGAAATCCGGTAGACATAGTGC
>OLPV01002954.1_pt1 | contig 10635 bp, 10 predicted proteins | sample 1671961 | NCBI WGS metagenome assembly OLPV01 (sample SAMEA3136630, study PRJEB25190) | human gut metagenome | biome: human gut; feature: human-associated habitat; material: faeces | place: Austria | collected 2013
TCCTCAGAACAATATGGAGGAGGCTCCGAGGGTTCCGACCAACGATCCGGTCAGCAGGATCGACGACTCCCTCAACGAGATCATCCCGGACAACCCGAACCAGGCCTACGATATGTACAAGGTCATCACAAGCATCGTCGATGACGGCAAGTTCTTCGAGATCCACAAGGAGTTCGCCAAGAACATCATCGTGGGATTCGCCCATATGAACGGCCGCAGTGTCGGAATCGTGGCGAACCAGCCAAAGATGCTCGCCGGAGTGCTGGACATCAACGCCTCACGCAAGGGTGCCCGTTTCGTGCGCTTCTGCGACGCGTTCAACATTCCGATCGTCTCGCTGGTCGATGTGCCTGGATTCCTCCCTGGAACCCAGCAGGAATATGGCGCTGTCATCACCAACGGAGCGAAACTGCTCTACGCCTACGGCGAGGCGACCGTGCCGAAAGTCACCGTCGAGCTCCGCAAGAGCTATGGCGGATCCTACATCGTCATGAGCAGCAAGCACTTGCGTGCCGACCTTGTCTATGCCTGGCCTTCCGCCCAGATCGCTGTTATGGGTGCTGACGGAGCCGTCAACGTGCTCTATGCCAAGGACATCAAGGCTGTAGAGGATCCAGCCGACCAGCAAAAGATCCGGGCCGCCAAGAAAGAGGAGTACGAAGAACTTTTCAACAACCCTTACCAGGCGGCGGAGAAAGGCTACATCGATGATGTCATCGAGCCTCGCAACACCCGCTTCCGCATCATCAGGGCCCTTGAGCAGCTTGCGGGAAAGAAGCAGCAGATGCCTGCCAAGAAACACGACAATCTTCCTCTGTAATATTATGAAGAGATCAGGACGATTAATATTATCGGCTGTCCTGCTGTTCTCCGGACTGGCTCTCGGCGCTCAGAACCTTTCGGATCTGAGGATCGGAGAGGTTCTCGTGGAGAACACGAACGGGCTTACGGACGGCTACGGTCAGCGGACAGGCTGGATCGAGATCTTCAACAATTCCTACGGAAGCGTGAAGTTCGCCGGCTGCTACCTGTCCGATGACAAGGACAACCTGCGGAAATATCATATTCCCGCATCTGACGCTTCGACAATTTTGAAACCACGTCAGAGCGTCGTTTTCTACACAAGCGGAAACGCCTCACAGGGGACATATTACACGAATTTCACCCTGCGCAACGGTTCCACGATCTATCTCGTCAGCAATGACGGGCGCACCATCATCGACACAATCGACATCCCGGCAGACCTTCCTTCTGACTGTTCAGTGGTTAAGGTTCCGACTGGAGTGAAAATGATGGATTTCGAGACAAAGGTCACTGACAAACCTACCCCGGGATCCTACAACGGAGACGTGGACGCGAAGACCAACAGCCAGATAATGAAGGAGAAAGACCCGCACGGATGGGTTCTTACCCTGATTTCCGTCTCGGTTGTGTTCATCGCGCTGACCATCCTGGCGTTCATCTTCGGATGGATCGGCAACGCAAACAAGAAAACCGCTGCACCGAAAGCGACCAAAGCGGCAAAACCTTCTAAAAAGAACGGGAATATGACACCGGAGATCGCCGCGGCGATCTCGATGGCTCTCTCGCAGGAATTCGGCGGGGAGGTCTATGCTGCCATCGCCATGGCGCTTGACGACTACCTCGGTGGCGGAATCCACGACGAGGAGAGCTTCGTCATCACGATCCGTCCGTCACAGAACGGCAACTGGAACGACAAGACACAGAACTTCAGACAATTACCAAGATAATAAAGATAAAAGAATATGAAAAGTTACAAATTCAGGATCAACGGCAACGAGTACAACGTTGACATCAATTCAGTGGAAGGAAACATCGCTGACGTTACGGTGAACGGAGCGTCTTATCAGGTTGAGATGGAGAATGCGCCGGCTCCAGTACAAAAACCGGCACAGGCGCCAGCGGCAGCGGTCGCTTCGACAGGCTCAGCGACCACCACGACACCAGCCCCTAAGGCAGGCGCCGGCAAGCCAGTCACCTCCCCTCTCCCTGGCGTTATCATCGAGGTCTCCGTCAAGGAAGGCCAGACCGTGAAAGCCGGCCAGAAGGTGGCCGTTCTTGAGGCAATGAAGATGGAGAACGAGATCCAGGCCCCGGCTGACGGAACCGTCACAGCCATCCTCGTGAACAAGGGCGACTCAGTCCTCGAAGGTGCCGAAATCGTCAAGATAGCATAAGAGGATGGGCATCATATTCGAAAGTCTAAAGCAGTTCTGGTACTTCACCGGATTCGCCAACGCGTCTTGGCAGAATCTGGTGATGATCCTGATCGGCATCGTGTTCATCACACTTGCCATCAAGAAGGAATGGGAGCCGCTCCTGCTCGTTCCGATCGGATTCGGAATGATCATCGGCAACATTCCTATGTTCCCGGGACTTAACATCGGAGTCTATGAGGACGGCTCCGTACTGAATATTCTGTACCAAGGAGTCAAGCAGGGTTGGTACCCACCGCTCATATTCCTCGGAATCGGAGCCATGACGGATTTCTCGGCGCTGATCTCCCAGCCAAGGCTGCTGCTGATCGGAGCCGCCGCCCAGATGGGAATATTCGGGGCCTACCTGCTCGCCCTCGCCCTCGGTTTCGACCCTAATCAGGCCGGTGCCATCGGCATCATCGGAGGAGCGGACGGCCCTACGGCCATATTCCTGTCCTCACAGCTCGCCCCGGATCTGATGGGAGCGATCGCCGTGAGCGCATATTCCTATATGGCTCTTGTTCCGGTCATCCAGAGGCCTATCATGCTGGCGCTGACGACCAAGAAGGAACGCCTCATAAGGATGCCGGCCGCAAGACAGGTAAGCCAGAAGGAGAAGATCATCTTCCCTATCGTCGGCTTCCTCCTCACCGCGTTCATCGTGCCGTCGGGACTTCCGCTTCTGGGCATGCTGTTCTTCGGTAACCTTCTGAAAGAGAGCGGAGTGACAAGGCGTCTCGCCGAGACCGCCCGCGGCCCGCTGATCGATGTTGTGACCACGCTGATCGGTCTTACCGTCGGCGCCTCGACACAGGCGGACAAGTTCCTGAGCGGAAGCTCCGTGAAGATCTTCGTCCTGGGTCTGCTGTCATTCGTGATCGCCACAACCTGCGGAGTTCTCTTCGTGAAGATCTGGAACCTGTTCCTCAAGGGTGACCACAAGATCAACCCGCTCATCGGCAACGCCGGTGTGTCCGCCGTTCCTGACAGCTCGCGTGTCTCCGAGATCGTCGGCAGGGAGTTCGACCCGAACAACCACCTGCTGATGCACGCGATGGGACCGAACGTCGCCGGAGTCATCGGCTCGGCGGTCGCCGCCGGAATCCTCCTCGGTTTCCTCGGGTAACGGGTATGCGATATATGAAAAGCGCATCGGAATATCTCCGGTGCGCTTTTTTCTTATTACACGAGCATCACTAACGGGCCGCGGGGAAACTGAACGAGACCATTACTGTGAATCTCGTCATGAAAGGCAGATCACCCATTCTGGCCGGTTCCCAGGCCGGAGAGCTGGACACTACCCTGACCGCCTCTTTATCAAGATCAGGATTCGCGCTTGTCAAAGCCTTGACATCGGTCACCTTGCCGTCCAGACCGACATTGAACTCAACCTCGACCACGCCGCTGACACCCATCCTGCGCGCCGCTTCGGGATATTTCTTGTTATTGTCCACCCAAAGCAGGAAATCACCGGACGCATCACCTATGAACCTGGCCGGAGTGTCAACCCATTCGACAGGCAAAGCGAAACGCTTCATTATCTTGTAGTCAAAGGTGACATCACCAGCGATGTTCAGCAGCCCGAGCAATCCATCCTTGACAACGAAGGCATGAGCCTGATGGAACGGTGAGGCCATTTCATATTCAATAGGATAAAGGACAGAACCGAATTGGTCGATATAGCCGAACCTGCCTTCAGAAGAGACTATGGCAATGCCGTTATCGAACGAAGACACAGCATCATAGACGCAAGGAACCACGATATTCATGTCTTTATCCACGAATCCCCATTTGCCGTCTTTAGGGAAAGGCTTCAGCGGACCGGCGGCGGACATATTAAAGGACAGAAAAAGTAAGAGTCCAAGGGTTGGTAAGATTCTGTTCATCATATCTTGACAGGGCCAGGTTTCAAAAAGAACTTCACAGGGAATATGTAATGAACTTTGAAAGGCTTGCCTTCATACATCGCCGGAGTCCATTTAGGAGACTCCGTGACGACCCTGACGGCCTCATGGTTCAACTCATGACTGACACCTTTCTCGACCTTGACATCAGTGACAGCACCAGACGCATCCACAGAGAAAGCAAGCGTCACAGTGCCTTCGGCTTTGTAAAATCTGGACAGTTCAGGGTATCTCAGCTGCGTGTTGACCCACTCCGCGAATTTGTTTGCACTTCCTCCGTCGAACATCGGCCTGGAGTCCAGCCAACCTGAAGGAAACATGAACTCTTTCATCCGCTCATAGTCATAAGTGACACTTCCGGCGACATCCAACAGACCGATCCTGCCATCCTTCTTGACGAAAGCGTGACTGTCCTGGAAATGTGTCACCTCATCGAACACAATAGGGATCACTTCGTTGCCGAACCAGTCTATATAGCCCCATTTTCCATAGAGTTTCACCATCGCCAGGCCATCACGAAACGATCTGACGTAATGATACTTGTACGGAATCACCAACTCACCGTCCTGATTGATGAATCCCCATTTTCCATCTTGCTCCACAGCCTTGAGTCCTTCGCTGTACGGCCGGTCATCCTTCTTGTCGTCTTTGGGAGACTCATTCCGGACCACCAAGCCACCATCCGGCTCACGTGGACTCCCAGCGACCGGATTCGGAACCATGACAGACAGAATTACCAAAGTCAATAATGATACTTTCATTAGCGAAAAGGTTTGTTTTATTACATAATGATATGACAAAAGCAAATATAGCAATTAAAATGTTTTGTCAAGAGGGTTCTTTTGATTATCTTTGTCGGATAAGGAAAATCAACAAATAATTATAAATGGAAAACAAGCTACAGGAACTAACCGACAAGCTCTACAAGGAGGGTCTGTCAAAGGGTAAGGAAGAGGGTGAGGCCATCCTCGCCAAGGCCAACGAGAAGGCGGCCGAAATCATCGAAGAGGCCAAAAAGCAGGCTGAATCCATTCTGAAAAAAGCTCAGAAAGATGCTGCGGACTACAAGACCAAGGTCGAGGGTGACGTGAAGATGGCAGCCGTACAGAGCATCCAGGCCACCAGAAAGGACATCGAGAACCTTATGGTCGGCAAGATGACAGACAAGCAGGTATCGGCAGCCCTTTCTTCAGCCGATTTCGTCAAGGAGATCATCAAGGCCGTGGCTGAGAAGTTCAACGCCGACGAGGCTGTTGACCTCAACATCGTGCTTCCTGAAAGCCTCAAGAAAGAGCTTGAGCCTTTTGTCAGCGGAGAGTTGGCGAACACCCTCAAGGGAGGGGTAACCGCTATGTTTTCCAAGAAGGTGGCCGGAGGGTTCACGATCGGCCCTAAGGACGGATCCTACTTCATCAGCCTCACCGACGAGACTTTCAGAGCACTCATCGGCGACTATCTCAGACCTGCCACACGTAAGATACTCTTCGGCGAGTAATGAACAACTACGAGTACATAATCTCCAGCCTTCCGGCCATCTCGCTTGACTGGAAGTTCGGGGAGGGAGCTTCGTTCGAGACCTATGTCGATTGGATCAAGTCCCAGCTTAGCGAAGCCGACATCAAGGTGGTGGACAGGCTTCTTGACGGCTACAAGGACGAGAATCTGACCAGAGAGTTCTACGAGGCAGCGTTGAAGGACAGCAACAGGTTCCTGAAGGAATATTACACCTTCGACCTGAACGTCCGCAACGGCAAGGCCCGCTTCCTGAACAAGGCTTTCGAGAGACCGCTTGACCAGGACACGATCAAGCTGGAGACAGGTGAGTTCGCGGAAGGTCCGAGGCTTGAGGAGGCTCTGAACGCCCCCGACCTGCTATCCCGCGAGCGTGGTCTGGACTCCCTGATGTGGGACAAGATCCTTGAGGTCACCACATTCGACTACTTCGACCTTGAGGCCATCCTCGGCTTCATCGCGAGGCTGCACATCATCGGAAGATGGTTCGCCCTCGACGAAAAGACCGGCCGCGAGATGTTCATCCGCCTCGTAAACGAGGTCAGAGACACATTCAAGGGCGTGAAATACGAGCCCGCCAAATAACGAAAATTGAAATAACTGAATATGAAGACAAAAGGAAAGGTAACAGGAATTGTTTCCAACCTTGTGACGGTTCAGGTGGACGGACCTGTGGCGGAGAACGAGCTCTGCTACATCACCCTTGCGGGTACTCCCCTCCTGGCCGAGGTCATCAAGGTAAGCGGTGACAAGGCCTCGGTCCAGGTGTTCGAAAGCACCCGTGGACTGAAAAACGGAGACCCTGTGGAGTTCGAAGGCAGGATGCTTGAGGTGACCCTCGGCCCTGGTCTTCTCTCCAGCGTTTATGACGGTCTCCAGAACAATCTGACCACGATGGAGTCGGTGTTCCTCAAGAGAGGAGAGTACACCGACCCTCTGGATCACAAGAAACTTTGGGACTTCACCCCTATCGCCAAGGAAGGTGACAAGGTCACCGCCGCCGACTGGCTCGGAGAGGTGAAGGAAGGCTGGCTGCCTCACAAGATCATGGTGCCGTTCTCGTTCAAGGGCGAGTACACCGTGAAGAAGATCGCCGAGGCCGGCAAGTACAACATCGACATGGTTGTCGCGGTGCTGACCGGAGCCGACGGCGAGGAAGCCTACGTCACCATGACGCAGAAGTGGCCTGTAAAGGTCGCCGTAAAGGCCTACCAGGAGAAACCAAGGCCACAGAAGATCATGGAGACCGGCGTACGCTGCATCGACACGTTCAACCCGATCGCCGAGGGCGGCACCGGATTCATCCCGGGACCTTTCGGCTGCGGCAAGACCGTGCTCCAGCACGCCATCGCCAAGCAGGGCGAGGCCGACGTGATCGTGATGGCCGCCTGCGGAGAGCGCGCCAACGAGGTCGTGGAGATCTTCTCCGAGTTCCCTGAGCTCATCGACCCTCACACCGGCCGCCACCTGATGGAGCGTACCACCATCATCTGCAACACCTCGAACATGCCTGTCGCCGCCCGTGAGGCCTCGGTCTACACGGCGATGACAATCTGTGAATATTACAGGGCTATGGGACTGAAGTGCCTCCTGCTGGCCGACTCGACCTCCCGCTGGGCACAGGCACTGAGGGAGATGTCCAACCGTATGGAGGAGCTTCCGGGAGCGGACGCCTTCCCGGTTGACCTTTCGGCCATCATCTCGAACTTCTACGCCCGCGCCGGAATGGTCGTCCTGAACAACGGCAAGACCGGGGCCGTCACCTTCATCGGAACGGTCTCCCCTGCCGGCGGTAACCTCAAGGAGCCTGTGACCGAGTCCACCAAGAAGGCAGCAAGGTGCTTCTACGGACTGGAGCAGAACCGCGCCGACCAGAAGAGGTACCCTGCCGTCAACCCGATCGAGTCATATTCAAAGTACCTTGAATATCCTGAGATCATCTCCTACCTCGACGAGCAGGTCGAGCACGGCTGGGTGGCCAACGTCACCAAAGCCAAGAACCTCCTGCGCCGCGGACGCGAGGCCAACGAGCAGATCAACATCCTCGGTGACGACGGCGTTCCTGTAGCATACCACGTAAGTTTCTGGAAGTCAGAACTCATCGACTTCGTGTTCCTCCAGCAGGACGCTTTCGACGAAACCGACGCCCTCTGTCCGATGGACCGTCAGAAATACATGCTGGATCTCGTTCTGGACATCTGCGGCATCGATTTCGACTTCGAGGACTTCGAGAAGTGCCGCGAGTTCTTCAAGGAACTCATCAATGACCTCCGCCAGATGAACTACACCAAGTTCCACAGCGAAGGATTCGAGAATTACGCAGAGAAGATCCATAAACTCATCGAAGACTATGGCAAATAAGGCTTATCAAAGAATATACACAAAACTTGAAGCGATCACCAAGGCCACAGTTTCGCTCAAGGCCAAGGGAGTTTCCAATGACGAGCTTGCCGTGGTCGGCGGCAAACTTGCCCAGGTCGTGAAGACCAAGGGTGATCTGGTCACCCTCCAGGTGTTCTCCGGCACGGAAGGCATTCCGACAAACGCTGAGGTGACATTCCTCGGCGAGCCTCCTACACTCAAGGTCAGCGATCAGCTCTCCGGACGTTTCTTCAACGCCTACGGAAAGCCTATCGATGGCGGTCCAGAGGTAGAGGGTGAGGAAAGGGAGATCGGCGGACCGTCCGTGAACCCTTACAAGAGACGCCAGCCGTCCGAGCTCATTCCGACCGGTATCGCCGGCATCGACCTCAACAACACGATCGTGTCCGGACAGAAGATTCCGTTCTTCGCCGACCCTGACCAGCCTTACAACCAGGTTATGGCCGATGTGGCCCTGAGAGCCGATGTGGACAAGATCATCCTCGGCGGTATGGGTCTGTCGAACGATGACTACCTCTTCTTCCGCCAGGCGTTCGAGAGCGCCGGAGCCCTCGACAGGATCATCTGTTTCGTAAACACGACCGAAGACCCGCCAGTCGAGCGGCTTCTGGTTCCGGATATGGCTCTTGCGGCCGCCGAGTACTTCGCCGTTGACAAGAACGAGAAGGTGCTCGTGCTCCTCACGGATATGACCCTCTACGCTGACGCTCTCTCGATCGTGTCCAACCGTATGGACCAGATCCCTTCCAAGGACTCTATGCCGGGATCCCTCTACTCGGATCTCGCCAAGATCTACGAGAAGGCCGTGCAGCTCCCGACCGACGGATCAATCACCATCATCGCCGTGACCACCCTGAACGACGGAGACATCACCCACGCCATTCCTGACAACACCGGTTACATCACCGAGGGACAGCTGTTCCTCCGCGCCGATTCCGACTCAGGAAAGATCATCATCGACCCGTTCCGTTCCCTTTCCAGGCTCAAGCAGAGGGTACAGAACGTGAAGACCCGCGAGGACCACAGCCAGGTGATGAACGCCGGAGTGCGTCTGTACGCCGACGCGCAGAACGCGAAGACCAAGCTGGAGAACGGTTTCGACCTCTCCGACTACGACCACCGCTGTCTCGACTATGCCAAGGAATATGCCACCAGACTTCTTTCCATCGATGTCAACATCTCCATCACCGAGATGCTCGACACGGCCTGGGAGCTGTTCGGCAAGTACTTCACCAAGGCCGAGACCGGAATCAAGCAATCATTGATCGACAAATACTGGAAAGGTAAGTAATGCCTATCAAGTTTCAATACAACAAGACTGCGCTTAACACCCTGCAGAAGCAGCTCAAGATGCGTCAGAAGGCTCTCCCTACGTTGCAGAACAAGGAGAGTGCCCTGAGGCTTGAGGTGCGCAAGGCCAAGGACAAGAGCGAGAAGCTTCTGCGCGACCTCGAAGAGGCCGAGAGGAGGTACGACTACCTTGCCCCTCTGTGGAACGAGTTCGAGCCGGGTCTGGTCTCGATCGTGGACATCGACCTCGTGACCGTGAAGGTCGCCGGTGTCAAGTGTCCGGAGCTCAAGAGCATACGCTACGAGATCAGCCCGTTCAACACGTTCATCAAGCCGGCGTGGTACATCGACGGCGTGGCCATCCTCAAGGAACTGTCCAGGCTCGGGATCGAGTCCGAAGTTTACAAGGAGAAGCGCCGCATCCTGGATTTCCAGAGGAAGAAGACCACGCAGAAGGTGAATCTGTACGAGAAGGTGCAGATCCCGGGGTACCAGGAGGCCATCCGCAAGATCAAGCGCTACATGGAGGACGAGGAGAACCTGAGCAAGGCCTCGTCCAAGATCGTCAAGCAGCGCCACGCTGAGGAAGAGACGGAAGAAGTAATGGAGGAAAGCGGCAATGATTGAGAAAATGACTAAATATTCCTTCATTCTTCTCAGCGGGAAGACTGAAGAATTCCTCAGACGCTTGCAGGAACTGGGGCTTGTGGACATCACAAGGTCCTCAAAGCCGGTGGACGAACGTTCCGCCGCGCTCCTCTCGATGACCAACGAACTGAAGAAGGCCGTCTCAAAACTGGAGTCACTTGATTACTCGCAGGATCCCGACCTTGAGAAAATAGATGCCGAGGTTGATGTGGACGCCAAGTACGACAACCCTCTGGAGAGTTTCAAGGAATATTCCACAAAGCTGGACGTTCTGAGGAACGAGCTGGCACAGGCCCGCAAGGATGTCGAAAGCAGAAGGCCTTGGGGATGCTACGACAACTTCGCCCTCGACGCGTTGAAGGCAAAGGGCTACAAGGTCCGTTGGTATAATGTTTCCAAGAAGGCCTACGATCCGTCCTGGGCGAATCTCTATCCGCTTCAGGAAGTGTTCGATGACGGCAGGAATGTCTGGTTCATCACCATTTCAGATGATCCTGCATATTCATTGCCTGTCGAGGAGTGCGCCGCTCCGGAAGATGACCTCAGGTCTGCCGAAAGGAAGGTCACTACCCTGAAGGAAAGGATCATCACCTGCAAGGCCAGGCTTCTGGAGCTGAAGGAATATATTCCTGAAATGCTCCGCAAGTGCGACGAGGATGTCGCCGCACTTCAACTGTACC
>OLPV01002958.1_pt1 | contig 10625 bp, 9 predicted proteins | sample 1671961 | NCBI WGS metagenome assembly OLPV01 (sample SAMEA3136630, study PRJEB25190) | human gut metagenome | biome: human gut; feature: human-associated habitat; material: faeces | place: Austria | collected 2013
AAATATGCCCGCGCAAACCTGTTCCACGGCGCGCCGATGGTCATTGTCCCAATGGACTTTGATAACATTGCGCTGCTGAGCAGAATAGAAAAGCTGCTTGCCCCGGCAGGCTTCGGCTCGTTTTCCGTCACCACCGCCGCCGAGCACGACCGCATGATCGCCTTCACGTCCCAGCTGGCGCACGTTGCTTCCAACGCATATATAAAAAGCCCTACAGCTAAGCTGCACAAGGGCTTTTCCGCCGGAAGCTACAAGGATATGACCCGCGTAGCCTGGCTGAACCCCACAATGTGGGCGGAGCTTTTCATGGAAAACAGGGATTATTTGCTTAATGAGCTGGACGCATACATAGCATCCCTTAACGAATACAAGACCGCCCTTGAGCAGGGCGACACAGCCGCGCTTACAAAGCTGCTTGACGACGGGCGCAGGCTGAAGGAGGAGGTTGACGGCAGATGAAGTGCATTCGCGTTAACGCATCGCGCCAATACAACGTTGAAATTCAGCACGGCGCGCTTGCAATAGCGGGCGAGGAAACGCTCAAGGCGACCCACGCCATAGGCAAGGCCCTGATAGTATCGGACGAAAACGTGTTCCCTCTTTACGGCGAAACCGTTGCAGAGTCTCTCAGGGCGACAGGCTATGGTGTGCATACATTTGTGTTCAAGGGCGGTGAGGACACAAAGAGCATAAAAACATACGAGGCTATCATAGCCGCGCTCTGCGAAAACCGCTTCACCCGCAGCGATGTGCTCGTTGCCCTTGGCGGCGGCATAGTGGGCGACGTGGGCGGCTTTGCCGCGGCAACGTACCAGCGGGGCATAAAGCTGGTGCAGCTGCCCACAACGCTGCTTGCGGACGTTGATTCATCAGTCGGCGGCAAAACGGCGGTAAATCTGCCAACGGGCAAAAACCAGCTTGGCTGCTTCTATCAGCCGTCGCTCGTGCTGTGCGATACGGATGCGCTCAGCACCCTGCCGGAAGCGGAATACAAAAACGGCTGCGGCGAAATAATCAAATACGCCGTGCTTGCGGGCGGGGAGCTTTTCAGCATGATAGAAAATGCGGACATACGCACGCAGTATGCGGACGTTATAGCCCGCTGCGTTACCATAAAGCGGGACATCGTGGGCGAAGATGAGTTCGACACGGGCCGCCGCCGTCTGCTCAACCTTGGGCACACCTTCGGCCATGCGATAGAAAAATGCAGCGGCTACTCCATCCCCCACGGCGCCGCGGTTGGCATTGGCCTTGCAATGATGTGCCGCGCCGCGCATAAGCGCGGATACTGCGCATCAGACGTGCCGGAGAAGGTGGAAAAGCTGCTTGCCAAATACGGCATGAGCGATGCCGCGGACTTCACCGCGCAGGAGCTTTACGACGCCGCCCTTTCGGACAAAAAGATTGCCGGCGGCAGCGTAAGCCTTGTTATACCCGAAAGAATAGGCTGCTGCCATGCGCTCACGGTATCGTGCGGCGATATGCCCGGCTGGCTGAAGGATGGTGGCGCGCGATGACACGCACCGTTAAGCGCGGCGCGCGCACGGGCAGCGTGGACATAATATCGTCCAAGTCATATGCGCATAGGCTTATAATACTGGCCTCGCTTGCAAAAAGCGCAAGCAATATAGAGTGCCGCGGCACATCAAAGGATATTGAAGCCACAATAAGCTGCATGAACGCACTTGGCGCAAGGATAGCGCGCACGGGCGACACGATACACATTGAGCCGATAACCGCCGCGCCCGAAGGCGTATGCGAGCTGCATTGCGGCGAATCCGGCTCCACGCTGCGCTTCCTTCTGCCGATAGTTGGGGCGCTTGGTGCGGAAGCGGTATTTATAATGGAAGGGAGGCTTGGCGAAAGGCCGCTTGCCCCGCTTGACGCTGTGCTCGGCGCGCACGGCATGGCAATACAAAAGCAGGGCGCACGGCTCTGCTGCAAGGGGCGGCTTGTCCCCGGCGAATACGCGATAGACGGCGGGGTATCGAGCCAATATATATCGGGCCTTCTCATGGCGCTGCCCAAGCTTGATGCGGACAGCACGCTTACCGTAACAGGCCGGTTTGAATCGGGCGCATATGTTGACATAACGCTCGATACGCTGAAAGCTGCAAACGCCGCCATTGCATACGGCGAGGACAGGCGGCATTACGCCATACGGGGCGGCTGCGGATACAATATGCCCGCACTCTGCCGCGCGGAAGGAGACTGGTCAAACGCGGCGTTCTTCCTTTGCATGGGTGCGCTGAGCCGCGGCGGCATAACCGTGAACGGGCTTAACGCGGCCTCCTGCCAGGGGGACAAGCAAATAACCGCAATACTGCGCCAAATGGGCGCGGATGTGCGCACGGAGGGCGAAAGCGTTGCCGTAAGGCGCAATAAGCTTATGCCGGCAACGGTGGACGCTCCCCCCATACCCGACCTTATCCCGACCATATGCGCGCTTGCAGCGGCAGCGGAGGGAGACACGCGCATAGTAAACGCGGCGCGGCTGAGGCTGAAGGAATCGGACAGGCTGAAAAGCACGGCTGATATGCTCTCCTCGCTCGGCGTTGGCGTTACGGAGCTTGCAGACGGGCTTATTGTGCACGGCACGGGCCGCATAGCGGGCGGAACGGTGCAAAGCTTTAACGACCACAGGATAGCCATGGCGGCGGCTGTTGCGGCATGCGCAGCCGATGGCAGCGTGAGCATAGAGGGCAGCGAATGCGTGAGCAAATCATACCCCGCGTTTTTCGATGTACTCGATACGCTCGATACGGAAGGAGAAAACGCATGAGCAGCATTTACGGCGAAAACATACACATATCCATATTCGGCCAATCCCACAGCGCGGCAATTGGCGTTGCGATCGATGGCATACCGGCGGGCCTTGCAATAGATACGGATGCGCTTAACGCCTTCATGCGCCGCCGCGCTCCGGGAAAAAACAGATATTCAACCGCAAGGCGCGAAGCGGACGAGCCGGAGTTCCTTTCCGGCATTGCGGACGGGCATACCTGCGGCGCGCCGATAGCGGCAATAATACGCAATACGGATACGCGCAGCCGCGATTACGACCCGTTCCGCTTCACCCCGCGGCCGGGGCATGCGGATTACACGGCGGATATAAAATACCGCGGCTTTGAGGACAGCGCGGGCGGCGGGCATTTTTCCGGCAGGCTTACGGCGCCGCTTTGCATAGCGGGCGGAATATGCATACAGCTTTTGCAGCAGCAGGGCATAAGCATAATGAGCCGCATAGCGTCCATAGGGAACGTACATGACGCGGGCGAGCTTATTGAGCCGACGGCGGATAAGCCTTTTCCCACCGTGAGCGATGCGGCGGGAGAGGCCATGCGGCGGGAAATAGCCGCGGCAAAGGCGGATGGCGACAGCGTTGGCGGCACGATAGAATGCCGCATAACGGGGCTTGAAGCCGGACTTGGCGGGCCGCTTTTCGGCGGGATGGAGGGGCGCATAGCCAAGGCCGTTTTCGCCGTGCCCGCGATAAAGGGAATTGAGTTCGGCGCGGGCTTTGCGGCGGCAGAGCTGCGCGGGAGCGAGAATAACGACCCGTTTCTGATGGAAAACGGGCGCGTTATAACAAAAACGAACAACTGCGGCGGCATTCTTGGCGGGATAACAAACGCCATGCCGCTCATGTTCCGCGTTGCGGTGAAGCCTACGCCCTCCATAGCGCGGGAGCAAATTACGCTGAACACAAAAACGCAGCAGGCTGAGCCGCTCGTAATAGGCGGCAGGCACGATCCCTGCATAGTGCCGCGGGCGGTGCCGTGCATTGAGGCGGCGGCGGCAATAGCCGTATACGATGCGCTGCTGGACAGGCGCAAGGAGCAGATTTAGCGAAAGGATGTGACTATACCGATGGAGCTTTCCGATTACAGGGAAAAGATAGATTCAATAGATAAAGAGCTTGTGAAGCTTTTTGCCGAGCGCATGGACACGGCGGCGGAAATTGCCCGATACAAAAAGGAGCACGGCATGAAGGTGCTCGATTCCGCACGGGAACGCGCAAAGCTGAACGATATTGCAAGCATGGTGCCGGAGGAGCTGAGCGAATACGCGATTTCGCTTTATTCGCTCATATTCGAGCTTAGCCGCAGCAGCCAGAACCGCATAATAGGCGCAAGCACTCCCCTTACGGAGGAGATTGCAAGGGCCGTTAAGGATACCCCTCCCCTGTTTCCCCAGCGCGCGGCGGTAGCGTGCCAGGGCGTGGAGGGCGCATATTCCCAAATGGCATGCGACAGGCTGTTCAAGCGGGCAAACGTGCTTTATTTTTCAACGTTTGAGGCCGTGTTCTCCGCAATAGAGAAGGGCCTGTGCCAATACGGCGTTATACCCGTTGAAAACAGCACGGCGGGCAGCGTGAACGCGGTATACGACCTGATGATGAAGCACGATTTCAAGATTGTGCGCAGCGTGCGCCTGAAGGTTGACCACAATCTGCTGGTTAACCACGGCACGAAGCTTGAGGACATAAAGGAGATATATTCGCACGAGCAGGCCATAAGCCAATGCAGCGAGTTCCTTGCAACGCTCAAGGGCGTTAAGATTATCCCCTGCGAAAACACCGCCGCCGCGGCAAAAAAGGTTGCCGAATCCGGCCGCAGCGATGTTGCCGCCCTTTCAAGCAGGGCATGCATTGAGCTTTACGGGCTTGACTGCCTTAAATACAGCGTGCAGAACATGGGGAACAATTATACCCGCTTCATATGCATATCAAAGCAGCTTGAAATTTACCCCGGCGCGGACCGCACAAGCCTTATGATGGTGCTGCCGCACAAGCCGGGTTCGCTCTACAAGGTGCTCTCGCGTTTTTACGCGCTCGGCATCAATCTCAACAAGCTCGAGAGCCGCCCGCTGCCGGAGCGCGACTTTGAGTTCATGTTCTATTTCGATCTCGAGACCTCGGTCTATTCGCCGCAGTTTCGCCAGCTCATGGGCGAACTGCCGGGCCTGTGTGAAGAATTTTCCTATCTCGGCAGCTATCAGGAGGTGGTATGATGCGGTGCGGACTTCTGGGCGAAAAGCTCGGCCACAGCTATTCTCCGGCCATCCACGCAGAGCTTGCGGACTATGCCTACAAGCTCTATGAGGTCGCGCCGGACGCGCTTGCGGCGTTTTTGACCGGCGGCGATTTTGACGCGCTCAACGTGACCATCCCGTATAAGAAGGCGGTCATCCCGTATTGTGCCGCGCTCTCGCCGATCGCGCAAAAGCTCGGCAGTGTGAACGTGCTCGTCCGCCGGCCGGACGGCACGCTCTACGGCGACAATGCCGATGCCTTCGGCTTTGAATACCTCGTGCGTCACAGCGGCGTGGACATTGCCGGGAAGAAGGCGCTCGTGCTCGGCAACGGCGGCGCGTCCGCGACCGTTCAGGCCGTGCTCGCGCAGCTTGGCGCGCGCGTGACGGTCATCTCCCGCAGCGGCGAGGACAACTACACGAATCTCGGGCGCCACGCCGATGCGCAGGTGATCGTCAACACCACACCCGTCGGTATGTATCCGAACACCGGCAAGGCCGCTGTCGACCTGCGGCAGTTCCCGCAGTGCGCGCTCGTGCTCGACGTGGTGTATAACCCCGCGCGCACGGCGCTGCTGCTGCAGGCGGAGGCACTCGGCATTCCGTGTGCGGGCGGACTGTATATGCTCGTGGCGCAGGCAAAGCGCAGCTGCGAGGTGTTCACCGGCACGACCATTGATGACGGCGAGATCCTGCGCATCTACCGCCGCATGCGGCAGGAGATGGAGAACATCGCCCTCATCGGCATGCCCGGCAGCGGCAAGAGCACGATCGCGGCGCTGCTCGCCGAGCGGCTGCACCGGCCGCTGCTCGACAGCGATGCGCAGGTCGTCGAGACGGCGGGGCGTCCCATCCCGGATATCTTCGCCGCCGATGGCGAGGACGCCTTCCGCACGCTGGAGACGGCCGTGCTCGCCGAGCTCGGCAAGCGTTCGGGCGCGATCCTCGCAACGGGCGGCGGCAGCGTCTGCCGCGCGGAAAATTACCCGCTGTTGCACCAGAACGGCACGATCTTCTGGCTGCGGCGCGACCTTGCACTGCTGCCGAAGGACGGGCGGCCCATCTCCCAGCGCAGCGACCTCGCCGAGCTCTATGCGCAGCGTGAGCCGCTGTACGCCCGCTTTGCCGACGCCGTCATCGACAACAACGGCACACCGGAGCAGACGGTGCAGCAGATCCTGGAGGTGCTGACATGAAATTTCTCGTCATCAACGGGCCGAACCTGAACCTGCTCGGCCTGCGTGAGCCCGCTATCTACGGCAGCCGCGACTTTGCCGCGCTGCAGGATTTTATCCGCGCGGCGGCGCGCGAAGCGGGCGTGGAGGTCGAGCTGTTCCAGTCCAACCACGAGGGCGCGATCGTCGATGCGATCCAGGCGGCCTACGGCACGGCGGACGGCATCGTCATCAACCCCGCGGCTTACACGCACACGAGCGTCGCCATTCTCGATGCGCTCAAGGCCGTGGCGCTTCCGGCGGTGGAGGTGCACCTGTCGGACGTCAGCACACGCGAGCCCTTCCGCCAGATCTCCTACGCCGGCATGGCGTGCGTGAAAACGTATATGGGGCTCGGCTTTGAGGGCTACCGGCAGGCAATCTTGTACCTGAAACAGTATCTGGAGGAGGCAAACGCATGATCTCGAAACAAATGCTCGACTGGGGCGCAAACGGCAATTCCATCCGTGAGATCGCGGCCTACGGCGAGCGCCGCGCGGCCGAGATCGGCGCGGAAAACGTCTATAACTTTTCCATCGGCAGTCCGAGCATCGACCCGCCGGACTGTGTGCACGCGGCCGTTGAGCACCTGCTGCATACCGTGCCGCCCACGCAGCTGCACGCCTATGCGCCCGCGCCGGGCATGGCGTCGGTGCGTGAAAAGGTCGCGGCCTACCTTACGCAGACGTTCGGCGAGACGTACCGCGCGCAGGATATCTACATGACCGACGGCGCGTCGAGCGCGCTGGCCATCCTGACGCGCGCGCTCCTCTGCCCGGGGGACGAGACCATCGTGCTCGCGCCGTATTTCCCGGAGTACGCCGTCTATGCCGAGGCGGCGGGCGGCAGCGTGCGCGTCGTGCCGTGCAAGGCGGATACCTTCGCGCTCGATCTCGAGGCGCTCTCCGCTGCCGTGACGGAAAAGACCGCGCTGCTCATCCTCAACTCCCCGAATAACCCATCCGGCGTCGTCATCTCGCGTCCGGAGCTTGCGGCGCTGAGCGCCATGCTGCGCGAAAAGCAGGCGCGCTACGGTCACCCGATCTACATCATCGCCGACGAGCCGTACCGCGAGCTGGTCTACGGCGGGGTGGAGGTGCCGTTCCTGCCTGCAATTTACCCGAACGCGATCTACTGCTATTCCTACAGCAAGACGCTGTCCCTGCCCGGTGAGCGCGTGGGCTTTCTCGCCCTGCACCCGGCCATGGACGACTACGACGCCGTGCACGCCGCCGTGCTCGGCGCGGGGCGCGCATTGGGGTACATCTGCGTGTCGTCGCTGTTCCAGCTTGCCGTGGCGGAGTGCCTCGGAAAGACGGCGGACATCGCGGCCTATGCCGAAAACCGTGAGCTGATCTACGGCGCACTCACGGCCATGGGCTATCGCTGCGCGCGGCCGGACGGCGCGTTTTACCTCTTCCTCAAGTCGCCCGAGCCGGATTCGCGCGCGTTTTGCCGCCGCGCGATGGACTATGACATCCTGCTCGTGCCGGGCGATGATTTCGGCTGTCCGGGCTATGCGCGCCTTGCCTACTGCGTGGCGCGCTCACAGATCGAGCGCTCGCTCCCGGCGTTCCGGAAGCTGGCTGAGAGCTACGGGCTCTGCAAGTGATCTCCGCAGACAGAAAGCGACGCCCCCGAGGGTCGGGGGCGTCGTTTTTGCGTGGATGGTGTCAGGCGTACATGGCGTTTGCGGCCATGTAGTCATAGATGACCTTGCCGTGGTGCTGCTCCTGCGCTTGAATGTCGTTGAGCACGCTGCGTGCGTCTGCGTCACGAAATTCGAACACGCACGTGTCGTACAGGTGCGAGGCGTGCTTTTCCATCGTGAGCACGTCCGAGCAGAGGTAGCAGTCGTTTTGCTTTTGCGGCGAGTCTGCGCTGCTGTATGCGGCTGTGAACGTGCCCGGCACGGTCGCGGAGTCCGCGGGCTTGCAGACCGTGCCCTGCGCCATCTGCGCGATCGCGTCGAGATGCTGCTGCTCGACCTGAGCGAGCTGTTCGAACAGGTTTTTGAGCTGCGGGTCGTTGGCGCTGGCGGCGTGGCGGCGGTATTTGTCCACGCACAGCTGCTCTTGATCCTTGAGATCCTTGAGCAGGCCGGCTTCTTTTTGCGTTGGTTGCATTCCGATCACCTCACAGGCAGTATGCCCAAGCGCGCGTGCGCGCATACACCGGCGGGAAAAATACAGTGGCGTGCGCGTGAAAAATCGGGTATAATGAGCTGACCTTATCGAAAAGAGAGATGCAGCTATGGCAAAGATCTATGACATCACGGACTTCTCCGCGCCGGAGCTGGACGTGTACGCCCGCCTGACGGAAAACCAGCTCGTCAACCGCGCCGACCCGGCAAATGCCCTCTTCATCGCCGAGAGCCCGCTCGTGATCGGCCGCGCACTCGATGCGGGATGTGAGCCGGTGTCGTTTCTGATGGAGCGCCGCCACATAGAAGGGAAGGCGTCTGATATCCTCGCGCGCTGCCCGGACGATATTCCGGTCTACGCGGCCGAGCTCGAGGTGCTCACGCAGCTGACGGGCTTTCACCTCACGCGCGGTATGCTCTGCGCCATGCGCCGGCCGGCGCTGCCATCTGTGGCAGAGCTGTGCACGAACGCCGCGCGCGTGGCTGTGCTGGAAAATGTGATGAACCCGACGAACATCGGCGCGATCTTCCGTTCAGCGGCGGCGCTCGGTGTCGATGCCGTGCTGCTCACGTCGGCGGGCAGCGACCCGCTCTACCGCCGCGCCGTGCGCGTGAGCATGGGCACGGTCTTTCAGGTGCCGTGGACGTATCTGCCCGAAGACGTTTCGTGGCAGGATACACTGCACGGTCTCGGCTTTAAGACAGCCGCCATGGCGCTGCGCGACGACACGCTTCCCCTCTCTGACCCGCGTTTGGAGAAAGAGCCGAAGCTCGCCGTTGTGCTTGGCACCGAGGGTGACGGCCTTGCAAATACAACGATCGAGCATTGCGACTACACGGTAAAGATTCCCATGTCGCACGGTGTGGACTCGCTGAACGTTGCCGCCGCAAGCGCCGTGGCGTTTTATCAACTCGGCACACTGCACAACAATGTATGAGAAAAGGACGCTGCCCACCGGGGCAACGTCCTTTGTTACCACTTTTCGAAATGCACGCGGTTTTCTTCGTAGCGGCTTTCACGCGGTTCTTTATTCTCTTTCGCGGGATAGCCGAGTGCAAGAACGGAATGCGGCACGATGGTCTCCGGCAGGTTAAACAGTGCGGCTTGCTTTTCTACGCGATCCATCTGTGGCCATGTGCCGAGCCACACAGAGCCGAGGCCGAGTGCATCGGCGCAAAGCGTCATATTCTGCGCGGCAATGGCGCCGTCGATGACCCAATAGTCTTTCGCGGGTGGGAATGCACGCTCGAGATCGCCGCAGATCAGAATGGCGGCCGCAGCCTTTTTCAGCGGCTGTGCCGGTCTACCGTTCGCCTCTGCCATTTCAAGCAGCTTTTCGCGGTCAGTGACGACGATAAACGACCAATCGCGCGCATTCACGCAGCAAGGGCCGCTCATGCCGGCCTCTAAAATCCGGTGCAGCTTCTCTTCTTCAATGGGCTGTGCGGTGAAATCCCGCACGCTTCTGCGATTAAAAAGGTTTTGCAAAGCATCCATACGGGCACGCTCCTTCATGTTTTTCGAAGTCGTTTTGATTTTACCGTTATTCTACCACACAAAGGAAAAGGTTACAAGTGAAACTTTTTGAGGTTCTAAAAGCACTGAAGCACCGTTATATGGGAACTTCATTGCTTTATTTTGGATTTATCGCAACGCGCTGCGGTATTCAGCGGGCGTCATGTGCTTTACTTTTTTGAACGCCGCCGCAAACTTACTGGCGCTGTCGTATCCGACCTGTGCGGCAACCTCGGCAATGTTCCGGCGTTTTTCACGCAACAAAATTTCCGCCGCGTAATTCATGCGGTAATCGGTGAGCCACGCGCCGATGGATGTGCCGTACGCCGCCTTAAAGCAGGTCTTCATCGGTGTCAGCGCAAAATCGAATCGTGCGGAAAGCTCTTCCTGCGTGAAGTTTTCAGAGACATGCTCGGCGAGAAAATCGCGCACGGCCTTGGTTTTTTCAAGCTGCGTCTTATAAAAGTACGGATGCGCCGCGTTTTCCTTCGGCGGCGTCATGCTGTCGAGCGCGAGCAGCAGCTCCAGTATTTTGATCTGAAAATAGGAAATACGTGCTTTTTCCGGCACGCGGTACATTTCCTCAAAGATGTGCGCAAGCTGCTCCGTGCACGCAATGACCTTAGGCGTTTCGTTCAGCGCAAAGCGGCGCAGAATTGACGCCGGGGTAACGGAAAAGCCCGCCATGACGTTCGGCAGGGAAATATCGTTGGCGTTT
>OLPV01002959.1_pt1 | contig 10622 bp, 9 predicted proteins | sample 1671961 | NCBI WGS metagenome assembly OLPV01 (sample SAMEA3136630, study PRJEB25190) | human gut metagenome | biome: human gut; feature: human-associated habitat; material: faeces | place: Austria | collected 2013
GAGCAAGAAGCCCCCACTTCAAAATCTATGATTTAAGTGGTGGGAGCATGTCACTCCGTTTTGCTATGCTGTTTTATACAGGTATTATTCCACAAATGCATTGTCATAAGCTGCCTGATAAAAGAATTCCTGCGAATTCAAAGGAGTGTCTTCAGCTTTATAAACAAGTGCATAATTTCCCTCATTGTCTTCCACTCTTGCTTTCTGATTATCACTGAGCATGGTAATAAACATTTCTTCCAGTCTCTGAGCAATCTCCGGATCATAGATCGGAGAAGCTACTTCCACTCTTCTTACAGTATTTCTGGTCATAAAATCAGCAGAAGCAATATAAATACGTTTTCTTTCTCCACAACCGAAAATATAGATTCTGGAGTGTTCCAGGAAACGACCTACAATACTGCGGACCCGGATATTCTCTGTATATCCTGATACTTCCGGGATCAGACAGTTGATTCCCCGGATCACCATATCGATTTTTACTCCTGCCCTGGAGGCATCGATCAGTTTGTCAATAATCTTCTTATCTGTAAGAGAGTTCATTTTCAGACCTATGTATGCTTCTTCCCCTTTGTGTGCATGACGCATTTCTTCTTCGATCATGTCGATTACTTTATTCTGGAGACAATTAGGTGCTACCAGTAGGTGCTTCGTTTCTTTTACTGTTTCTCCTTTGTCCAATGCCTGAAATACATCTGCAGCTTCCAGCCCGATTTCTACTCTTGAAGTCATATAAGAAAGGTCTGTATAAAGACGGCTTGTTTTTTCGTTATAGTTTCCGGTACCGATCTGAGTATAATATTCAATGCCCTGTTCTGTTTTTCGTGTGATCAGGCAGAGTTTGGAATGAACCTTATATCCGTCCAGTCCATAAACTACCCGACATCCGGCTTCTTCCAGTCGTCTGGACCACTCAATATTATTTTCCTCATCAAACCGGGCTTTCAACTCGATCATAACAAACACTTCTTTTCCGTTTTCTGCGGCTTCAATCAGTGCTTCTACTACTTTACTCTGTCTGGACAGCCGATACAAAGTCATTTTGATAGAAACCACTTCTTTGTCATTGGCTGCCTCGTGGAGCATCCGAAGGAAAGGTTTCATACTTTCAAAAGGATAGGATAAAAGTTTGTCTTTTTCTTTGATCTGCTCCAGTATTGATCTGTCCATATTGAAAGATGGTGATAACTGCGGTGTCCTTTTTTCATAAAACAGTTCCTGTCTGGTACGAAGTCTGTCCTGAAGCTGGAATACAAAAGACAGATCCAGCGGTGAAAAACTCCGGAATACATATTCCGTATCCAGTTCCAGATAAGAACAAAGAGTTTTTACAATAGTTTCGTCCATATCTCTGGAAAGTTCCAGACGTACCGGTGCCAGTTTCTTTCTTTTTTTGATCAGTTCTACCATAAATTCTCTGTAATCCAGATCTTCATCATAAAGTGCATCTGCATCAATATCTGCATTTCTGGTAACACGCATGAGAGACTTGGACAGAATTTTGTATCCTTTAAATACTTTCGGAAGAAAATGAAGGATCAGTTCTTCTGATAACATAAATCGGTTTTTTGTAGGAAGTTCTACCAGCTCTGGGAATACCTCTTTGCTGCATGGTACAATACCAAGCTTTTCTTTGCCGCTTTTGGTCTGAAGAACACATACTGCATAGATTTCTTTATTTTTCAGAAACGGAAATGGCTGTCTCTTTCCTACAATGGTAGGTGACAGCAGAGACAAAATCTCGGAATCGAAATAAACTTCCAGATACGCACTCTCTTCAATACTCAGTCTCCGGAAATTCACCATGCTGACACCAAACTCTTCCAGCTTTTCCGTAAGTACTTCATATGCAGCATCTTTTCTCTGATTTAGTTTACGGACTTTTTTCAGCACTGCCCGAATCTGTTCTTTTGCAGTCATATTTGTTTTATTTTCACGTACTTCACCGGACAAAGTCATCTGATCCACCAGGGAACCTACTCTTACCATAAAAAATTCATCCAGATTGCTCTGATAGATTGCTTTAAAAGACAGTCTTTCCGCCAGTGGGATCTGTTCATTTTCTGCTTCTTCCAGCACTCTTTCGTTAAATTTCAGCCAGGACAGTTCCCGATTCATATATACGTTCTGTTTCATCTTCAGAATTCCTCCATCTAATATCTTTTCGCTTATTCCTGATAACTATAGCTTACGAAGATAAAATCCCCTGTTGTTTTTTGTAAAATTTCTGCAAAATAAAAATATCAGCTTTCAGGTGATCCCATCTGAAAACTGATATTTCGAACTTTTCATTTATTTGATTTTGAAAGACTGCTGTGTATCACAGAATTCATCCTGATACATCATATAAATCTGATACTCATCAGATTCCATATTCTGAAGAGGTACAGGTATCTCCTCGGTAAATGCAAGAATATTTTTATTATTCAGATCTATATCTGAAACATCATATACATAAGTATGTTCCTGTCCCTTAAAGATAATTTGAGAGATTCTATGATCATAAGTTCCTACATACAGGGTCTTGCCTGTGATACGGAAAGCGACCTCTCCATCCGGAAGCGTCTGGGACGGTGATGATACAGATTTGTTTGTTTCTATTGGCTGCCACAGCTCACCTTTGATGTAATTGGTCTCCGGTTCAAAATCTGCTGCAAGAAGATTGTAATCAATCTTCATCTCTGTTGAACGGTAAAAACTGGTCTTGATCTTGTACTGGTTGAGGATTTCTCCTGTGTCATAGTCGAATTCATAATTCACTCCATGACCTTTTACATGACCACTCATTCCAAAAATATGGTTGCTTTCTTCGTCATATGCTGTGTTTGATGTAATCTTTGAGAAAGCAACCGGCAGATTTTTGATCTGACGGACCGTTCCTGCTTTTTCATCAACAGAATAAACTATCACATAGGAATTTCCGGTTCTCTCATAGTAATCAATCTGCTTTCTGCGGACACGTCCGTAATGATTATCGAAAATACTGATCTCTACTGTATCGCTGTTGCCATCCAGATCCGCATTTAACTGATATGCACTGTGCTGCTGAATATGATAAACAAAATCTCCATCCTGCTTCAGAACATATTTTTCATATTCTGTTCCCTCCCAGAATCTGGGATCACAGAGGATCCATTTAATCTCATGAGTGGTCCAGTCAACTTTTATTACAGAATCCAGATTACGCGGACTGATAATGATAGTATCCTCTTCCGGCTGATAAGAAACTGTGTTCACATGTGCCCAGTCACCCTGATCTGTATATTTGCATTTGATAAGTTCATCCATATCCAGCTGGTTTACTACTTCACCGGTATTACGGTCAATTTCCTGGATACGGTCTTCTTCATAGTAATACAGGGAACTGGTAAGAACCAGAAGGTTACCACCTGGCTCTTTCTCTATTACTTCATGATGGGTACCACCTGCAACATAATACAGATTCCATGCACGTCCCAGATAATCAAATTCATATAGATTTGTAGTCTGTGGTTTACCCAGACTTGGAACATATCCACCTGTATCCTGAACCAGAAAATGTGTATTGGAAAGATTATAAAGGCCGTAATTATCTGCTTCCCGGCTCATATACCATCTCACATCACCCATACTGTCGTAGGCCAGTGGATATTTGGTATCCTGTCCATAGACCATGGTCAGCCCATAGGCAGATTCTCCTGAAGTTTCTACAGGAGTAACTACATCCTGCAAAGTCTCCGGAAGTGCGTCTGTAGTTATGGTAATCTCCTGACTGTCTGTCACTTTTCCGGAATCATCCAGAAGTTCCAGAACTACCCTATTATCCATTCTGGGATAAAGTCCGATAACCGGAACTTTATGTGAAGTGGTTTTCTCCAGTTCTCCGGAAATATCGACTGCTTCTGTTTTGCCTTTAACAGTTACTCTTACTGTACATTCCTCATCTGTATCAAAGAGCACCACTGCTGTCAGAGGGGAGATCTGATAAGGATTGCTGATCACCATAGGTTCTTCCCAGGTGTACCCCTGCTCCTGTTCACTCTGAAGCTGTTGATCGATCTCAGCGGTTGTTTCCACCAGAGTAGGTTCTTTGGAAATAGCTGTCTCGATATCATCAGAAGCACTGTCGTTCTCCTGGATCTTTGCATTGTCCTCTCTGTCCATAGTTACTTTCAGTTCCTGCTTGTAATAACCATAATGATTTTTTTTCAGATTCGCAAGAACCTCGTAATTACTTTCCTGTCCGGTCAGCTTCATGAATGTGTTGTAAATTCCGATTCTTTTTTTCCAGCAAAGGCTCAGAAATAACACTGCCACTACAAGAAAGACTACTAAGAATAGTAATTTTTTTATTCCTTTCTGTTTGCTCATTTCAAAACTCCTGATAACTTATTTCTTTTCTTTTACAGAGAAATCTGAGATCCTGCCGCATAAACTTTTCCGTCAACAGCAACATAAATATCCCATGTTTTTCCTTCCAGACCATCTACAGATGTCCAACCTTTGGCACTGACACTGGAGCCATTGTCTCCGGCTGTTGCAGACTGTGTAAGATCATAAGATCTCTGCTCGTCTCCGTTTACAAGAATCAGACTTCCATCTTTCAGTTCTTCAGCTGATGCTTCTGTATTGTAAGTACCCTGCACAGAAAGCTTCAGATCGTCCAGAGTAATGTTCCATCCATCGGGCAGAGCTTCTGCTGAGGAAATATCCGTTTTGGCTGTATCATAGGAAGTTTCTCCAAGACTTCCCAGTACTTCCGGTTCTGTATCAAAATCTATGGAAGCTCCGTTTCCATACATATTCAGTCTGAAAGAACGATAAGTAAGTGCTGCTGCTGTATCACTTTCTACAGTAATCTCATATGTCAGGTTACCATTGTCCACCTGGTCAATATGAGTCATTTTGGTAAGACCTTCTTTGAACATATCAGATGGATAAAAATCGCTTCTGTTTTCTTCATCACTGTGGAGATGTGAACCTGCTGTAATGAAAAGATGGTCTTTGGTTCCGTCCAGAGAATCCACACCGGAGATCCAGTCTGAATACCAGTCAGAACCTCTTTCCTTACCATATTCATAAACCTGAGTAGCTGTCATGGCATCTGTATCAATATGATAGATCACAGCCCTTGAATATACATCGTCTCCTGTTACACGATCATCGTTGTTGATTCTTTTGACTTTGGCTGTACCATTGTCAAAAAGCATAATATCTCCATTATCCAGCATGGTTACATTATGCTGTGCATAGAACCATTCAGAATCCTCTCCTTCCAGAGTAAAGAAAAGATCGCTGTCTGTATTTTCCCATCCTGTAGGATCACCCAGGATCCAGGCAATATTCTTGTCGGATTTCTTTACTGCAACAATGGCATCTTTATGTCTGGCAGAAAGAAGGATAAGATCGTTTGCCTCATCATACCAGAGACCATTATTATGGAACCAGTCTTCCTCATCACTTCCGTCACTTTCCATGGAAGCCGACTGACCGTCCTCAACATCCAGAATATCTTTCATATCCAGTTCCCATACTACCTCGCCTGTAGTACGGTCAATTTCTACTACATAATCTTCTACAGAGCTCAGGTCCGGACTGTCTGAAGCTACCAGAAGGTTGCCATTGGGAAGTTCCCTGAAATCATGATGCTGACCGCCAGGTACTGCATATTCCCGATAGATTCTGCCATTAAGATCTACCTCAATAAGACCTTCCTTATAATAGCTGGTCTTCAGCACATAAGATGCAGGCATCATCAGATGACCATTCTCCAACTGATGGACACCCAGAACACCACCTATTGTGGTATAAAAGCGAATATCTCCTGCAGCATCTACCCCATAAACAGAACCCATGGCAGAACAGAGGAAAGTAAAATTGGAATAGTCATAACTGTCCGGATCTGAGACTTCTGCTTTGATCTCGCCATAATCAGCCTGCACTGCTTCTGTTGCTACTTCATAGGAAGCACTTTCGCCACTGTCCAGTGTGATCTCAACGGTTGTGGTATCCCCATTATACAGTCCATAAATCGGGACAATATGATCTTTTGCAGCCTCAAACGTACCTGTGATATCATTTTCTGATGATTTGCCCTTAACAGTCACAGTTCCACCAACTTCTTCCTCTGTGGAAAAAACTGCCATAGCTGTCAGAGGGGAAGTGCCATAAGGATCTACTACGATCAGTGCTTCCTCCAAAGAATAGCCATTCTTTGCTTCTGCCAGAAGTGCCTGGTCTGTTTCTTTCTGAGATGCAAAAATATCTGTTTTTTCAAGAACAGCAGATGTATCTTCTTTATCTGCAGCTTCTTTCTGGACTTCTGCTCTTACCATCTGTGGCAATGCAGCTGTTCCTGAAATCCCACCGGAAGCCAGCATTGCAGCTATACACAAATATATCTGTTTTTTCATAATCTCCTCCTGCTTCAGTTTTTATTCATCTTAAAGTGTGCAATGATATTCTTCGGACTCAAAGCTGTAACTTAACTCCAGTCCTTCTGCACCATCATTGACTTCAAAAGCAATCCATCCTTCATTGCTTCCGAAATTCAGAGTATTACCTGGCATACGTTTCATTCCCAGGTCTGTAAGGAATTCATCAGACATTCTTTCGTATTCATTTCCTTCGCTGTCTGTAACTTTCATCTTTGCCCAGTCAATACTCTCTTTGCTTCCATCTTTTTCAATACTCATTTTGATAAGGCAGAATATCTTGCCATCATCGGCATCCTTCTGGTAGTCACTGGTCTCCACACCTGTATAACCCAGGCTTACACTGACATTTTCCAGAGAATCATTCAGTTCTACATTTTCTACTGTCAGATTCCATCCTGCTACAGAAGCTGTTTCAGAATCAAAAGTACTGGAAGAAGTGCCCTCAGTCTCTTTTTCAGATGTTTCCTCTGTAGTATCTTCTGTAGCTGTCTCTTCTCCATCAGAAACATCTGCGGTATCTTCTTCTGTAGTATCTTCTGCTGCTTCTTCTGTATCCTCTGCGGATTCTTCTGTCGTTGTTTCATCAGCTTCTGATACAGTTTCGGTGTCGGCTGCCTTATCTGATCCACAGCCACTTACAGTTCCCAGAGCCAGTACCATTCCCATTAGCCACACAAATTTCTTATTTTTCATTTTTTTCTTCTCCTTTTCTATATGCAGGAAGTTCCATCCAGAACAAAACGCCTTCTGAAAGGTTGTTTACACCACAGCTTCCTTTATGTTTCTCTATGATTTTCTTTACTACAAAAAGCCCGATTCCTATATTTCTGAGTTCTGAATCTGAATTTTTGTCCTGTTTCTTTCTGGAAAAAGTATAAAAACTGTTCCATATAAGATCCAGCTGATCTGTTTCTATGAGATTTCCGTCATTATAAACTTCTATCCTGACTTTCTTTTTTTCTTTCATAACACAGGCCCGGATCTTCTGTCCCTGTGTTGTATGCTGAAAAGCGTTCATCAGATAATTATTGACAGCCCGTTCCAGATACATCTGATTTCCCAGAGTAAGACACTCCGGTTCGATCTTTTTCTCCAGTTTTATACTGTTTTTCTGAAAAACAGCATCATATTTCATTAACAGATACTCCATCATTTCAGAAAGATTTACAATTCCGGTCTGCATTTTATCCAACTGGTTATCTAATATGGAAAAGTCCAGAAGTTCTCCCACCATTGTTGACATTTTGTCCAGTTCTTCATGTATAGAAGAAAAATAATAATCTCTGTCGATCTTGTCACCCATATATTCCAGCATTTCCACCTGACTGGACACAACTGCCAGGGGAGTCTTTAATTCATGAGAAATATTGGCAATAAACTCTCTCTGACTTTCCAGCAACTGGTAATCTATCTGTTTCGATTCTTTCTGATTTTTCTTTTTTTCCCTGTTTAAAAGGAAACCTGCTCCTCCCAGCATGATCAGTGTAACTGCCAGCATATAATTTACTGTCATGCGGATAATTTCCTGACCTGACTGAATTTCTTTACGAATATACACATAAAAATTCTGATTATTCTGAAGCATCTTTCCTCGTATTGTCAACATGTTTCTTAAACGATATCCTCTCCAGTCTACTGTCCCATATTCCGAGAATTCATTTATTCTGTCTTCAATTTTTTCTTTTATAAAATCTGGAGAAAAAATATCTCCGGAAGAATACACAACTTTATATGTATCATCCACTATAAGGATTCTTATCTTTTCATTTCGATAACTGTCCAGGGTTTCATGATCTTCATCTTCCATATTACTGAGATTCATTTCTTTCAGTTCATCATACACTTCCATCATTGCAGAGGCTTTCTGATGAACATAAAAAGGCAGACAACCTGTTGCGTAAATCAGCACAGCCAAAAACAAACCTATGAAAATACTAAGTAAAATATCTATATGATTTTCTTTCTTATACTTATAACTCACCTTTATTCTCTCCAAAAATATATCCAACACCATATACTGTATGAATATAATTGCATTCTTCGCCCAGTTTCCTGCGAAGCTGTTTTACCAGTGTATCAACAGTTCTTATATCTCCTGTATAATCATATTCCCAGACAGCATCCAGAATTTTATTTCTATCCAGTACAACTCCCTGATGTTCCACAAAATACAGAAGAAGATCAAATTCTTTTTTGGTTGTTTCAATAATCTTGTCTTTGACATATATTTTCTGGCTCATCCTATCAATCTGAAGATTCTCATAAACCAGAATATCTCTTCTTATTCCTGCTCTTTTCAGGACTGCCTCAATATGGAGCTTGACAAGTGCCAGCGAAAAAGGTTTGGTTATATAATCATCTGCCCCTTTCTCAAATCCACTCATCTGATCTGCTACTGCTGATCTGGCTGAAAGGATGATCACCGGAACTTCCGAAATCTTTCGTATCTCTTTCAGTACTGTATAACCGCTGATATCCGGCAACATAAGATCAAGAAGCACCAGATCGATTTCATTCTTTTTTTCTAAATACAGCAACTGCCTCATTTCCAGTCATGGCTTTCTCTGTAAGATAATCCTGAAATCCCAGAAAATCTTCCAGTGTTTTTAATAACTTGGGCTCATCTTCAACAATCAAAATCTTTATTTTGTTCATATTCTGGATTCCTTTTACACTATATCCGTTTTATTCTATCATTGAAATATGATGTAAATATGATAAATATAAAATTCGTCAAAAAAACCGTCGGCATTGTACCGACGGTTTTAAATAATCTGGCTTAATCTTCAATCCAATTATACACGAGACAGATATTCACCTGTTCTTGTATCGATTTTCAGTTTATCACCCTGGTTTACAAACAGAGGTACCATTACCTGTGCTCCGGTTTCAACGATAGCCGGTTTGGTAGCACCCTGTGCTGTGTTTCCTGCAAATCCTGGCTCTGTCTCTGTAACTTCCAGTTCAACAAAGAGAGGTGGCTCAATAGCATATACATTGCCATTGTAGGAGCAAACCTTAACAACTTCATTCTCTTTGACGAATTTCAGAGAATCTCCAACCTGCTCTGCTGTAAGTGCGATCTGATCATATGTTTCTGTATTCATGAAGTTGTACAGTTCACCATCATTGTACAGATAGCTCATATCTACACGATCAATACGTGCCTGTGGAAACTTCTCTGTAGGACGGAAAGATTTCTCCAGTACAGCTCCTGTGATGATATTTTTATATTTTGTTCTGACAAATGCAGCGCCCTTTCCAGGTTTTACATGCTGGAATTCAACAATCTGACATACATTTCCCTCAATTTCAAGTGTGATACCGTTTTTGAAATCACCTGCTGAGATCATATTAAAATCCTCCTTCTAGTAGTGTCGCTATCAATCATTCTATAATATACACCGACATTTTTCAACTGTTTTTTTAAGATCAGTGTAATTTTTCTTCTATTTCTTTGATGAGCTCCTCAAAAGGCTTCTCTCCGGTGACAACTTTGATGTCTGCAAACTTGTCATAAACCGGGTCTCTCTGTTTGAGAAGTTTTTTGATCTTTTCGTCACGATCATCTCCGTCAAGAAGCGGATCCTTCCTGGAACCCTCCAGGCGCTTCTTAAGTGTGGACAATGATCCCTTCAGATATACAATGGTACCAAGCTGCTTCAGATACTTCTCATTCTGTTCCTGTAAAGGAAGTCCTGCTCCCAGTGAGATTACTTTTCTTTCCGGATCCTGAATCAGCTGCTTGACTGCCAGAGTCTCCAGTGCTCTGTAATAAGGTTCTCCGAATTTTTCGAAAATCTCTCTGGAGGACAGATTCATTTTCTTTGTAATAAGTCTGTCCAGATCCACAAATGGCAGTTCCAGATCCTTTGCTAACTGCTTTCCTACTCTTGTTTTTCCTGAACCCATAAACCCGATGATCACCACATGGTTCATGAAATCCCCTCCTCCTTTTTGTAAAAATATAAAACTATTTTTTCCAGATAACGCTTCAGCACGATCTGGATCTCTTCTTTTGGATTGATCGGTTTCACCAGAATATTGCGGATACCTGTTCTTTTGGCACCCCACACATCTGTAAACAGCTGATCTCCTATAAAAATCGTATTGCTGGTGTCCGTTCCCAGAAGCTCCATCGCCTTCTTATAATTGCCGGTAGCAGGCTTGTGAGCATTCTCTATAAATTTTTCTCCGATGACCGCA
>OLPV01002961.1_pt1 | contig 10616 bp, 6 predicted proteins | sample 1671961 | NCBI WGS metagenome assembly OLPV01 (sample SAMEA3136630, study PRJEB25190) | human gut metagenome | biome: human gut; feature: human-associated habitat; material: faeces | place: Austria | collected 2013
AGGTGATTTGGAATGCATTTTGACTCGTAACTGTGAGGGTACTGAACAGTTACAGATAGAATTGCAAATAATAAAGAGGAAAGGGAGGCTGCCTGATGTTAACGGTGAATGAGCAGAGAATGCAGAAGATAAGACAGAAATGCAGACAATACAGAAGACAGTATGAAAACCGACGGCTTGGAGAGCTTGCCTGTAGCTGTGTATTTTTGGTCCTGTGTATTTTTTCAGTGCTGAAAGAAGCTGGTGTATCAGGCAGTTCGGCAGTCACTGGTGCCTACAGCTCTGTGGTTCTTCATAATGGAGGCGGCATCTATGTATTCATCGGTATTGCTGCTTTTGCGGCTGGTGTTACCATAACGGTTTTGTGTATAAGATACCGGAGGTACAAAAAATCTTCCCACAAAAAGTGGGAAGATCAATAACGATTAATAGTTACTGTGAACAGTAGCGATTAATATTCTCCAACTACAGCTGCTTTCAGAAGGTTGGTGTTACCAGGACGACCCAGTGGAACACCTACAGTAAGAACTACAACATCGCCCTCTTCAACATAGCCTGCTTTCTGTGCAGCTTCTGTTGCGTGAAGAAGAAGAATCTCCATACTGTATTCTTCCTTGATATAGAGAGGTGCCACACCCCAGGACATATTCAGCTGACGGCAGATACGCTCGTCTGGCGAACATCCTACGATCAGACATCCAGGACGGTATTTGGATACCATACGGGAAGTGTTGCCGGAATGTGTGACTGTGATGATAGCTTTGGCTTTCAGATCAATGGCTGTCATACAGGTAGCATGAGAGATGGCAGTTGTCACACTGGTAGTCTGTTCTTTGGTGCGAACGCTGAACATTTTGTTGTAAGGAACATCATCTTCTGTACGGCAGGCAATCTTTACCATAGTCTGCAGTGCTTCTACAGGATATTTACCTGCTGCTGTTTCGCCGGAAAGCATGATGGCACTGGTTCCCTGATAGATGGCATTGGCAACGTCGGTAGTCTCTGCTCTGGTAGGACGTGGATTCTTCATCATGGAATCCAACATCTGAGTGGCAGTGATAACCTGTTTGCCGGCGTTATAAACCTGAGCGATAATATCCTTCTGGATAACAGGAACGTCCTCCAGAGGAATCTCTACACCCATATCACCTCTGGCGATCATGATACCGTCAGCGACACGGATAATGTCGGTGATATTGTCAACACCCTGCTGGTTTTCTATTTTTGCAATGATGTTGATGCCCTTGCCGCCATTCTCTTCCAGAATCTTGCGGATCTCAAGGACATCTGCAGCTGTTCTGGTAAAGGATGCTGCGATAAAATCAAATCCCTGTTCAATTCCAAAGAGGATATCTTCTTTATCTTTCGGGCTGATAAAAGGCATATTCACTTCCACACCTGGGAGGTTTACGCCTTTTTTGTTGGATACAACACCACCATTTTTTACGAGACAGACAATGTTATGACCTTCGATTCTCTGGACTTCCAGTCCGATCAGACCGTCGTCGATCAAAATGGTATTGCCTGGTCTGACGTCTTTGTATAAGTCTTTATAGGTGACAGAAACAATGCTTTCATTTCCTTCAATTTCATCTGCGGTTAAAGTAAATTCCTGGCCCTCTTCCAGGGTGATCTTTCCATTGGCAAAATCACGAATACGAATTTCGGGACCTTTGGTATCCAGCAGTGCGGCTATCGGTTTATTCAGACGGGAACGGATTTCTTTTAACTGATCAAGACGGCCTTTTTGTTCCTCGTGGGAACCATGAGAGAAGTTAAAACGTGCAACATTCATACCTTCCTTAACGAGCTGTTCCAGGATGCCTTCTTTATCAGTGGATGGACCCAAAGTGCAGATAATTTTGGTTTTGCGCATATATAATCTAATCCTCCTCATTTATTAAAAATACACCTATATTCTAACACATAATCTATTTTGCACAAGTAAATTCTAAGTGAAATATAACGTTAAATTTGTAACGTTTTTATCAGATTATGCAAAAAGAAATAAGGTGTATTTGCGTTAAAATATTATCGGATATTGTAACTATTCAGAAGGTAGTATCCCGCGAGGTGTTTTGGCATGTTTTTTGCCAAAATCCCGAGACATACAAGGCAAAATGCCATCACCGAAGGTGATTAGGAATGCATTTTGACTCGTAACTGTGAGGGTACTGAACAGTTACCGGATATTTTTTAAAAACGAGTGTGGCGGTTGATGTATTTTGCTTTATACTTGGAGTATACAATGGTCTGATCTTTGTATAATCCATAGTATCCGGACACTGCATAGCTGATGGATACGGCAATGAGATAATAGGAAACACCTTTGAATCCAAACAGTTCAAATGCAATGAGGATAGAGGTAACGGGGCAGTTGGTAACACCACAGAAAAGTGCGGTCATGCCTGCTGCAGCACAGATAGATGGGGAAAGTCCTACGATCTGTCCCATGAGACATCCGAAAGTGGCACCAATACAGAAAGAAGGTACGATCTCACCTCCCCGGAAACCTGCTCTCATGGTAAGGGCAGTAAGGAGCATTTTCCAGAAGAAATCAAGGGGACGTGTCTGGCCTTCCTCCACTGCAAGTTCAATGAGGTTGTTGCCGGCACCCATATAGTCGGTGGTCCGAAGCAGCAGAGTGATCCCCATAATGACAGCACTGGCCACCACAATACGGACATATGGGTTCTTGAGATAACGTCTGTAAAGTTTGCTGATTTCCTGAAGCAAGATACAGAAAATAATGCTGACAGCGGCGCAGGCCACAGCCACAACCACCATTTTCAGTCCTGTCTCAATGGTCAGTTCCGGAATATTTACCACGTGAAAAGTTTCCGGATTAATGTCGAAACCAGTGGCAAATTTCGCTGCTATGATAGATGCGATCACACATGGAAGAAGGGCTGCGTAATACATAATCCCTACGCTGATCACTTCCATGGAGAAAACAGCAGCGGCCATAGGAGTGCCAAAAACAGCAGAAAAGGCAGCACTCATTCCACACATAACCATAACATGCCTGTCTTCTTCATCCAGCTTAAGCCAGCCACCCAGCTGATTGCCGATACTTCCACCCAACTGAATGGCAGCTCCTTCACGGCCAGCAGAACCACCTGTCAGGTGTGTAAGGATAGTTGAGACAAAAATCAGCGGAGCAGATCGGAAAGGAACATCATCTCGAGAGCGTACAGTGGAGAGAACCTGGTTGGTTCCTCCGTCTTCTTTGCCGATCTTTTGGTACATAAATACAATGATCAGGCCAGCTACAGGCAGCAACAGAAAGACCTGAGGATTCGTTTCTCGAAATGCAGTAACATGTTTCAGTGCTCTGGCAAAGAGACTGCTGATACCGCCGACTACCAGCCCTGTGACAGTGGCCAGAAAGAGCCATTTGACCAGGTTGAACAGATCTCGCCAGATGTGTTTGGAATAGTATTCCAGATCCCGGATATCTTCCTGGAGTTCGTAAACTTCTTTTTTCTCCTTCGTACTTTTCATAGTTCATAGATTCTCCCATCAGTTGATTTATTATGTTTATTATACAAAAAACGGTCCTGCCTGAAAAGGGCAGAACCGTTTTTAAATAGGGATTATGTGAGGAATTATTCCTGTGTGATTCCGGTCACTTCGTATCCGGCCTCTTTGATGGTTGCGCGAACTTTTTCTTCGTCAACTTTTTCAGCGACTGTAAATACAGTAGTTCCTTTTTCATGGGAAGATACAACATCTTCTGCACCAAAAGCTTTTTTGATGGATTCATTTACGTGTGCCTCGCAGTGTGGACACATCATTCCTGTTACGTTTACTGTGACTTTGGTCATTTTTTCAGTCTCCTTTTCTTTATTATTATGTTCATTTTTTATATCATCAATGGGAACTGTCCCTTTGATTTTCTTATCTTTTCCAGTGTCATGGATCTTGAAGAAGTTCAGTCTCAGAGCATTGGTAACAACACAGAAACTGGAAAGACTCATGGCGGCGGCACCGAACATAGGATTCAGGGTCCAGCCGAAAATTGGAATCCATACACCGGCAGCCAGAGGAATTCCGATTACGTTGTAGAAAAATGCCCAGAAAAGATTTTCGTGGATATTTTTCAGAGTGGCACGACTTAAGCGGACTGCAGCTGGTACGTCACTGAGCTGGCTTTTCATAAGGACAACATCTGCTGCATCAATGGCAATATCAGTTCCTGCACCGATGGCAATACCGATATCTGCTCTTGTAAGGGCGGGAGCATCGTTGATACCGTCTCCAACCATGACTACTTTGCCTTTTTCTTTCAGGGAACGGATGACGCTTTCTTTACCGTCAGGGAGAACGCCGGCAATGACGTCATCTACACCTGCCTGAGCACCGATAGCCCTGGCAGTCCGTTCATTGTCTCCGGTAAGCATTACTACCCGAATTCCCATGTTCTGGAGTTCCCTGACAGCCTGAGGGCTGTCTGGTTTGATCACATCAGCAACAGCAATGATTCCCAGAAGTTTGCCGTTTCTGGCAAAGAGCAGGGGAGTTTTGCCGTTTTCTGCCAGCTGCTCTGCCTGATGGGAGAGGGAGGCAGGAACAGTTACCTGGCTTTTGATGTATTTCATGCTTCCGCCCAGAAGTACCTGACCTTCTGATGTGGCAGTAAGTCCATTTCCCGGAAGTGCCTGAAAATCAGTAACTTTAGGAGCTGAGAGAGAATTTTCTTCGGCTTTTTTCAGGATCGCTTTTGCCAGAGGGTGTTCGCTCTTTTTTTCCAGAGCAAATGCCTGACGGAGGAGTTCATCAGCGGTAATGCCTTCTGCGGGGAGAATGTCAGTAACTTCCGGCTGTCCGCTGGTGATGGTACCTGTTTTGTCAAGTGCTACGATCTGAATTTTGCCTGCTTCTTCCAGAGAAACTGCTGTTTTGAAAAGAATACCGTTTTTTGCGCCCATACCGTTACCTACCATGATTGCAACTGGTGTGGCAAGTCCCAGTGCACACGGGCAGCTGATAACAAGAACAGAGATACCTCTGGCAAGCGCATAACCGAATTCGTGTCCTGTAAGAAGCCAGATGATGGTAGTGATGATGGCGATACTGATTACAGATGGTACAAATATACCGGAGACCTTATCTGCAATTTTGGCAATAGGAGCCTTGGTAGCAGCTGCGTCGCTGACCATTTTGATGATCTGGGACAGAGTGGTATCTTCACCGACTCTGGTGGCTTCGCATTTAATGAAGCCGGACTGGTTGACAGTGGCAGCGGAAACTATGTCTCCGGCAGCCTTGTCTACAGGGATGCTTTCGCCGGTAAGGGCAGCTTCGTTAATGGCACTGGTTCCCTCCAGGATCACACCGTCTACAGGAACATTTTCGCCGGGACGTACTACAAAGATGTCTCCTTTGTGAACCTGTTCGATGGGAACTGTGGTTTCCGCACCGTCTTTCAGGATTACAGCTGTTTTGGGAGCCAGTTTCATAAGGCTTTTGAGAGCATCGGTCGTTTTGCCTTTGGAACGTGCTTCCAGCATCTTGCCGACGGTGATTAGTGTGAGTATCATGGCGGCGGATTCAAAATAAAATTCCATCATATAGTTCATAACAGCGGCAGAATCTCCGTCTACCTGTGCTCTTGTCATGGCAAAGAGGGCATATACGCTCCATACGAAAGAGGCCATGGAACCCAGAGCTACCAAAGTGTCCATATTAGGGGCACGATGCCACAGGCTCTTGAAGCCGCTGATAAAAAATTTCTGGTTGATGACCATGATGATACCTGCAAGAAGAAGCTGTACCAGTCCCATGGCAATGTGGTTGTCGTTAAACCAGGCCGGGAGAGGCCATCCCCACATCATGTGTCCCATGGAGAAGTACATCAGTACCAGCAAAAATCCTACAGATGCAATAAGGCGACGTTTCAAAATGGGGGTCTCATGATCCTCCAGGGCTTCTTCTGCCTCGGACATGGAGATTTGCTGCTGATTGTTGGCTCCTTTGAGGGAGGCTCCATATCCTGCTTGTTCTACAGCTGTGATGATATCATTGGAGGAGGCGGTTCCTTCTACTCCCATGGAGTTGGTCAGAAGGCTGACGGAGCAGGAGGTGACGCCAGGTACTTTGGAAACAGCCTTCTCTACCCGGGTGCTGCATGCCGCACAGCTCATCCCGGTGACGTTGTATTGTTCCATTATGAATTCTCCTTTCTATTGATCATTTCTGCTGTATCCTGGTCTGGGAACAACAGAGATGTCAGTTGTTTCATCTGGATATTTATTTCATCAGTTTCTGAAGGGTTGCTACCAGTTCGTCAATGGTTTCATCTTTACCCTGACGGATATCTCTTGCCACGCAGTTGTGAATATGGTTGGAGAGAAGTTCCCGGTTAAAGGCATTGACCGCAGCGTTGACAGCGGCAGACTGAATGAGGATATCGTTGCAGTAGGCATTGTTTTCCAGCATTCCTATGATTCCCCGAATCTGACCTTCGATACGCTTCAGACGGTTGATGAGTTTCTTGCGTTCTGCTTCGGTGCGGTCGGTGTGTTTGGTACCTGGTGTGCCGCAACAGCAGGAACAGGCTTCCTGAGTAGTTTCTTTATTTTCTTCCATAAGGATTCCTTTCTGTGTGAGATGCCTGGGTATGGGTTGCTGATAAGTTATGAGAAATACCCTATGGGGGTATCTCTATGGGTAAAATATATACCCTGCCCGGGTATTTGTCAAGAGGTAAATCCTGAAAGTTTGTGATTTTTAGGGTTAAAAATAAAAATCGGAGTGTAATTTATTGAATTAGCCAGAAGGATGGCAGCTATCTCAGGCATCTGTGAGGAGAACGGGCTTCGGAATTAAAAATACTAAGATTCGATCAATCTGTTAAGGGCATTCATAAAAATCATAAACTCGCTTCGCTCAGACAGTATGATTTTTATTCATAACACAGATTTCCCTCATCAAGTATTTTGAGTAATTCCTGCAGAGTGTTCTCTCACAGAAGTCCTGAGCAGTGACCATTTTCTTGCTCAACTATGTCGGTTTTAAATTTTCGATTTGTTTCCCCTCCATCATCCCATCTTCTTTCGTGTGGGGGATTGCCAACAGGTCTGCGACCTGCGGTCCAGTGCGGCAGCCTTGTCTGAAAGCACTGAAGAAATAACAATGAGAAGGAATACAGGCTGTTAATTCTTGTAATATCAGCAGCGAAATGCAAAAAACAGCACTTGTACAGTGTGCTTGAAGGAATTTGTAGAAGTACCTGGTGGATAGGTTTTTGCGTTATCAGAGAAAATGGATTGTCTGAGCGAAGCGAGTTTGACATTTTCTCTGATGGTTTTAGCAAAGTTCTATGCACCCTGGTATTTCTGAATTCCTGATTTACACTGTACAAGTGCTGTTTTCTTGTATGTATGCTGCGTGAATTAAAAAATTATTCGCTGAATATCAGATTCTCTTATTATTGATTCACCTTTCAGATTCCTATGATTTTGTGGCTGAGGAGGAAGGATACCAATGCGGTGAGTGCTTCTGCCACCCAGAAGGCATTCCATACGCCTACAGCACCGAAAGGCCGGCTGAGGATAAATGCTGCGGGAAGGATGATCAGCAGATATCTGCAGAGGGATACAACCAGTGAGGCAGTACCTTTACCCAGTCCTTCCAGTGCACCGCAGGAAGTGACGGAAACAGAGGATACCAGGAAACCTGCACAGATGATACGGAGAGCTGTTTTTCCGGCAGAAATGGTTTCTGGATTGGTGGTAAACATACCGATAAGCTGACCTGGAACAGTAAGACAGATGATGGTTCCAACTAACATGATCACGCCACTCATACCCAGTGTTACCATATAGATCCTGCGTACACGTTTATATTCTCCTGCGCCGTAATTGTATCCGATAACCGGCCGCATTCCCTGTACAATACCGCTGGCGGGAAGATACAGGAATGTCTGCAATTTATAGTAGATTCCAAGGATTACCACATAGCTCTGTGAGTAGGCAGAAAGAAGTCCGTTCAGTGCCGATACCAGTACAGATGGAAGTGCCAGGTTCAGTGCTCCCGGAATGCCCACAGAATACAGTTTTCCAGCCAGTTTGGGATCAAAGTGAAAATCCTGTTTATGGATCTTTACAGGAATGGGGTGAATCTTATAAACGATCAGGTAGAAAATTAAATTTAATACCTGTCCAAGACCGGTAGCAAGAGCAGCACCTTCGATTCCCATGGCAGGGAAAGGACCAATACCGAAAATAAGCAGAGGGTCCAGAAGAATGTTGGAAATACAGCCTGCCATCAGTCCGATCATGGTAACTTTCATCTGCCCTACACCCTGAAAGATTTTTTCATAGGCAAGATTCAAAGTGGTGACAATGGCAAAAAGAAAGACGATAGTGGAATAGCGGCAGCCCAGCTGGATTACATTGGAAACGGATGTAAACAGTCCAAGAAATCCAGGCATGATCAGGATGCATCCGACTGTCAGCAGTACTCCATGAAGGGCAGATAACATAAGTCCATGTGCAGCTGCTTTGTTGGCATTGCCGGGGTGACCGGCACCCAGAGAAATGGAAATTTGAGAACTGATACCGATGCCAAAACCGATGGCAGCTGCATTGTTAAAGTTCTGCACAGGAAACACAAGGGACAAAGCGGTCATGGCATCTTCGCTGATCTGTGCCACGAAGAAACTGTCCACAATATTATACAGTGAGTTTACCAGCATGGAGATGACCATAGGAAGTGCCATAGAAAGCAATAATGGAAAAACGGGCTTTTCTTTCATAAAAGACTGGTTTATAATTGATTCCTCCTTTTCGTAAAAAATGCAAAATAAAAACCACACAACTACCGTAATGGTAATTGTGTGGCGAAAAATAGACTGGCTAGAAAAATCCACACTTTGTTTTGGAAATAATAAGTCATACCGGATGACAACGGAATTGTAGCATGAAGAGAAGCGTGTCGTCAAGAATAAATGCTATTATTACAGGAAATATAAAAAACAGTCGTTGCTGTGAACAGTAACAAACAGTCAACGGAGCCGGGAAATATTGCAGGAATACAGGGGCTATGGTATCATTGTTTCAGCAAACAGAAACGTATAATTCAGTGTTAAAGGACGGAGAAATAAGAAAGTGAAAACAGTATTGACTTTACAGATCACATTGTTTCTGTTGATCGCAGTGGGATTTGTAGTAAAAAAAATGCACATTGTCGGATACCAGGGTCAGAAGAACCTGAATGATCTGGTAATCTATGTGATTCTTCCATGTAATATCATTCATGCATTTACAGAAGGAACCGCAGATGGTTCGGTATTTGTGCAGTATCTGGAGATATTGCTTATATCTATAGGTATTCAGATTTTCTGTGTGGTTTATGGAAAGGTTATTTTCCGAAAGGAATCGAAGGATCGGTATAAATGCCTGAGATATGGAACTATATGCTCTAATGCGGGGTTCCTTGGAAATCCCGTCACAGAGGGGATTTATGGTGCAGAGGGGCTGGTGCTTACCAGTTTTTATCTGATTCCTCAGAGAATCATGATGTGGTCCTCCGGTCTTTCTGTTTTTACAGAGACCAGTAACAGAATGAAAACTCTGAAAAAAGTTGTGACGCATCCCTGTATTATTGCCTGTGTACTGGGTGTGTTGATGATGATCACCAACTGGAGACTGCCGGCAGGAATCAGTGGTGCAGTAAATGCCTTATCCAACTGCAACACAGCCACGTCCATGATGGTTATCGGGATGATCCTTGCAGACATTAACCTGAAGGAATTCTGGGACTGGACAGTAGTGAAATATACAGTACACAGACTGGTAGTGATCCCGGCACTGGTCTACGTTGTGCTCAGATTAATTCCTGTTCATTTTGATCCCATGGTAATGGGAATCAGTGTACTTCTGGCGGGAATGCCTGCCGGAGCCACCACCAGTATTCTTGCGGAAAAATATGAATCAGATCCGGCGTTTGCAACAAAAATGGTTATTTTTTCTACTTTGCTGTCTTTGCCGACAATCTGTCTGTGGAGTGTTTTTCTTCGGTAAAAAAGAAATCCATATATAAAAACTATCCCCCCAGGAGGCTTGTGGGCGGGATAGTTTTTTTATACAATACAAAGGGCAGAATTGTGGGAGTGTATTGCACGAAACAATTTGCAGGTACTATACCATAAAACTACATAAAGCGAGAACAACTAACTATGAACGATCTGAAAAATGAAATTTATGACTACTGGACTAACAGAGCCAGAGGATATTCTGAATATAATCAGCAGGAAATGGCAGATGCCAGAAGAACCATGTGGAGGGATAAGCTCCTTTGCCTTCTGGATGGGCAGTTCCCGGAGAAAAAACCTCAGGAGATCCAGATTCTTGATGTGGGAACCGGTCCTGGATTTTTTGCCATATTGCTTACAGAAGCAGGATACAAAGTGACTGCTGTAGACTATACCGAAGAAATGCTGAAAGAAGCACAGCAGAACGCCGGTCCATTGGCAGAGTCTATTGTGTGGAAAAGAGGCGATGCTCAGGATCTTGATGTGGAAAGTGACAGTTTTGATGTTATTGTTACCAGAAACGTCACCTGGAATCTTCCGAACCCTGCAAAAGCATACCAGGAATGGCAACGGGTCC
>OLPV01002963.1_pt1 | contig 10612 bp, 10 predicted proteins | sample 1671961 | NCBI WGS metagenome assembly OLPV01 (sample SAMEA3136630, study PRJEB25190) | human gut metagenome | biome: human gut; feature: human-associated habitat; material: faeces | place: Austria | collected 2013
TAAGACGTCGCCCTCTCACGGCGAAAACAGGAGTTCGATTCTCCTACAAGCTGCTATGTGTCCTGCGAAAGCAGGACTTTTTCTTTTTTGTTCGGATTTTTCCTAGAAACAGATTCTTTTTTATAATAGTTTGCAACATTTCTTAAGGCAGCTGCATGATATAGGTGAAAGGAAATAAAACACAAGTAGAAAATTCAATGCATTGATCGTTACAAGGCGGAGGTGATAAGGGATGAAACACGAAGAAAGAGAGGTACGTCAAATCTATAAGGACTATGGTGATAATTTGTACCGACTATGTTATTTTTATACTGGAAATGTACATGATGCAATGGATGCGGTGCAGAATACACTGGTACATTTAATGGAGTACACAGGGACATTTGAGTCGGAAAGTCATAAAAAGTCGTGGTTGCTTAAGGTTGGTGTTAATGAATGCAGGCAGCTTCATCGCCAATGGTGGAGACGTAAGGTGACAGCGGACGAATCGCTTATTGATATGGAAAAGGCAGGTGTGCAGACTAGCGATGTGTGGGAGAGTGTAATGTCATTGCCAACAAAATACCGCACAGCAATTTATCTATATTATTATGTCGGCTATTCAACGGAAGAGATTGCTAAAATTATGGAAAAACAGTCATCTACGGTGCGGTCACTCTTACTTAGAGCGAGAAAAAAATTGAAAGAAGAACTGGTGGAGCCGCAGGAAGATAGCAGTTCACGAATTTAACAAACAGAAAGGAAGGTGCAGCATGAAACAGGATGACTATAGAAATATGTGCGATGAAATAAAGCTTTCAGAAGAGCAGAAAGATAAAATATGGGCAGCTGCGAGAGCAAAAGTGCAGACAAAAAAAGAAAATAGGCAAAAGATGGGCAGATTTGCGAAAATTGCAATGGCAGCGGCAGCGATTGTTGTATTTTTTATGGTGGCAGCTATGCCAGGCATTATAAGAAATAAGAATACAAATCAACCTGCAGCACAGGTGGAAAAGAGTACAGAGGAAGATAATTTACAGACCATGCAAGTAAATCAAGAAATGAAATATTATTTGTTACTTGGAACGGATGGTCGTACCGATAAAAAAGCAGGTACGCATGCAGATGCAATTGTTTTGGCAGGGATGGATGCAAGCAAAGGAAAAATTCAACTTATTTCAATTCCGCGCCGTCTAGAACTGGATGGAAAGGAAGCAAGTGAGTATGACTGGTGGTATCAGAGTACTAATGATCTTTGGAGTGCAATTGAACGTAACTTTGGAATTACAATTGAGGGTCAAGTGACAGCATCGTTTTCAATATTTGCACAGCTTGTTAATATGTATGGCGGTTTGGAATTAGAAGTTACAGAGGCAGATTTAGATCCAAAGTATTCCCAATTAAATGGATATTTGACAGAGATAGTGGAATCAACTGGCATTGAAACAAAAGGGCAGATTACAGAACTTGGAGTTCAGCTTCTTGATGGTCCGCAGACTGTAGCCTGGTGCAGAGTGCGTGATACAGAGAATGGTGTAAGAGGATCGCGCTTTCTTACAGCATTGAAACAATTATATTCACGAATGGCCGAGCAAAACAATGATTATGAAAAGATAACGGTTGCTAGCATTATAATCTTATCTACTGTGAATGCAGATATCACATTATCGAATGAACCATTTGAGGTTGCAATGATAATGGAACAGGCATTTGCTTGTACTGAGTTTTCATATATTGATCTGGCACAGAGCAAGTATGTAGAAGTAACCAAAGAAGAGGACAATGCAGAACCTGTCTATACTCTCTCAGAAGAATTTTATAGCATTCCTCGCTAGAGTGTGTTAAACTAATCCTAGTACCATGTGAAGCAATCGATTTCTTATTAAATATTGATTGTCTCATACGAAAAAAGGAGGAACACACCAAAGATGAAACACATGCTTGAAAAAACATTGCCAGAAAAATTGACTAGGCAGCTGAAAAAGTGGATGGCAGCCACCGCCGCAACAACCATGCTGTTGCCGGGTGCGATTGCTGTACCAGCTGCCGAAAACACACAGAGCAATCTTCCTCAGGAAGAATTGACAGTTCACTTTATTGATGTTGGTCAGGGACTAGCAATAATGGCAAAGGCTGGTGATGATGTACTTGTATATGATGGCGGAAACTCCGATGCCGCGTCCTATTTTGTTTCATATTTGCAGCAGGAAGGTGTCGAGGACATTGACTATATGATTGCGTCTCATTACGATGCAGATCATTTAAATGGTCTTGTCGGTGCACTTCATGCATTCAATACTGAGACAATCATTGCACCGGACTATAAACACAATTCCAAACTTTATACATCATTCTACAATACATTGTCGTCTCAAAATAAGGAAGTGACATACCCAGAAGTGGGTCAGGAGTACGAGTTTGGCGAGGGCAGTTTTACGGTACTTGGACCGACACAGATTAGGGATGATTCAAACAACAATTCTGTTGTGGTTCGTCTTGATTATGGCGATACGTCATTCTTATTTACTGGTGACGCTGAGTCAAAGGAAGAAAAGGATATCATAGCAGCAAATGAAGATCTTTACTGTGATGTACTGTCAGTAGGACATCATGGTTCTGCAAGCTCTACAAGCTGGGATTTTCTGGAAGCCGTTCTTCCGGAATATGCAGTTATTTCCTGTGGCGTAAATAATTCCTATGGTCATCCAGACCCAGATACCATCGAGAAATTGGAGTCAATTGAGGCACAGATTTTTAGAACAGATCTGCAGGGCAATATTATTGCGATATCAGACGGTGAGACGATCACCTGGAATAATGTACCAAGCAACGGTGAAGTATTGTATGCTGCTGATTTTGTATCTGTAAAAGAAGAACCGAATGACACAAGCAGTACTGTTGGTGAGCTTGGACCGGGCAATCAGATACAGGTATTAAACCGAAATGACAATGATTGGGCAACTATTGTATTTAATGGTGCCACTACATATATTCAGTCTTCTTACCTGAGTGACATTGATCCACAGACGATGACACAGGCTGCTCCAACCCAGCCGGTAGGAAACATGGTATGGCTGTCTGCTACTGGATCTAAATATCACAGCAGAAATAATTGCGGAAATATGAATCCAGCAAATGCGCGTCAGGTAACAGAATCAGATGCAGTAAGTCAGGGGTATGAGAAATGCAAAAAGTGTTGGTGACAATAAAAACAATGATAAAGAATGTGATGAAGAAAGAACCAGTTCTGTCAATTGCGGTGATTTTGGCAGTTATCTCAATGTTTGTTGTACATCCAGATGATACGTATGCATCATATATTGATTTTCGCACACTTGCTATTTTATTTTGTCTAATGGTGATTGTTGCAGGAATGAGAGAGATAGGGGTATTTGACTATATCGCACAAAGTCTGTTAAACAGAGTGAAAAGTATTTCTGGTATTGTCATGATTCTCGTACTTCTTTGCTTCTTCTTATCAATGGTGATTACAAATGATGTGGCATTGATTACATTTGTTCCATTTGCCATTCTAATTTTAAAGAGATTTCCTAAAGAGGTGCGATGCCATTGGCTGATTCCCTGTGTAGTTATGCAGACAGCAGCAGCCAATTTGGGAAGCATGATGACACCTATTGGAAATCCTCAGAACTTATATCTTTATGGAAAAGCAAATTTGCAGGCATCATCATTTTTTTTGCTGATGCTTCCATATACAGCATTGTCGCTGTTAATTCTGATTATATGGATTGCAATTCATACAAAAAGAAAGACAGATAATGAAACTAATTGCATGGATGGTTCAACACATAAAGCTGTGTATGCAAAGACACAAAGCAGAAAAATTTCAGATAAGCTTCGTCTGACTATATATCTGATATTATTTTTCTTAAGTCTTCTTGCAGTAGGCCGCTTAATTTCTATTTGGATAGTATTTGCCTGTGTGATTGCCTGGGCAGCAGCATTCGACAGTAAATTATTTAGAAATGCAGATTATGCGTTGCTTGGAACATTTACAGCACTATTTGTTTTTATTGGAAATCTTGGAAGAATCCCTCAGTTTTGCAGTATTCTTCAGAATTTGATTCAAACAAGGGAGGTCATAATAGCGGTTGCAGCAAGTCAGGTAATGAGCAATGTTCCGGCAGCAATTTTGTTGTCGGGCTTTACAAATAATTATCGAGCATTGATTATTGGAACTAATCTAGGCGGTCTTGGAACTATGATTGCTTCTATGGCTAGTTTAATCAGCTTTAAATATATTTCACGTGAAGATGCATCACTACGAGGCAAATATTTTATTTGGTTTACGGCAGCAAATGTGATTTTATTAGTCATTCTTTTAGCCGCAGCCAAAATATTGGGACAATTATAGAAAAGTATTTAATAAAAAAATGAAGACCGGTCAATGTAACTGTTGACCGGTCTTCATTTTTTGTTATTTTGTTTTAATTGATGCTTCTAACTGATTGATATGATGTTTTAACAGGTAAAGCGTATCTTCCTTTGAGTAGACAAGATTGCTCTCTGGAAGTGAGTGAAAGAAATCAAGGAACAGACTGCGAATGGACTCTTCTGTGATATGAATATTGCAGCAGTAAGAACCAAAGACAAATTTTAATGTCGTATAAATGTGCAAACCAGTCTGAGGGTTGATGTAGATCGAAAGATAATCTGGTAAATGCAGCTGTGTTGGACGAGCAATCAGTCCAAGTACAGTGCCAGTCTCAATCTCCTGATACAGCTTTTTTAAGAAATCACAGACATCTGACTGGTCAAGATATGGAATCAGTTCCTTTGGCGAGTCATCACAAGTACGGCTTTCAATCAGATTCTGCAAACCTTCCTCTGTAAAAATGGTATAGTAGTTGCTTTCAATCTGACGCAGGAAGGAATAGTGCTGGTCGATTAGCGGCAAGTATGGCTCAAGTGGAAGTTGGGAGCGATTCAAATATTTCTCAACTATATTGTGCGATATATAGCGACCGATACATGGCTGCGGCATAATTATATGCAAAGAATCAGGTGCGGCAACAGAAATATATTCATTTAGCACTTCTGCCATGTCTGAACTGCACTGGGTTAACGGTTCGCATTGGAGCAGCAGATTTTTGAAGAAGTTACGGTAATACGAAATAAGGTCTTCTGATTCTAGGATTTGTGCAGTGGATAAATCCTCTGAAAATAGAATCAGATAATGCGGAGAAATAATGTAGTATCCCATTGGAGAGAGCGATGCCGCCTTTGGCGTCTCATGAAAATAGTAAGGTTTGTAGTGACCACGAGAGGCAAGACACAGTGGGATAACAGCATGCAAAAGTTCAAGATTTTTTGCAGCAGCGTTTGGACTTGTTTCAAAGCAAAGCAGTTCATTTACTGTAAAACTGCGGTTGTCAAGCCAAAATTCCATAAAGTCGATAGTTAACTTTAAGCTTGGTGGAAGAAAAAGGTTAAACTCAGCATTTTCGGTATGAGAAATCTCATATATCAAGACTGAGCGGATAGCGCTTCGGACGGCAAATTCACCCTTGATCAGACGTTCTGAGATACTTAGAGAAGAAACCTCTGGCGGCGGAGCCATGGAAAAATCAACAGATGCCAAATTGTTTAACAAACGGCAGACGGCCTGCCGGTTGTTGTACGTTTCCTCGCCTTGAAGAAGGATATCATATAGCTGAAAAAAATCTTTTCGTTCATCAACGGAAAGATTAAAATGGCGTGCGAGTGCTTGAACTGTTTTATAGGAAAGTATTCGCTCGTCAGCAAGTGCCTTGTGAATTGAAGTGCGTTCTGCTCCAATCGTACGGGCAAGTGAAGAGATGCTTTCTCCACTGTCGGCAATTAATCTTTTTAAATAGGTACTGAATTTCGACACAAAGAAGTCCCCCTTTAAAACTTTATATAGTTAAAGTATATTGTACCATATAATCAAACAGTTTGGCATAACAAATTTTGCTGTTTGATAACAAATTTTGACGATTGTGTGACAAAGTTTGAAGTACATACGGGCACACTTTTTGGCACAGCTTGTTTTTATATATGATTCTTTGTATACTAAAGAAGAATATAAAAGCATAGAACTAGTTATAGGATAAAGCTATTATAAAAAGAAGAGGGGAAGGTGACTTTATATGAGCGATTGTACCATAGCAGCACAAGTGCTTGAAAAAAGAGAGGAACCTGCCGAGTATCTGGTAGATCGCATGATACGTATTTGCCGAGATCAGCTGATGTTGCCAATACGACAGACGATGGAGCGCATTGACTGCCATGAAATATGTTTTATGGAAAGCAGAGGGCATAATGTGTACATATATACGAAAAATCGGGAGATTCGCATTTATCAGAAGCTGACTGATCTTGTTGATTTGCTTCCTGATTATTTTCATCAGTGTCACAAAAGCTATATCGTAAATTTAGAATATGTGGTACGCCTTGAAAGGACGTTGCTTTATATGGCTGATGGAAGAATGGTACCAGTCAGCCGTACACATCAGGCAGAGACAAAAGAGATTTATGAAAATTATGTCAATGCCTGAGTATTGTGGCTGTGCAATAATAATTAGTTTTTTTCTTTTATCAGTTCGGCAATTTCCTTATATCGTGATGTAATTGCCTTATAATTTTCTCGTTTGTGCGGAAAAGTACAATTTGAGCAGTCTTTATTTCCATTTGGAAGGTAGCGAAACTGCCCACCGCATTTTTTGCCAAGTGCGTATAGTGGGCAGTAGCAAAAAAGACAGTTGAAATTGTCCGGGTCCGCATTTTTATGGCATGGAAAGTATTCACATTCTCGATTGCAGAAAAATTGATAATGAGTCGTTTTAGGTCGTTCCATATCAAAACCTTTCATATTAAGTGATATTGTATCTTTAGAAATTACTTTGTTATAAAATAAATTTATCTTTGCAAATATTATTTTAATAGCTCATCGATTTCAACAAAACAAGCTTCTGTGCGGTTCTCGCTAACTGGGTGGTTAAAGTAAATTCGTTTTCCGTCGCGTGAGAAGGTTGGATTTGGATGAATCTGAAGCTTCCAAGTACAGTTTTGGAAGTTTTGTCCACCAAATGTAGCAATAGGAGTGGTCTCGCCGCGGCGATACAGGAAAATGTCTGCTGGGTAGCCAGGATAAGCTCGGTCTCCGACAAAGTAGCTGCGGTCTGGAGAACCATCAATATGATTTCCAATTCCACCAAGCGTTTCTATGCATTCTCCGTCTGGTGTAAAACGTTGGATACGGCTCGTTTCCATCTCAATCTTTGAACCGTCATAGTACTGACGAGTTGCCATGTATGTATCATCGTCAAACCAAAGCTGATGAACTGGTTTGTCTGGAATGACGTGTGTCTTACCAGTCTCAAGGTCAATGCAGCCAAGGGCACCAAATACAGGACAGTTGGCAACGCTTAAACGCATCATCACCTTTGTCGCAGATGGATTTAACTGTACGTGGCTCATTGAAGTTGTGTGATCATTTGGTGTACAGCCACTTTTTACAACCATGTCATAAACAGTCTTTTTATCGGCAACGCGGCGAATCTTTCCAGTTGTTAAATCAAGCAGATAAATACCACATGTATCAAGTTCTGGGTAATCGGGGTTCTTGTCCAGAAATTCCTCTGAGATGGAGAATGGATACTGACCATTTTCAGCACAGTGGCTTTCTTTACCGAAGATTGGTCCATAAACAACTTCTCCTGTATGAATATTCAGGACACGAAATGCGCTAAATCCATTTATTATATCACGAAAAACAATGTGATCATTATCTGTAAAAGTGGCAGATGGACCATTGTGGTTGCCGCAGCTTACTGTAAAGATACAGCGTGCGTTTGCCAGCGTATTTCGGTCGCAGATCCAGATCTCGGTGATCTGCTTTTCCTTGTCCTCCAAATTAGGCTTTTTTGCGTAGACAAGAAGCGTCCCGTCTGGACTTTCTGGCTGACCGCCATTCATGCCCCAGAGAGAAGAGCCTTCATATTCACATACTTTTTCCATGAAAATGTACCTACCTTCATTATTTTTTATTTGATTGTACTCCTATTTTTGTTTTGCATCAAGCCAATCGTGGGAAATGCTTGAAGAATTTTTCGAGTCATGGTAAGATGAAGTGGGAATAAAAATAAGAGCGAAAAAAAGAAAGAAGGATCTGACATGGAAACCAAAAATATAAATGTATGTGAAACTTTCCCAGACGGCACTCCAATAGATGGATGGTTTTATGATACAAATGTACCTTCATTGGAGAAAATTGGAAAACAGTATGTTCTGACTGCATATGGTATCCTTGATGATGGAAAGCTTTACACAAAGGAAATTCAGGCATTGATTGATCTGGCAGCGAAAGATGGCGGCGGTGTTATTGTTGTTCCATCAGGAACATATTTGACAGGTGCACTATTTTTTAAGCAGGGCGTTCATTTATACGTAGCACAGGGCGGTATGTTAAAGGGAAGCGATGACTGTTCTGATTATCCGATTTGCGAGACTAGAATTGAGGGAGAGAGTTGTCTATATTTTTCGGCACTAATCAATGCAGATGGGTTAGATGGATTTGTAATGTGCGGACCTGGCACTATTGATGGAAACGGTATGCGCTCTTGGAAAGCATTCTGGCTTCGCCGCAGCTGGAATCCAAAGTGCACGAATAAGGACGAACAGCGTCCGCGCCTTGTGTATTTGTCAAATTGTAAAAATGTGCTTATTGCAGATTTGAATTTGCAAAATTCACATTTTTGGACAACACATCTTTATCACTGTGATCATGTCAAATATCTCAACTGTCGTATTTTTTCACCGACATCGCCTGTTAAGGCGCCAAGCACAGATGCAATTGACATTGATGTGTGCAGCGATATTCTGGTGAAGAATTGCTATTTGGAGGTAAATGACGATTCTGTTGTATTAAAGGGCGGAAAGGGTCCGTGGGCAGATACTGCGCCTGAGAATGGTGTTAATGAGCGTATTCTTGTTGAGGATTGTGTGTATGGTTTCTGCCATGGCTGTCTGACATGTGGATCAGAGTCAGTACACAACAAAAATATTTTGCTGCGCCGCATTAAGGTAGGAAGCGGAAGTAATCTTTTATGGTTAAAGATGCGCCCAGATACACCGCAGCATTATGAGTATATTACGCTTGAGAATATTGAGGGCAACATTACAAATTTTATCAATATTAATCCATGGACACAGTTTTTCGATCTGAAGGATCGTAAAGATATTCCGCTGTCTTATGCTGATCATGTGACAATGAAAAATTGCAAGTGCGAGTGTGAAACATACTTTAATGTAGAGCCAAATAAGGCACAATATGAGTTGTCTGATTTTACATTTGAAAATCTGGACATTCGGGCAAAAAATGATGGCTTTAAGGCAGATGCGGTGGAAAATATGAAAATTATCAATGTAAATATAATGACACAGGTCTAATAAACAAATAGCAAAAGACCAAGAAAGGCAGAAAATTATGGTAACAGAAAAGGAAATTGCCAGAATCAATGAGTTGGCAAAAAAGCAAAAAGAAGGAACATTGACAGCAGAAGAGAAGGAAGAACAGCAAGCTCTGCGCCAGAAATATCTTCGTTCAATCCGCGAAAATATGAGAAGTTCTCTTGATCAGATGAAGATTCAAAATCCGGATGGAACAATCACTAACGTAAAAGACCGCCGGTGCTGTCGCCGCAGGCAAAGAGTCCGGGGATGTTGGTCTGCATTTTTTCGTCGGTTTTTATTTTGTCGCCGTCCAAAAAAATGCCTGCTTTTTTTGCAAAGTCTGCGGCCCCGGCTTCTCCGAGCGCAATAAAAATTCCGTCGGTGCTTAAAATTTCTCCGTCAAAAAAAACAAGCGAGTTTACAAGTCCAGAATTTTCGTCGCCCTTGATTTCTTCGATTTTCCGTTCATCAATAGAATATTTTGTGTTCAATTTTTTTAATTCATCGCAATTTTCGCCGTTTGTAAGAATTTTTACGGAAGAAGCGACATTGGCAAGCACATCGGCCTCGCTCAACGCGAATTTTCCGTTTCCAATGATTACAACATTTTTCTTTCTATAAAAGAAAGCGTCGCAGACAGCGCAAAAACTTACGCCTTTTCCTTCAAAATCCTGCAAGCCTTTGATTTTTGGACGAAGTTTTTTGTTTCCAGTGGCAAGGACCAAAGATTTTGCCTCAAATTTCTGTTCGCCGGCCAAAATTTCAAAATTTCCGTCAGAATTTACCTCAAAATGCGTAATTTCGAGTTTTTTTACGGCAATTCCAAGATTTTCCGCCTGCAAAAGACCTTCATTGTAAAGTTCCGCCCCGGAAATTCCGTCCTTAAAACCGTAATAATTTTCAATTTTGTGCGCCTTTTCCAACGAACCGCCATCGTTGTGCAAAACCAAAACCTCAAAATTGCCACGGCGGGCATAAATTGCCGCAGAAATTCCCGCAGGTCCGCCGCCAATAACCGCCAAATCAAAAATTTTTTTGTTTTCAACCATAGTTTAATTTTAGCATATTTTAAAAACTTAAAAAGAATTTGGAGCGCATTTTTCTTAAAAGAATAGTTTTTCGGCCATAATCGTACAGTTGCGTCAAAAACCGGCTTTCCACCCTTCGCTAGGCGCTCATTGCCGTTCCGGCAACTCCG
>OLPV01002964.1_pt1 | contig 10610 bp, 9 predicted proteins | sample 1671961 | NCBI WGS metagenome assembly OLPV01 (sample SAMEA3136630, study PRJEB25190) | human gut metagenome | biome: human gut; feature: human-associated habitat; material: faeces | place: Austria | collected 2013
GCTTGGGTGGTTTTGGGGGCTGTAGGAAAAGTGCCAAATGAGGCGCGTCAAACACTGTAAAGTATATTAAAGGGAAGCTTATAGGGCGAATTCTCCTATTGTGAAAAGCTATTAGAAAAAGGTGAATATCTAAAGTCGAATGAACATGTTCAGTTATTAATGATAGTTTCTGACAATGAATATATGGACAAATTATTAAATATGTTGAATTATAGGGAATTTGTTAACGATTCAGTTCTGACTTTACATAAGTTAACTAAATAGATCTAAAGCTATAGCTGCAGGTCAATATGTAATCAATAATTATAGAAAGCACATCATATAATAAGAAAAATGAATAGTTAGTTAAAAATATGCATTTAAACTGGCGGTATAGAGAAACGCAATACCTTTTTAAAAAGCATCTTACATTGCTATTGGCAATGAAATCATAGTAGCTAGAAAATGAATTCCGCAGCAAACCAAAAAAATGAACAAGTTCTAATACGTTGTCCGCTATTAAATATTTAGTAAGCGTGCTGTGTTGGAGAGGTTCTTTTTTGCGCTGCAGGAGAAAGAGGAGTGCGCCTTTCCCGTTTTTTTGAACTAAGCACAAATATCCATCGTTTACCTAGGTAGACCAATAAAAGTAGCAAGTTAGCAAATGCTAAAAGACGAATTGCTTGAAGGTTTATTGATAGGAGCGGCGGTTAGCTTGAACAGTGTGGGTCGTTCAAGTTGCTTAGAAAGCTTGGACAGTTTGGGTAGTTTGAGCCAGCTAAGTAGTCACATTTTATGTGCTGCTTCGCCAATTCCCCTAAACGAAGCTTAGTTTTCATAATTTGAACTACGGGAAAAACGCAAAGGAAATCGATTCGTATAGAAAGGAAGGGATACGCATGGCTTCAACACAGGCGAATAAGTCATTCCACGGTATCGCTGCACGTCTTGACCGTATGCCTATTTCCGGCTTCCACATGAAGATTATGTGGCTGTTGGCTGGTATTACGTTCTGCGACTCCGTTGACATGTCTATCGGTGGCCCTATCGGTGCTGTTCTTCAGGACGAGGGCTTCATGACGCTTGAGCAATTTGCGTTCTTTAATTCTGTAACCATGATTGGCTACCTTGTTGGTGGTCTTATGTCTGGTTGGGTATCTGACGGTTTTGGTCGTAAGAAGGCTGTTATTGTATGCGGCGGTATCTTTACTATCGCATGTTTCGTAGCAGCAACTTCTCCAAACGCAGACTTCCTGACTGCATGCCGTTTCTTCATGGGCATTGGTCTTGGTGCTGCATTCCCAGCTGGTTACTCAGCGCTGACCGAATATACGCCACCTCACAAGCGTGGTAAGTATCAGTCCTATGTTGGTTTGATCGCTAACTGTGGTACTCTCTTTGGTTCTGTAATGAACCTCATCATCCTGCCTATGGCTGGTTGGCGTGAAGTATTCGTATTCTGCGGTGTTCTTGGTGCTGTTTGCGTAATTCTTGTTCTCACTTGCATGGATGAATCTCCTCGTTGGTTGGCACTCAATGGTCGCAACGACCAGGCAGACGCTATTGTTTCTAAACTTGAAGCAAAAGCAGCTGCTAGTGGTAAGCCAGTAGAAGAAGTAACTGACGAAGAAATTCAGCGTCGTGAGCAGGAACAGGAAATTAAACAGCTACCTTGGAGCTTCTTGTTTAAGAAGAAGATGATCACCCGTACTTTGACGGCAATGCTTCTCTGTTTCACTATGAATGTAATCGTTTATACGGTTATTACTTGGACTCCTACTATCCTTCGTGCTAACGGTTTTGACACCAGCTTGGCAACCTTGACTACGGTTGTTATGCAGATGGGTATTCCTATCGGTGTTGGTTTGTTGACTTTCTATGTTGAGAAGGTAAATCGTAAGGTTATCCTTATTGGTTCTTACATTATGGTAGCTATCCTTGGTCCTGTATGGGCAATGCTTCCTACTGATAACGTTGCTCTTATCATGGGCTTTGGTTTGCTGGTTTGTGTATTTACGTTTACCAATTCCGTTACCACTTCTGCTATTTATCTGTCCGAGCCTTTCCCAACAGCTTGCCGTATCCGCGGTGCAGGTGTTGCAAATGCATTCGGTCGTCTGGGTGGTATCTTCAGCCCAATGTGGATTGCATTCTTCGTAGCATCTCCAATTGGTACTATTGGTGCTTACTTAGTAAACTCCTGCCTCATTATCGTTACTGCAATTTGGCTGGCAATCTTTGGTGTTGAAACTCGCGGTCGTACGCTTGAAGAAATCACCAAGGGGTTGGAAGACTAACACTAGTCTTTTTAAGAAACTGCTCTTTCTCAAATGGGGTCCTGTAATAGGGCCCCATTTTTTTTAGAACAATATAAAAATTAAAATGAAAGAAGAAAAAACAAGAGAAAAGAGGGAAGAATGAACAATCAAGCAGCTACTTTAAAAGAACTGTTAGGCGATATTGTTCAAATAGGTATCGTTATTGAAGATATGGAAAAAGCAAAAGAAGGAATGAAGACAATTTTTGGTCTAACTCCTGATGCTGAGAGCGATAATGTCTACAAACAAACTTGGTATAGAGGGGAAATAATAGATGCACCCGTAAAAGCTGCTTTTTACAATCAATTTAACGTGCAGCTAGAGTTTCTCCAACCTATAGGTGACACAGATACGATTTGGCATGATTATCTTGAGGAAGGTTTCAAGGGTCGCGGTCATGCTTTGCATCATATTAGGTTTGATGTAACTAATAATGACGAAGTAACTGAAAAACTTGCTGCTTTAGGAATCGAAAAATACATGGAGGGTAAGTCTCTTGTTGATCCTAGGGCAACGTTTACCTATTACGATTCTGTTGAAGCTGTTGGCTTTATTATCGAAGCAGTAACAAAGGTTGAATAAAGCTGAAGATATTTTCGATTACTACTAGTGGGTATTAAAACGTGCAATGAGCCTGAGCATTTTGCTCGGGCTTTATTTATTGGAATTATCATCTGAACTGGGAACATATCAAAACATAATCGTATATCCGGTAAACTTCCCTATGACTATTGGAGATAATAAACAATCACCTAGATAATTGACTTAACGAAAGAACTCTAGGGGGGATTTACCGTGGACAAAATTAGAATGGCGGTTCTTGGATTAAATCAGGGATCTAAGATTGCACGTGATGCGAAAGCTAATCCAGAAATTGATCTTGTTGCTGTGGCAGGATTTGGTGATCATGATACTCAAGTAGCAAATGAACTTGATGTGCCAATTTATAACGATTACACCCTTCTGTTAAAGCAGGTAAAATTGGACGCAGTTGCAATTGCTCTGCCAAACACCCTACATGTGGAATCAGTAAAACTTTCTTTGGATGCTGGTATCAAAAACATTCTTCTTGAAAAGCCCATCGCAAACACCGTAGAAGATGGACAACGCATCATTGACATGTGCAAAGAAGCCAATGCAGTTTTGTTGGTTGGCCATCATCGTAGATCGTCAAGTAAGTATCAGCTTTTGCGTAAAGTAATCGATTCTGGTTACATTGGAAAAATCGTTGGTGTTCAATCAAATTACGCAATTGCTAAGCCTCATTCTTACTATGATGTTGAATGGCACACAAAAAAGGGCGGCGGTCCACTTTTAATCAATGCAATTCATGATTTTGATGACCTGAACTTTGTTACAGGTATGACTCCTGCAAAGGTATATGCAGCGGCTCGTAATACAATTCGCGGTAATGAGGTTGAAGATTCTGTATCCGCGGTTGTGGAATACAAGGAAGGTGTTACCTGCAGTTATTTTGTTAGTGATGGTACGCCAGGTCCTTGGAATTATGATTTAGCTGCTGAAGAGAATACCTTCTTTACTATGTGTCCAGGCGAAAACAGTTTAAGAGTTTTTGGAACTAAGGGTTCTTTTGGCTTTCCAAATATGGATCTTTATTATTACGACGAAGATGCCTATGGATGGACATCACCTCTTCATCATAAACACTTCGATGTTGAAAAAAATGATCCAATGACTGCTGAATTAGAGCACTTCGTCGACCTTTGTAAGGGGCGTGAGACAGTGCCAAGGTGTTCAGGAGAAGATGGTTTGGCAACTCTAAAGGTTATTAACGCGATTTTGGAGTCTGCCGAAACAGGTAATCCCGTTGAATTGTAAGCGTATTAAGTCGATTGTGATTTGACTGATAGGTTTTTCAGATCGAAGGTACCCGACTGACATTCATTTCAGACTGAAAGCAATTCGACTAAATAACAAGTATTTCAAAATAAATAGTAGGTTTGTAAAATATGTGCGGAAGGAATACCAATGAGCGATATGCCAAAAATTTCGGGAACTACTAAACTTGTAGGGCTTTTGGGTTCACCAGTAACTCAATCTATGTCACCAGCAATGCATACAGCTTCATTTGCAAAAATGGGAATAGATGCGGTGTATCTAGGATTTGATGTACAGCCTGAACAACTTGAATCTGTTGTTAAAGGATTTGCAGAAGCGGGCGTGACAGGCTACAACGTTACTATGCCATGTAAAACGAAGGTTTTGCCATATCTCGATGAACTTACCCCTGTAGCGGAACTTATGGGTGCGGTTAACACGGTAGTTATCAAGGATGGAAAGTCTATTGGTGATAACACTGATGGCGCAGGTTTTGTCCGTAATATGAAATTACATGGTTTTGAGCCTGAAGGAAAAGTGATTACTGTTGCTGGTGCTGGCGGTGCAGGATCTGCGGTATTTACGCAGCTGGCCTTAGATGGTGTTGTTGCTATCAACATCTTTAATAGACATGATGATTTTTGGGATGTTACTCAAAAAAAGATAATGGAGCTTTCTTCTAAAACGGGTGTTCCTATGGTTTTGGGTGATCTTGACGACAAAGAACTTCTTGCTCGTGCTATTAAGAATTCCGATTTGTTTGTTAATGCTACGCGTGTTGGTATGGCTCCAATAGAAGATGAATGTGTCATAGATGAAGATATGCTTCATGAAGGATTGTTCGTTGCTGATACCGTATATGAGCCGCGTGAAACAAAGCTTATTCGTATGGCAAAGGAACACAACTTGCAAACTGCACCAGGTTTAGGGATGTTGCTTCAACAAGCTGCATTAGGGGAAAAGATATGGTTCGATGTTGATATGCCTACAGACTACATTGAAGAAGAATTCTTTTAGGGCGGTACTTCCCTAAATAACTAAGGGATGTAGATCACTGAAAGGTACCAAAGATTTAAGATTATCTTTTTGTTAAAACGATTTCTCTATAACGTTAGAAAGAAAAATAAGTTGAGCCATGCCAATTTCTCAGATAGTAAGGTGAGATAATTGGTATGGCATTATTATTGTGAAGCGAATTAGCAGATGGGCTAGTAGTTGTATTTCAAGGGGAATCTTTAATGAGGGTTGAGTATCTTCGATATTTTAATCACCTTGCAAAAGTAAAAAACTATACCAAGGCAGCTAAGGATTTGTATATTGCACAACCTACGCTTTCGGTTGCTATTAAACGCATGGAAAACGAACTGGGATTGCAGCTTTTTGTGTGTGGCGAAGGTGTTACAAAAGTTGAATTAACGCCTGAAGGGGAAGTTCTTCAGGAATATGTTGAGCAAATGATTAACAGTTTTGACACTGGTTTAAGAATTGCGCATGAGATGCAAGGGGAAGCAAATTCCGAAATAAGGGTAGGAACAATATATGCAATGCAGGGAAAATTTTGGTCTCAGGCAATGCAAGATTTTTCTCAGTCGCAAAGAGTGGTTCCTAATATCGTAATCGAACAAGCTTATTCGGCTGCGTTGGTTTCACGTTTGAAAAAAGGTGAATTGGATGTGATTTTTGCGACTAAAACAGAAGATTCCGATGAGCTGAATCATATTTTAGTTTGGTCTCAGCCACTAGTTCTTGGGGTTCATAAAGACAATCCGTTAGCAAAAAGGAAGTCAATAACAGTAAAAGAGTTAATGAAATATGAGATCCTCACGTATTCGAAGGAATCTCCTGCCAATAAATCATTAGAAGCAAATTTGTTAGTTGATGAAATGAATTTACGTCGTGAATATGATGATGAAATAACACTGAGTGCAATGGTGTCTTCAAATAAAAAGAAGATGGCTCTGTTTTGCTATTCGTTTTTGGTAAATGCTTTCGAAGATGTAGTTTGTCTAACTATCAAGGATGTTCCAATTGACTTTCACAAAGTATATTTAATCAGTCGGAGGGAAACTCATCCAAAGGTGGTGGATCAGTTTATCTCCTTTATGAGCGGGTATCGTTTTCCGAATCCCTTATCCGAAGGTTCAATTAGGACTTTTTCTAAGAATTAAGCGCAGGATAAGTTAAATACAGACAAGTTAATATTAGCAAACTTAAAATAGAACAGATTTCATTTTTCAATCAATTATCTGCGGAGTGTTATTCTAATCAGGGGACATGAGATAATCATTATTAATGTATGTAAATCAATGTAAGGATTTGTAGGTAATATCGGGAATACAATATGCTAAAAACAGGAGTTTTTTCTGTTTCTGGTTGAGTATGTGTGGGTTTGCTTTGTAGGGGGGCTCTGGTCAAATCCATTAGTTCAAGTAGCTGTTTTGAGTTAGTTACTTCGGGGGAGGAACCAAAATGAGACTTGACTATCTGCGCTATTTTAACCACCTAGCCAAGGTTCTTAATTTTACGAAAGCAGCAGAAGATTTATTCGTTGCTCAGCCAACGCTTTCAGTTGCTATTAAACGCATGGAGCAAGAGCTAGGGGTTAAGTTATTCAAACGAGGAAAGGGAAGTTCGCGTATTGAATTGACAGAATCGGGCGAGGCATATTATGAATATGTTTCGTTAGCGTTGAATAATCTAGATACTGGACTGCGCGTCGCGCGTGAGATTCAGGGTGAAGCTAATTCGCTTGTTCGGGTTGGAACCGTGTACTCCATGCAAGGAATGACTTGGTCGCAGGCTATGCAAGCGTTTTTGGCGGACAAAACCAATCCTCCTAAAATTTCAATCGAACAAGCGTATTCTCCTGAGCTTATTTCTCGATTACGTAAAGGCGAATTGGATGTAGTATTTGCTGCTCGTATGGACGATCTTGATGATTTAAATTATGTGTTTGTATGGTCGCAACCACTCGTGCTAGGTATGCATAAAAATAATCCAATGGTAAAACGAAAAGTTATTACTTTGGATGATCTGAAAAAACATGAGATTATGACCTATCCAAAGGAATCTCCTGTAAAACGCATTGCTGCCGAGCTCCCTGTTGACGAAATGAATCTGGTTCGTGAATATGACGATGAAATTACAATGAGTACTATTATTTCTTCCGATGAACATAAGATGGCTTTGTTTTGCCATTCGTTCTTAGTTAATGCCTTTGAAGATGTGGTATGTCGTCGTGTTCAGGGGTTATCAGAAGATTTTCATAAGGTGTATTTAGTGAGCCGCAAAGAAACTCATCCGAAAGTAGTTGATGATTATATCTCGTTTATGAGCTCGTACCGTTTTCCTAACATTATGGAATCGGGACATATCTCCTAGTGATATTAGTATCGAATGGTATGTTCATTTCAACGGGGTCTACTATGCTAGGTCCCCGTTATTTTTTTGGTTGCATTAGATTGATAAACTATTTAAAATGCCTGTTCATATACTCTATAGATTTTTGCAATAAAGAAAATAAAAAAAGCTATTCGCGCATATTAATAATAAAAGTTCACAATAAGTCATTGGAAGTTATAACTGTATTGCAAATAGTAATGGGTGGACTAGGTATGCAGTATTTCTGGGGAAAACTTCATAGTTCGGCATGTTTAACATTTTGCTGAGTCGTTTGTGTTTATTTCACTGCGCTTTGAAGTTTTAATTCTTCCAAAAGGAATCGAGTTCAAAAACTGAAGAGGGAACAGGTTCTTTTGTACTGGGGCAAAAGAATAAGGCTGTTTTGCGGCAGGATGTAATTCAGCGTGGTTTAGATTGCTTTCTTATCATGCTGGGTTATTCTGCATGCAAAATTCGTATGTGAAACGAAAGGAAGGCGATAAATCGCATGGCTTCATCCGATGCGTATAAGTCGTTCCACGGTATCGCAGCACGTCTTGACCGTATGCCTATTTCTGGTTTCCACATGAAGATCATGTGGCTGTTGGCTGGTATTACGTTCTGCGATTCCGTTGACATGGCTGTCGGTGGTCCTATCGGTGCTGTTCTTCAGACCGAAGGCTTCATGACGCTTGAACAATTTGCATTTTTTAATTCAATTACCATGGTTGGTTACCTTGTAGGTGGCTTACTATCTGGTGCAGTATCTGACGGTTTTGGTCGTAAACGTGCTGTTGTTGTTTGCGGGTCCGTTTTTACCGTGTTCTGTTTTGTTGCATCCGTCTCGCCTGATGCAAATTTCCTGACTGGTTGCCGTTTCTTTATGGGATTAGGCCTTGGTGCTGCTTTCCCAGCTGGCTACTCAGCGCTGACTGAATATACACCACCCCAAAAGCGTGGTAAGTATCAGTCCTACATGGGCCTGATTGCTAACTGCGGTACTCTGTTTGCTTCCGTTATGAATCTTGTCATTTTGCCAATTGCTGGCTGGCGTGAAGTGTTTGTATTCTGTGGTGTCCTTGGTGCGATTGTGGTAATTCTTGTTCTCACTTGCATGGATGAATCTCCTCGTTGGTTAGCAATGATGGGACGCAACGATCAGGCAGATACAATCGTTTCCAAGTTGGAGGCAAAGGTTGCTGCTGGTGGTAAGGAAGTTCCAGAGGTCCCTGCAGAGGAAATTGCTCGTCGTGCTGCTGAACAGGAAGTAAAGCAGCTGCCATGGAGCTTCTTGTTTAAAAAGAAAATGATCACCCGTACTTTGACAGCAATGTTCCTTTGCTTCGTAATGAATGTCTTGGTTTATACCATCATTACTTGGACTCCTACTATCCTGGTTGCAAAAGGCTTCGATACGAGCATGTCTACCTTGATGACTGTTGTCATGCAGCTTGGTATCCCGGTTGGTGTTGGTGCTTTGACCTTCTACGTTGAGAAGGTAAATCGTAAGACCATTCTTATTGGTTCTTATGTTGCTGTTGCAATTCTTGGTCCTATTTGGTCCTTGCTTCCTACTGACAACACCGCTCTTATCATGGGCTTTGGCTTCTTGGTTTGTGTATTTACGTTTACCAACTCCGTTACCACAGCAGCAATTTATTTGTCCGAGCCTTTCCCAACAGCTTGTCGTATTCGTGGCGCAGGTATTGCAAATGCGTTTGGTCGTGTTGCGGGTATCGTAAGCCCAATGTGGATTGCGTTCTTTGTAGCAAGCCCAATTGGAACTATGGGTGCTTATCTTATTAACTCGGCACTTGCAATCATTATGTCTATTTGGTTGGCAATATTTGGCGTTGAAACTCGTGGCCGTACCCTAGAAGACATCACTAAGGGCTTGCTTGACGAGGACGAAGAAAAGTAAAACAAGTATGCGAAGTAGCTTTCTTTGAAGTGCTTGAGCAAAATAGGTCGGCAATTTCGTTCAATTGAAATCTATTTCGTGTTCCACCCAAAGCCTAGCTTGTAGGTAAAAGCCTCGCACGTGATGAACGTGCGGGGCTTTATTTGTTGTTTTGAACAAAAATGGTGGCAGGTTTGTAAGCGCAAAGGACTAAGAATTAGATGTGGTAGTTTAAGAACGTAAAAGTGTATCAAGTGGTAGTAATGGCTACATGCAACTCCGCTAGAAAGTATCCAAGTTGGAAACATGTTTTTCATATAATTAAAGAAACAAAAAGAGGAGAGGTGGAGGAATGAATAGCAAAAATGACAATTCTGTGAAGGGTACGGGGATTACTGGGCATACTCACATGGTTGCTATGATAGGCAGCCCCGTAGAGCACTCGGCATCTCCCGCTACTCATTCACTTGCATATAAAAAGTTGGGTATTGATGCGGTATTTTTAGTTTTTGATGTTACCGAGTCTGATCTACCAAATGTAATAGGAGCGTTTCGCGCTATGAAAGGATGGGTAAGCACCACGGTAACCATGCCACTAAAACAGGCAGTTATTCCTTATCTAGACGAATTGAGCGATGAAGCTCGTTTGATTGGTAGTGTAAATATGATTACCAAAGAGTCTGATGGTCGTTTGGTTGGTCATAACACTGATGGAAAAGGGTTTATGAATAACCTTGAAAAAAATGGTGTGACTGTTAAAGGCGCAACTATGACGTTGGTCGGTCCTGGTGGTGCGGGGTCTGCTATTTTCGTGCAAGCAGCATTAGATGGTGTTGCTCGGTTAGATGTATTTGCACGCGAAGGTGGCAAGTCTTATAGACATGCTTTGTTGTTAAAAGAAAATATTGAAAAGGCACTAAAAGACAAGGCAGAGGAATCAAAAGATACGACCAACTGCCAAATTACGATTTATTCATTAGAGAATAAAGATCAGCTAAAGCAGTCAATTTCTGAATCCGATATTTTAGCTAATGGAACCAATATTGGTATGGGTGAAGGGAATACCGAAACTCCTGTTGCGCAAGACCTACTAAGACCTGGCATGGTTGTTGCGGATGTAATTTACGCACCAATTGAAACTCAGCTACTAAAGGATGCGAAAGCTCTCGGATGCAAAACTTTTAACGGCCTTG
>OLPV01002966.1_pt1 | contig 10599 bp, 9 predicted proteins | sample 1671961 | NCBI WGS metagenome assembly OLPV01 (sample SAMEA3136630, study PRJEB25190) | human gut metagenome | biome: human gut; feature: human-associated habitat; material: faeces | place: Austria | collected 2013
TTATCTGCAATACACAGAGAGATGCCAGGCTGGAATTCGTTGGAGAATTGGTGCGTGCGGTTCCGACATCCGCGAATGTCAAATATTATTGTAATATTGTAAAAGAAAATTCCATGAAGCGGAAACTCATCCGGGTCACGGAAGAGATAGAGAATGAGTGCTATGCGGGCAAAGAATCGCTCGAAAGTGTTCTGGATAAGACCGAACATGATATTTTTGCATTGTTGTCGAGCCGTACCGGTGGAGACTATGTGCCGATTCGTCAGGTTGTCATGAACGCACTGGAAAAGATTGAAAAAGCGTCACAGCAGGACGGAAATGTTACGGGAATACCGACAGGGTTTATTGATTTGGATTACCGGACAGCGGGATTACAGCCATCGGATCTGGTATTGATTGCAGCCCGTCCGTCTATGGGAAAGACAGCGTTTGTTTTAAACATTGCACAGTATGTGGCATTTCATGAAAACATGTGCACGGCGATATTTTCATTGGAAATGTCGAAGGAGCAGCTGGTAAACCGACTGTTCTCCCTGGAATCCCGTGTAGATGCACAGGCACTTCGTACCGGTAATCTGTCGGATGCTGACTGGGCGAAACTCGTCGAAGGAGCCGGAATCATAGGGGATTCCGAACTGATCATTGATGATACGCCGGGAATCAGTATTTCCGAGATGCGCAGTAAATGTCGTAAATATAAGCTGGAGCATGATCTGAAACTTATCATCATTGACTATCTGCAGTTGATGTCTGGGTCCGGCAGGAGTACAGACAGCCGGCAGCAGGAGATTTCGGACATCTCCCGTTCCCTGAAAGCACTTGCCCGTGAACTGAATGTACCGGTGCTTGCTTTGTCCCAGCTTTCCCGTGCAGTCGAGCAGAGACCGGATCATCGTCCGATGCTCTCCGATCTGCGAGAATCCGGAGCGATCGAGCAGGATGCCGATGTCGTGATGTTTATTTATCGTGATGATTATTATAACAAGGATACTGAACTGAAAGGAATTTCAGAAATCATTATCGCCAAACAGCGTAATGGTCCGATCGGTACGGTGAACCTCGCATGGCTGCCGGAATACACGAAGTTTGCAAATCTGGAACGATAAAATTTTTCTTATGATCATGCATCAAATTAAATACATTTGCCGAAATGCTTGCGCTTTGGACGGGTTTGTACTAGAATACCATTAAGCCAATAAGGCAATAATGATCATTATTCATAAGGAGGATTTTATTATGGCATACGTTATTTCTGATTCATGCGTTAGCTGTGGTACATGTGCAGGTGAGTGTCCTGTAGGAGCAATCTCTGCAGGTGCTTCCCAGTACGAGATCGATGCAAATAGTTGTGTTGATTGTGGTACATGTGCTGGTGTTTGCCCAACTGGAGCAATCTCTCAGGGCTAATCACATAATAAAACGAAACGAAGAGCTGTCTCTTAAACCACGGAGGCAGCTCTTTTTCGATTATAGAAAGAGAGGAATAACATGGCTACATTAGGAAATCCTAAGAACACAATTGCAGTATTGCAGAAATACCAGTTTAATTTTCAGAAAAAATTTGGACAGAATTTTTTGATTGATACAGGAATTTTAGAGGAAATTATAGAAGCTGCGCAGATCACAAAGGATGATTTTGTGCTGGAAATCGGTCCGGGAATCGGAACCATGACACAATATCTCTGTGAGGCGGCACGCGCGGTAGTGGCAGTGGAAATAGATACCAATCTGATTCCGATTCTAAAAGATACGCTTGCGGAATATAATAATGTGGATGTATTGAATGAAGATATTTTAAAAGTAAATATTTCAAAACTTGCGGAAGAAAAAAATAACGGAAAACCGATCAAGGTCGTTGCAAATCTTCCGTATTACATTACGACTCCGATCATCATGGGATTGTTTGAAAGCCATGTGCCGATCGACAGTATCACGATCATGGTACAGAAAGAAGTAGCGGATCGTATGCAGGAAGGACCGGGAAGCAAGGAATATGGCGCACTTTCCCTGGCGGTGCAATATTACGCAAAACCGGAAATCGTAGTCAATGTTCCGCCAAACTGTTTTATGCCGCAGCCGAAAGTCGGCAGTGCCGTGATCCGTCTGACACGACACAGTGAACCGACGGTTACCGTAAAAAGCGAAAAACTGCTGTTTCAGGTGATCCGGGCATCCTTTAATCAGCGCAGAAAAACACTGGCAAACGGACTTGCCAATTATGGTGCATTCGGTCTTCCGAAAGAAGAACTGCAGGCATGTATTGAGGAACTTGGCGTACCGGTTAATATTCGTGGAGAGGCACTTTCTTTAGAGCAGTTTGCACAGCTCTCCAATATTATTTATGATCACAGGAGTGCTGTATAAAAACAGCGCGGGCAGTCCATACTATCATCAAAGACCATAAAACGAAATGATGATGGAGGTAAGCCAAATGAGAAAACAACAGTATATAGCCACTGTCGCGTGTCTGGTAGCGGGAGTGATTGGATTTGTCAGTGTATATGCCACGGATAAAGGAAAAGAACGCAGGGAAGCAGAACAGGAAATTGCGGCACAGACCCAGCAGGAGGCACCGGCTTCCTATGAAGTGAAACCGGAAATAAGTGTGGAAGATGCAACGAAAAAAGCGGAAGAACAGGCGTTAAAGCTGGCAGAGCAGGAAAAAATAAAACAGGAAGAAACACAGCAGGAGGAAGAGAAGAAACAGGACGAAGAAAAAACAGTAGAGACAGCAGCCACCGTGACACAGCATTTTGACAAGAGTTCTGCGGTCTGGCCAATTGAGGGAGATGTCCTGTTGGATTACAGCATGGATTCCACCATTTATTTTCCAACGTTAGAGCAGTATCGCTGTAATCCGGCCATGGTGATCAGTGGCAATGTCAATGATAAAGTGTTTGCAATGGCAACGGGAAAAATCACAGATATTCAGGAAAATGAAGAAACCGGATGTACGGTGATACAGGATCTGGGTGACGGATATGCTGCGGTTTACGGACAGTTGAAGGAACTGAATTTTGCAAAAGGGGATACGCCGGAAGCTGGTCAGGTGCTGGGTTATGTCAGTGAGCCGACAAAATATTATACAACCGAAGGCAGTAACGTCTATTTTCAGCTGAAAAAAGATGGAAAAGCTGTGGATCCGAAAGAGTATCTTCCGCAGATGGCGATGGATACGCTGGATTGACATTCATAGTTTTTTCTAATACAATAAAATGTAAACGGTTTTGGAGCTTTATGCGAAAAAACCGTACATAATCAAGAGGTATCTCAGCTTAAGAGGGATAAAATATGGAATTTAACCAGTACAATACAACCGTACAACAGTGGATTCATACAGTTCTGGAAAATCGGGAAACCAATGCGGACGTGGTGTTGGAATGCTGTCGGGATATCATAGCGTATGGACGAAAAACAGATGATCCAAAGCTGATGGGATTCGGTTTCTTTTATGGTGGGGAAATCTATTATGAATTAAATGACGGAGCACATTTTTTCCATATGATGACAGAGGCACTGACGTATCTGGACCGTGCAGAGGAATGGGAACTTGTGGTGCGTTGTTACAATTTTCTGGGAATCGCATCCATGAGCAGAGGAAATCCATCGCTTGCGCTTGACTATTATATGAATGGTCTTAAGGACAGTGATACATATGATCTTCCAATGCAAAAGATTATGATTCTGATCAATATGGGGTTATTGTATCTGGAGTGTGGGCATTATGCAGATTCCGAGAATTCTTTTTTAGAAGCTTATCAGATTTTGCAGACAAAACAGAAGGATGAAAAGTATAATTTTTATATGTATGCTTTTTATGGAAATATGGCAGAATGTCTGATCCTGCAGGATCGTCTACAGGAAGCAAAACCATATCTGGAGTATCTGCATAAAGATGGCTGGGAACAGGTTGCCCTTACAGAGCGGCTGTTTATCGACATCGTGGATGTAATTTATTATCACAAGATGGGAGATGTACAGAAGCGGAATGAGAGTATTCAGATGATCCATCAGAATCTTCCGGATAATCTGACGGTGCTGGACTTTTTTTCGGATTATTACCGTTGTTGTCTGGTGTTGCTGGAAACGGACCAGGATGAATCGTTCTGGCGTATCATTGAAGTAATCGAACCACAGGTGGTGAATTTTAAGATCATTAATCTGCAGCTGAAAGTTCTGTCCCTGAAGATGAAATTTTACCGGAAGCATAACCAGAATGCGGAATATCTGCAGGCTGCCGGGCTTTACTATGAATTGTCTGAACGGAATGAAGTAGTGACGCGCAACATGCTTTCGAGTATGATTACGTTGCGCAAAAATCTGGAAAATATGCGCAAAGCCAGAATGAAGGCGGAACGAAAGAATCTTGTATTACAGGAGCGTTCCGAGCAGGATCCGTTGACGCGTATGGCAAACAGGTTCCGTCTGAATGATTATGCAGAAGAGGTGTTTGCCTATTCGCAGGAGAATGATATTCCGGTTGCGATGGAAATACTCGATATTGATTATTTTAAGGAATATAATGATAATTACGGACATCAGGAAGGAGACCGGTGTCTGGTAAGTATCGCAAATACGATCCGTAATCTGGTGGAGGAAGCGGAAGGATTCTGTGCACGGTATGGAGGGGATGAGTTTGTCATTATCTATGCGAATGTGACATGGGAACAGGCAGTTTCCTATGCAGAGGAGCTGCGCAGACGTGTACTTGCACTGGAAATGGAGCACCGGTTTTCCAAGGCACTTCCGGTAGTGACGATTTCGCAGGGAATCTGTTGGGGAATCCCGCGCAAGGGAAACCGCAGCTGGGATTTTTTGCATGCAGCAGATAATATGCTTTACCGGGTGAAGAAATTCAGCCGGAACAATTATTGTGTAGGGGGGCTTGATGAAACTGAAGACGTGACCATGGGAACCGCATTGTAACGGCATGGCAGTCGAAACCTGGCAAAAAGAAAAGGATGAAAATGGAAACAGTTAAATTTGAAGAATTAGGGTTATATCCGCAGCTTCTGCGGGCAATCAAAGAGATGGGATTTGAAGAGGCAACACCTATCCAGTCACAGGCGATTCCGGTTGTGATGAGTGGGGTAGATGTGATTGGTCAGGCACAGACCGGAACCGGAAAGACAGCTTCTTTTGGAATCCCTCTTTTGATGAAAGTGGACCCAAATAATAAAAAAACGCAGGCAATCGTACTTTCTCCGACAAGAGAACTGGCCATCCAGAGCGCGGAAGAAATCCGGAAACTTGCAAAATATATGCATGGGATCAAAGTGCTTCCCATTTATGGAGGGCAGGATATTTCCCGTCAGATCAAGGCATTAAAAGGTGGGGCAACCATCATCATCGGAACACCTGGGCGTGTGATGGATCATCTGCGCCGCAAAACCATTCGCTGTGATTATATTAACACGATTGTGCTGGATGAAGCGGATGAGATGCTTAATATGGGATTCCGCGAGGATATAGAAACAATTTTATCCTATATCCCGGATGAAGACCGGCAGACCGTACTTTTTTCGGCAACTATGCCAAAGCCGATTCTGGAAATCACAAGAAAATTCCAGCATGATGCGACTACAATCAAGGTGACGAAGAAAGAACTGACGGTTCCGAATATTGACCAGTATTATTATGATGTGCGCAGAAATGATAAGATGGAAGTGCTGACACGCCTGCTGGATTATTATAATCCAAAGCTTTCGCTGGTATTTTGTAATACCAAGCGCATGGTGGATGAACTGGCATCGGAATTACAGGGGCGCGGCTATGCAGCAGAGGGAATTCATGGCGATATGAAACAGGTGCAGCGTGACCGAGTGATGAAAAAATTCCGAAATGGGAAAACAGATATCCTGATTGCAACCGATGTCGCAGCGCGTGGAATTGATGTGGATGATGTTGAAGCGGTATTCAACTATGACCTGCCACAGGACAATGAATATTATGTGCACCGGATCGGAAGAACCGGACGCGCCGGCCGTACCGGAAAAGCGTTTAATTTCGTTAAGGGCAAGGAAGTATACAAACTCAAAGAGATCCAGCGCTATTGCAAGACAAAGATCAAGGCGCAGCCAATCCCATCTTCGGATGATGTGGCAGCGATCAAGGCGGATAAGATTCTTGACGGCATCGGACAGATTATCGAGGACGGAGATCTGCGCGATATGATCGAGCTGATAGAGCAGCAGGTGAACAACTCTGATTATACAGCGATGGATATTGCAGCTGCGTTTTTAAAACAGGCAATCGGAGGAGTGGAATTATCAAAGGAGGATCACGAATTTGATGATGCATTAGCAGGAGATACCGGAGCCGAGGAAGGGATGGTACGTCTGTTCATTAACATCGGAAAGAGCCAGCGGATCCGCCCGGGAGATATTCTCGGGGCTGTAGCCGGAGAGGCAAAGATTCCGGGCAAACTTGTGGGGGCAATTGACATGTATGATAATTACACATTTGTCGAGGTGCCGCAGGAGTATGGAAAAGATGTATTAAAAGCCATGAAAAATGTAAAGATCAAAGGAAAGTCGGTCAACGTGGAGCCGGCAAATGCACGATAGAGGATAAGACCGTTTTTGGGGGAATGTTTACTATGGGGGAAGCTGCAAATGGCAAAGATGCCATGGATCAGATCGAAAAGCTTCAGCCACAGATTGTTATCAGTGACGTTGTAATGCCGCTGATGGACGGTGTCGATTTTACGGTGGCGGTACATCACCGCTATCCGCACATCCAGATGATCATTCTCAGTGGATACGATAATTTTGAATATGTAAAGCAGACGCTCATGCAGGGGGTGGTGGATTATATCTTAAAGCCAACCCTCACACCGCATGAGCTTCTTGGCGTGCTTCAAAAAGCGGCAGCGCGGATTCCCGGCTGGCATCCGGATCATGCAATGACCGGGGAACCCGCGGAGGAACTGCTCAAAGAATTGCTGCTCGGGGAAACAAAAACAGGAGAAGAACTGCAAAAGGTATTTGCCGCATCATATTACTGCATGTATGCGGTTACGATTGCGCATGGGAGTGAACGGGCGGCAGAAACAGCAGAACTTCTATGCGAAAAAATACAGCGTGCCAAAAATGAATTTTCCGGAGTACTCATCTGTTCTCTTCCGACGGGCATCCTCTTCCTTGTTCTGCAGAAAAGTTTTGCAAACGGAATTGTGGGGGCTGTCAAAGGATAAGGCGACATGCCAGATACCGTGGGTTTTCAGGATTTCAGTGAAATCGGAAACCCACGGTTTTTGCATTTAGAAGAAATATCAGATATGGAAGTAGTAAATAAAACTACGTATAAAAGAAATGAAAACAAATACATGTTGACAAAGAAACCACATTGCCATATACTGAAAATTGTTTGATAGTCAAACAATTTTGAAATATGGAGGAAACGTGCATGATAAGCACATATACATCAAAGTTGAAACAACTGCAGATCGGGGATCTGATTGCAAAAATTCCGATCATCCAGGGTGGCATGGGGGTAGGAATCAGCAGAAGCCATCTGGCGGGAGCGGTGGCAAAGGAGGGTGGTGTCGGTATCATTTCTACTGCGCAGATCGGCTACGATGAAGAAGGCTTCGAGAATGATCAGGCAGGCTGTAACTTAAAAGCCATCAAAAAACATATCCGGAAAGCAAAGGAGCTTGCCTGTGGAAACGGACTTGTGGGTGTCAATATTATGGTTGCATTAAAGCATTACAAAGAGCATGTCCGGGCAGCAGTTGCGGCAGGGGCAGATGTGATTATCAGTGGAGCCGGGCTTCCCATGAATCTGCCGGAGCTTGTCAGCAGAACCTGCCGGACAAAGATAGCTCCGATTGTATCCTCGAAGCGTGCAACCCAGCTGATATTGAAGATGTGGGCGCACCGCTATGACCGCACGGCGGACTTTATTGTAGTGGAGGGACCGAAGGCCGGCGGGCATCTAGGGTTTTCCAATGAACAGCTGGCACATATGGATGCCATTAATTTTGACGGAGAGATCCGGCAGATTATCGACTGCAAAAAGGAATACGAACAGCGGTATCAGAAAAATATTCCGGTCATTGTGGCCGGCGGGATATTTGATCAGAAAGATATTTCGCATGCGCTGGATCTCGGCGCGGATGGTGTACAGATTGCCAGCCGCTTTGTCGCAACCGAAGAATGTGATGCATCGGAGGCATACAAGGAGGCGTATATTCACGCCAGTGAGGAAAATATCGAGATTATCCAAAGCCCGGTCGGTATGCCGGGACGTGCATTGCGCAATAAGTTTATCGATCGTGTAAAGCGCGCAAAGCTGCCAGTCAGTAAATGTTACAACTGTCTGGAAAAATGCAGTCCGCAGAAAGTTCCTTACTGTATTACGAAAGCGTTGATCGATGCCGTGCGCGGGGATGTGGAAAACGGTCTGGTATTCTGTGGGGCGAATACGGGGCGGATTCACGAGATCACTACGGTACATCATCTGATGCAGGAGCTGGCTGGAGATCTACAATAAAAATGGTTTGTGTGATTTTCCCTTGGAATCAAAGAATTCCTGTAGTAAAATAGGAAGAAAAGCAGTAATGCAGATACGGGAAAACATGAAAGAAGGAGAACACGCAGCATGACAGTGGCCGCACACGGTGGGGATATTTATCAAAATCAGATCACATATGATTTTTCTGTAAATACCAATCCGCTGCCGCTGCCGGAGATATTGCAGAAACGGATGGCGGAAGCGGCTGTTCACAGCAACCGTTATCCACAGTATGACAATGTGCTGTTGCGGGAACGGCTTGCAGCACTTTATGGTTTTTCAACAGAAGAAGTAGTGTGTGGCAACGGAGCATCCGAATTATTTGTTGCGATTGTGCATGCACTGCGCCCGAAGCGGGTGGGCATTTTGGCTCCTTCTTTTTCGGGATATGCCTGGGCAGCTCAGACAGTGGGAGCCGAGGTATGCAGTATCCCGTTGCAGGAAGAAAATAATTTTGTCATGGACATGGCACAGATGGAGTCATTGTGCAGGTATCTGGATGGAATCAGCTTATTATTTTTGGCGAATCCAGCGAATCCGGCGGGGAACAAAATGGAAGCGTCTCTTTTGGAGACGCTTCTTGACGTGTGTGAAAAGAAACAAATTACTGTGGTGCTGGATGAATGTTTCATTGCATTCACGGGGACGGAAGGATATGTTTCCTGGATCCGGAAATATCCGCATCTGATTGTCGTTCGGGCATATACAAAGATCTATGCGATTCCGGGAATCCGGCTGGGGTATCTGCTGGCGCAGAAAGATATCTGTGAAAAAATTGCGCATCAGCTGCCGGAGTGGAATGTATCTGTGGTTGCGCAACGGATCGGCATGGACATTCTGAATGATTCGCTTCCTGGTTGGAGTCGTAGAAAGTATCTGAAGGATACGATTGAGCTGATTCAGGAAGAAAAGCGCTTTTTAAAACACGAGTTAACAAAAATATTTGGAGATCAAATGAAAATTTTTCCTTCTGAAGCTAATTTTTTGTTGCTGAAAACACAAATTTCACTGTACAGATTATTGCTGGAAAGAGGAATTCTGATCCGAAACTGCGCAAACTATACAGGACTGGGACAGGACTTTTACAGAATTGCCGTAAAAGGTCATCCGGAAAATGTACAACTGATTGAGGCATTGCTGGATATAAAGAAGAAAGGGGAAGAAAAACGTTATGGAAAACATTGAATATGTTCTTCCGGGAGAGATTGAAAAACGAAGTTTTGCCATCATAGGGGAAGAACTAAAGGAGCGTGGTATCGTGCTTCCACCGGAACAGGAGCCGGTGACAAAGCGCGTGATCCATACAAGTGCGGATTTTGATTATGCAAAGACGATGACGTATTCACCCCATGCCGTGCAGATTGCCAAAGAACTGATTGCAGGTGGCGCTGACATTGTCACGGATACCAATATGGCGCTTGCAGGCATCAACAAAAAACGGTTAGGGGAATTTGGAGGAACGGTGCATTGTTTTATGGCAGATGAGGATGTGGCGCGGGAGGCAAAGACGCGGCAGGTGACACGTGCGACGGTCAGCATGGAACATGCAGCAAATATTGACAAACCTGTAATTTTTGCCGTGGGAAATGCGCCGACGGCATTGATTTCACTCTATGAACTGATGCAGAAAAGTGATTGGCGTCCTGCATTTATTATTGGAGTTCCGGTGGGATTTGTAAATGTAGAGGCGGCAAAAGAACTGATTTTAAAAACCGATGTGCCGCATATTGTCAACCGCGGTAGAAAAGGCGGCAGCAATGTAGCGGCAGCAATCGTAAACGCACTGTTATATCAGATCCGGCCGGTATAAAGGAAAGAAGGAGGCGTATCTGGTGTGAGGTACGGATTTACAACCGGCAGCTGTGCTGCCGCAGCTGCAAAGGCTGCGGCATATATGCTTCTGACGGGAAAAATAAAAAACTGTATAACGATTGAGACCCCAAAAGGAATTCCATACACCGCGGAAGTGACGGATATCGTGCGCGGGGAATCTCAGGTTTCCTGCGCTGTGGTCAAGGATGGCGGCGATGATCCGGATGTGACCAGCGGAAGTAAAATCTGTGCCACGGTCACCGCGGACAA